>ENA-OPSF01000700-OPSF01000700.1-human-gut-metagenome-genome-assembly--contig:-NODE-700-length-29325-cov-6.390126_pt1 | contig 29325 bp, 25 predicted proteins | sample MGYA00241452_ERZ501896 | MGnify/ENA primary metagenome ERZ501896 (study PRJEB25962, sample SAMEA2042111) | human gut metagenome | biome: human gut; feature: human-associated habitat; material: faeces... | reverse complement strand
ACCGCCGTACACGGTTTTGCAGACCGCTGACTAAGCCACTCATCCAAGGAACCATAATTTCAATACAAAACAACTACTTTCGTTTTGCGAGTGCAAAGAAAGATAATAATATTGGAATTACCAAACTTTTCCTTTCTTTTTTATTTTTCCCTCCGAATATTATAGAAGTAGAGAAAATGAGCTTACCTTTGCCTATCAAATAGATAAATAACGAAAAAATGACTTATACAGAAACTGTAATACCGGGCGTATGGATCATTGAGCCAAAGGTATTGAAAGATGCGCGCGGATACTTTATGGAAGCTTTTAAGCAAGCGGAATTCGAGGAGCATATCGGAAAAATCCAGTTCGTGCAAGACAACGAATCTTGCTCCTCTAAAGGCGTATTACGAGGATTACACTATCAGCTAGCGCCCTATTCTCAATCTAAATTAGTCAGGGTGATCAAAGGACGGGTATTGGATGTAGCCGTAGATGTACGTGAAGGCTCGCCCACATTCGGCAAATATGTAGCTGTAGAGTTATCGGACGAGAATAAACGCCAGTTATTCATTCCACAGGGATTCGCCCACGGATTCCATGTATTAAGTGACGAGGCTATCTTTACCTATAAAGTAGATAATCCATATACTCCGACACATGAACGGGGAATCCGCTATGACGATCCCACGGTCCATGTAGATTGGAGCATCACAGATCCGGAATCGATCAACCTATCCGAGAAAGACACCAAGGCTCCATCGCTGAAAGACGCTGAGCTTAATTTCAAATACTAAACACTGTACAGATATGAAAACTTACCTAGTTACCGGTGCCGCCGGTTTTATCGGTGCCAATTTTATCAAACATATGCTGGCGAAATATGACGATATCAAGATCGTTGTCCTAGACTTGCTGACTTACGCAGGTAATTTAGGCACCATCGCCGAGGATATCGATGGAGTACGTTGCGAGTTCGTGAAAGGCGATATTTGCGACCGTGCCTTGGCCAACCAGCTATTCGAGAAATACAACTTCGATTATGTCGTGAACTTCGCCGCTGAAAGTCATGTAGACCGAAGCATCGAAAATCCCCAGCTATTCCTGCAAACCAACATCCTTGGTACACAAAACCTATTGGACGCCGCACGAAAAGCATGGGTTACCGGTAAGGCCGAGACAGGTTATCCGGTATGGCGTGAAGGTGTACGTTTCCATCAAGTCTCTACCGATGAGGTCTATGGAAGCCTAGGCGCCGAAGGTTATTTCCACGAGACCACGCCTTTAGATCCCCGGAGCCCGTACAGCGCCTCCAAAACAAGCGCGGACTTATTCGTAAAGGCTTATCACGAGACGTATAAGATGCCGGTATCTATTACCCGTTGTTCCAACAACTACGGACCTTACCATTTCCCGGAAAAATTGATTCCCTTAATCATAAAGAACATATTGGAAGGTAAATCCCTACCTGTATATGGTGACGGCACAAACGTACGCGACTGGTTATATGTAGAGGATCATTGCAAGGCGATCGACGCCGTAATCCACCACGGGCGTGTGGGAGAGGTTTACAACGTAGGCGGTCATAACGAGAAGCAGAACATCGAGATCGTGAAACTCACGATCCGGACGATCCATCAACTAATGACCGAACAACCGGAATATCGCCAAGTATTAAAGAAAAAAGAGATCGGTGCCGATGGACAAATCTCTATCGACTGGATCAACGACAGCTTGATTACATTCGTGAAAGACCGTCTGGGCCATGATCAACGATACGCCATCGACCCGACGAAGATCACCAACGAATTAGGCTGGACACCAGAGACCTGCTTCGAGGTCGGTATCGTAAAAACCATCCGTTGGTATCTTGAGAACCAAAAATGGGTAGAGGATATCACCGGTGGAGATTACATGAAATATTACGAGCAAATGTATGGATCACGTTGATTCCTCAACGTGACCGTGTGTATGTGGATGAATCTCAGAGAGGCTGTTTCCTAATTCGGGAGCGGCCTCTCTTATTTGTTTCCGGATCGTCTCGCATATCTCCTCACGCACATTCCTGCGGGTACTATCCAGTTCCGCTTGCTTGGCAGGTTTCAAGAAATCTTTATATTTACATTTCACTATCTTGAACTTGAAATCATCCAGATTCCCTTTTATATCGATACCCAACTTAAACGGTACCGGCGATTTTAAAACCGAGAGATGGTAATCGAACGTCATATCCAAATTATGCGTTCCTCCTACGGCTACTTTATACCGGTCCATCTCCACCAAGAATGGGAATACCTCGATCTTGTTATCATGGATCGCTAAATCTACCGCTATACTATCGATCATATTCCGTTTTTTATTCTTGAACATCAGCGTCTTCGATATCTCGGTAAATGTCTCACCATCCAGCAACACCATATTCTTTCCGCTCAGGTAGCAAGAGGCATTTACAGACGGCAGCAACACGGACATCGTAGAATCCGCCTTGCAAGTAGCCGTCATCTGGCAATCTACCATGCCTTCGAACGAACGAAGCATAGGGACCAATGTGTCGATATCCGGGAATAGACTGATTAACCGTTCCACTAAAATATCATCTAAAGACAACTCAAATCCCATCGTAGCCTCTTGATCCGTCTTAGTCGTATAAACCATCGTCAAATCTCCGGAGCCGATATTCGAACTCATACATAAATCGCTCAGATTGATACTTTGATCCCGGATTACAACCTCACCTTTCACATCCTCCAACTTCAGATCCTTAAAATCTATTTTTTTAGCATTTGTATGAAGCGTCAGATCCAAGAATTTCGGAACGACAAATAGTTGAGAGATCGAATCCGTAGCGACACTATCCACGGTATTCGCTAATAGATGATCCGTCTCCAGTACGGAGATACTGTCTTCCGAGAAGGCCCTAACCGAGTTGGATGCCAATTGATCAGAAAACTGCAAACCTTTACCTATAGCTAGCATCAACTGGTTACAATCGATCAGATCGGATTCCAACTCGAAATTCGCTTTCAGCTTTCCTCCCCGTAGCATGGCCCGCCGGATGCCGCTAAGCTCTCCGCTCAAAGTAAGATCGCTCTTTCCTAAATGCAGGCGGGCACCACTCAACGTCATATTGTTAGTATTGAAATTCACGCTTGTCTCATCAATATACATCGGAATGGGGAATAAGCGGCTAAAGCCCCTCAATTGCTTAAACCTCACTTGTCCCCGAGCCTCCCATTGGCGTAAGACACTGTTTGAGGAAGCGACCGAATCCACTTGCGACCGCTGTCTATTCGCCCTTCGGGTGGTCTGCGTGCGCCTGCGCAAGGTATCACCGGCGGCAATACGGCGTTCACGTTGTTGACGGATCGCTTGCCGATAAGGTAATGCTTCCAAAGAGAACTGGCTTTCCGTCAGAACCATACCCGTCCGTAAAGGGATAAGAATATATTTTAAGGTGTCCACCGAGATCGTAGCTCCCGCCATAGGGATCCGTTTATCTGTAGAAGAAGCCTTGATGCCCCCTTTCAACACGGTCTTACCGGCCACCATCCAGGTAGAATCCGGCAACTTGGTGCGCAAATGATCAAATTCCAACCCTGCAGTCATAGGGATAACAGCCGTTGTATCAATAACCGGCGTCGTATTGGCTACCATCTTCAATCCACCGATATTCGTACTGATCTCATCCTTATACTTTATATTCAAGGTATCCACCGATAGATTAGCGCTCAACAATCCTTTCGCATTCAGATATTTACTTTCATTTTCCGTAGATCCTACAAACAGATTCGCCCCAGCGATATACATATCCACGCCTAACGGCTTACTAAACGCCTTGAAGCGATCAACCGTCAAATTGCCGGATGATTTGACCTTGGCGAAGCGGCTATTCACGATATCATCCACCTTAAACACCGTAGATAAATCAGCCATCACGGTACCCTCCAGCAGCAGTGTGTCGGGATTCAAGAACTCTTTAGCCAAACGGGTAAAATCGACCTGCCCTTTCATCTCCGCCCGAATCGCGGGATTCCTCCAGATATCCCTAACCTCGCCACTCATGGTCAGCGAGGTATTCAACCCGATCAATGTCAGCTCCTCCAAAGAGACATACGAAGAATCCGGGTAAGCGCCATTCAAATGTAAATCCACGTCCATGCGCAAGGTATCGATCCCCTGTTCAATACCTTTTACATGATAAGAACCATCCTCTATCTTGCAGCATAAGTTCACGGTCGGAACGATACTATCCCCTAATTCTCCACGGATATCCCCTTCCAAAATAATACGTCCCTCAGCAAGTGTTTTATCCCGATCCTTAAAATATTCATCCGGAATAAAATGTAAGAGATCATTCATATCGGAAACCTTCAACCCGAAAGTCATATCGATCCGTGACGGATTATCCTCGGTAGCCGGCACCATAAAGCCATCCGCCGTAAAAGGCAGGTTATTCACCAGCAACTCCGCGTCCCTCAACCCAATCCGGTGAAGTCCGTCAGCCAACAACAAACGTCCCTTGAAGCGTAACGCTAACTTATTCGCCAAAGAATAAGACGGGCTACGGAATACGATCGAGGAAGAACCGGTCTCCACATCCAACTTATTTCCTCGTTGGGTCAAAAGGCCGTCTATATGTAAAAAGAAACCATCGATCGCCGTATATAAATCCTGCTGCCGGTCATCATAGACAAAATGCCCATTCGTAATATGCACTTGCTGCAAATCTATTTTAGGCAATGGAGATGACGATGATTCATCTACCGAATCCATCTCACTTTGATAAATCTCCCAATTCGCCTTTCCCTCCTCATTCACATAACCATAAAAACGGATACTATCCATGATAACCCGAGGAATCGTCACTTTCCCGCTAAACAGATAATCCGTAGGGTTAAATACGACGATCGCTTTTTTGAAAGACAACAAGGAATCCGAAGGAATCATCAAATCCCCCTGATAGCCTATAGAATCCTCAGCCAGATGTGAGATCAAACGCCCATTCGTCAACTTCACTCCCAGATAAGGATACGTCTCAAAATAAGTCAACTCCACCCGCTCACATTCCAAGTGCGCCTCTATGAATTCGTTTGTTTTTTCTACGACCAGCGGTGTCAGCTTCTCCGGAGGTAAGACCGCCCATTTCAGTATACCAACCCCGATCAAGGGAAGTATGAAAAAGATCCCGACCAACACAGACACAACAACCAGCAATATCTTTCTTATTCGTACCATACTCATTCCTTCATCTTATCACAAACAACACTAATTAAATTGTATGAGCAAAAATACGAAATACTATCCCAAAGACAACGCTTATCTCATAAAAAAAGGCCCCCCGCAATGAGAGACCTTCTTTTTACATCTTATTTATTTTTCTACAATTTATTTATCCAGAACCTCGTATTTAGAATGCTGGCTCTTGAACTCGGGAACAATCTCCTTCATCCGCTTCACGATCTGCATATCCCCCTCCACGGCACAAGCACGTACCAAGGCATCAATCCGCAGATTGGCGTCAGCATAGTCATACGCACGGACTTGGGCGATCTTGATCTTCGGATGAAAAGTAGGCTTGGAGGTCTCATCCTCATTGAGTACCTCCTCATACAACTTCTCCCCGTCTCGCAATCCCGTGAACCGGATCTCGATTCCCTTCACCCCGCTCAGACGGATCATACGCTCAGCCAGATCCACAATCCGTACAGGTTTACCCATATCGAACACGAAGATCTCGCCCCCATTACCCATCGTACCGGCCTCTAGGACCAGCTTACAAGCCTCCGGTATCAACATGAAGAAACGAATGATATCCTTGTGCGTCACCGTAACAGGACCACCCCGCTTGATCTGCTCCTTGAATAACGGGATCACGGAACCGTTCGATCCCAGCACATTACCGAAACGAGTCGTCACGAATTGCGTACGACCGCTCACCTTCCCATCCTTGATGGCTTGATCCAAACTCTGCACGTAGATCTCGCAAATACGTTTCGAGCAGCCCATCACGTTCGTGGGATTCACCGCTTTGTCGGTCGATACCATAACGAACTTCCTCGTGCCGTATTTCACCGCCAAGTCTGCGATCACCCGGGTACCGTCCACGTTGTTGCGGACACTCTCCTCCGGGTTATCCTCCATCATAGGTACATGCTTGTAGGCCGCGGCATGAAACACGTAATCCGGGCGATGCTCCTCGAACAATTCCTCCATGCGTTCACGTACACAAATATCGCTCACAACCGTATAGGATTCTATATTCGACCACTGACGAGCCATCATCAAGCGGACATCGTGCAAGGGAGTCTCAGCCTGATCTATCAAGACCATACGTTCCGGGGCGAACTGGGCTACCTGCCGCACGATCTCGCTACCGATACTTCCGGCGGCTCCTGTTATCAGAATCCGCTTACCGGTAAGCTGCTTCCTCACAGCCTCCAAGTCTATCTCGATCTTATCACGGGGTAGTAAATCCTCTATATTCACCTCCCTTAGTTGGGTATGGTTCAAGTCGCTCCTCCCGTCCCACTCTTGGGCGGCAGGAGTCATATAGATCTTTATATTCGCCTTGATCAGCCTGTCCACCATCTCCTGATTATTCCGGATCGCCTCAACTTTCAATGGAGACACCAGCAAGACATCGGCTTGCAGCCTTCTCATCACACCAATCAAATCCTCGTTATTCGGATAAACCTTGACTCCCATTAAATACCGATTCCCTATCTCTGTCAGATCCGAGATAAACCCTGCCAGTACAAACCGGGCCGGATCTTGATTCTGGATACTTTTCGCCAAACTCACCCCACCTTGCTTCACGCCATAGATAAACGCACGCTCCGCCTTAGCCACCCGGAAAGTACTCACATAAAAGAATTTAACGAACACACGCATCATCCACATCAAGCTCATAGCCAACAACGCGGAGAGGATCAGATCCCGTTTACGGATATACACCAAATAAGGAGAAAAGTCCGTCAACGCCTGAAACACGACTACGCAAATCAAGCCAAACAAGACGGCGAATCCCACCTTTTGCAAGTCCACGAAAGAGGAATAACGTATAATCCCCGAATAGGTATGGAACAGGCGAAAGCCTACCAGATAAGGAATCAGGCATACCAACAGCGTGACCAATAGATGTCCTAAGATATCCAAGGTTGATAATACGCCATTATTCAAGGTATACACCAACAAAGCAGAAAATAAGATCAAGCAGCAATCCAGCAAGATAATACCCCAATAGGGTAAGGATTTCTTGGAAAAGTACCAGGTAGATAGTCGAGAAAAAAGACTCATAATAATCTCAATATATTTTTCTTTAAACAATTAACGATATAGGCCATATCCTTAGCACATAAGGATCAGGGGGGTATCACTCATGTAAGCAAGTAAAATCCACATAAAAACCATAACTTAATTCTCTTTTATAATCGAAGCTAAATATTCTTCATGCAAACAATAGTATTTTTTCATAAATACCACATACAACAACGCCACCACCACTACTACCGCCAACAAATACAACCAATGTGCCATTACGGTATCAGGTATCACATAGATAAATGCCAAAGAAACCGCCAACTGTAAACACATATATACCAACGACACTTTAACGTGACCAATCTTAAGTTCATTCGCCATCAACTGATAAGCATGTTTACGATGCGCTTGACCTAGATTCTCATGCAGTAGAACGCGATGCATTATCGTCAAACAACCATCCACACCATAAACCAATAAAAAGACCAAGTAAGTCACGTCCGTTGTCTTAATAATCAGACTGCCTATCATAAACAGCAAAATATAGGCTATACTTATAGAACCTACATCTCCGGCGAAGCACTTAGCCTTTCCCTTGGGACGAAAGTTAAAAAGACAAAACACCAAAACACTAAGTGCCGAAACGTAGATCAAAGACGGATCAACAAAACCGGACTTCTCGTTTACCAGCATCAATGGAAGCAATACTGATAGAGAATAACCAGCCGTAATGCCATTTATACCATCCATGAAATTAATGATATTCGAGGCTCCCACACAAACGATAAGCGCCAACAACAACACCCACCACATATTCAGGCGCAATATATCCAATTGATAAAACATCATCACCATGGCAATGAATTGGGCCACCAAACGCACAGAATCAGGCAAGCTACGTACATCATCTATAAAACTTACGCCCCCAATTAAGGTAACGGCCATAAGAAACCACGGCGTAGAAAATCCAAAAAAGAAAGCCCATGTCCATAAACCCAGTAAAAAGATAATGCCACCACCTCTCAAGACAATAGAGGCATGGGAACTGCGCTCGTTGGGTTTATCAATGATATTAAACTTATCCGCTATATGGAAATAAAAAAGCTCCGCAAAAAATAGCAAAGCGAAAATCAGTACATAAAGCAAGCCGTTCATATCTTATCACTTCTTAAAGCTAAGAATAGTACAAGCCAATCCCTCTTTTGCGGATACCGGCATCTTTTGTAACCCCAAAGCCTTTTTTATTTTAGCATTACTTACCACATAATTCTCTGTCAGCTTCTGCATACGAAACGGATTGAGTGGAAGATGTAGCCATCCACCCATCTCTGCCATCACGTTCATTACCCCTTTAGGGATATACAAAATTCTCGTCTTCTTACCCAACGCCTCACAAATCACCTCGATTAATTCATTGGTAGACAACGGATCGTCATCAGCCATATGATAGATGCCGCTCTCTACCTTTTGAGTCAAGAAACCTTCTATCACTGTACAGAGGTTCTGTACGCTAGTGAATGAACGACGATTCTCAAATGCCCCAAGCGGCCAAGGAATCCCTTTACTCACTACATTATATAACAGATTCAAATTCCCCTTATTTCCCGGGCCATGAATCATACAAGGACGCATGATATATACATGTTTGTCGGGATAGATAGAACTATCTCCAAACGCATGATACAAATTGCCTAACGCTTCCGGCGCAAACCTCTCGATGATATAGTTCTCAGCCTTGATTTTACTTTCACCGTACGGTCCTATGGGAACAGGTACACATTCTTCGGTTAGTATATCTCCTTGTACAGAATCAGCCGCACTTTTTACCGTAGAAAAAAAGATAAATTTCTTGATAGAAGGCCGAGCCAAAAACCAATCAAAAATTCGTTGGGTCAATCCCGTATTAATCTTAAAATAAGTATCTGCGGCACTCCTATTTTTAGTATCATGCGCTTTCCCCGCCAAATGGATCACCGCGTCAAATCCCGGCATCTCCTTATCTAAGTCATCCCAAGAAAAAGTCTTTATCACACCGTCCTTTTCCGGGGTAACAATATCTAAACCATAGAGGCCATGACGCTCCTTCAAGGCAACAACCAGATTGGAACCCACAAAACCGTGGATCCCTGTTATTAATATATTCATCGTGAATTTATTTACGGCATGTCATTTCAAGTCTTCCAACTTGACCAACGGAGTCTTATCCCATTCTATGATAGAGTCAGCCTGTTTTACACTCATAAAGTCATAATGGCTCAACAAGCGTTGGAATTTACCAAAAGCACCCTTAATACCCACATAACTTTTAAATCGTCTCATAACAGGCAAGGATCGGATAATCGGTTGCCCCGTGTCAAAATCACGAGGATGGAAATAAGTCATCATATAGGTACAATTCTTAGCCCAATAATCAATCAGCCAATAAGGAAATAAACGGAAAAATCCTCCTCCCGAGAAAACGATATATTTTCCACATATTGCTTGTATATTAATAGGGAACTCCTTGATAAACCCACCGAAACCCAAGTCTATCCGTTTCGGAACACCCATTCCATAACTAGGCATTCCACCATAATCATGGGGGGCAGGGAACATAGAACAATCATACTCGAACCCCAACTCTCCCAAACAACGAAGTGCCCACGTATTATTTTTAGTAATCGAGAACCCCGGAGCACGAAAGGCGTTCACTTCTTCCCCTATTAGATCTTCTATCAACGATTTAGCCATAGCAGTATCCCTTTTGAAGTCTTTTTCATTGAAGCGAAAAGATAACTCATGCTGATACGAATGACAACCAATATGATGCCCTTGCTTTTGGATAGAACGAATCACACCAGGATGCCTTTCGGCTATCCAACCTAAACAGAAAAACGTCCCTTTCAAGTTTCGTTTATCCAACTCCTCCAAAATGCGATCCACCCCTTGATATATGCGAACCTCGTGTCTATCCCAGTCAAAATCCTCTGATATAAAATCACAATTATACCAGTCTTCGATGTCGAAAGTCAAGATATTCATCCTTTATCAAACTAAATCATAACTTGACAAATTCACGTCCCAATTCTTTATATCATATAGAGTATCATCAAAATATGATTTGTCAATCAAATTACAAGTAAAATGAAAATGTTTAGGTTCAAATCTATGAGGCATCTTAATCAATGAAACCGGAACAAAATTTAAATCCCCCACATACATGATCAAATCAATATCCTTTGATCGCTCTTGGTATATGGATCGTACCGCAAACTCAAAATTTGAGCGGTTCATAGGATATACATCTAAAAGAAAAGCGGTCTTAACTGGATTAAAATTTTGATGGCGATCTTTATGATCCTCTATTCGATAAACATACTTACAGCCTTTTATATCCCGTATCTCATATTGCCCCTTATTCCATCTATAACGGACTTTATCGAAAGACTCACGATCCTTCTCAAAAACAAAGGAACGAATCTTTTTCCCTTTGGATAAATGGGACATCTTGATCAGAGACCAAGAAAAAAGTCTAAAGAAAGGATCAAGCCATCTCATCCTCGGAATGATCGGACCAATCTTGATCGGAAGGATATAAGTGGTCAAACGGCCTATATCTTTTACCTTAAACCCTTTTATCATAACCGGATAAGACTCGTCATTCGGAAAACCAAACAACAACTTACACCCTATACTTCGGAGACAAGGCCAACAAGCCCTTTCCGTCTCATAAAAAGTAAAGAAATCCCGATATTCCTTTTTTACCATTGAATCAAACCCTAGAGCCGCAATGAATTTTTCCCCTTGTTTCTTATAATAAAAAGGCATATATACATAATAAGCGACTAAGAGACCCTTGTCATACATCAAACTATGTACGGAATATCCCAAAGGAGCATTAAAGCACTCCTCACGAACCGTAAGGATATCTCTTCGCAAGCCAAATACCTCGAAAAAGAGTGTATTTATGGACTTTATCTCTGAATCGGATAATTCTCCGGTTTTTTTCACGACCGAATCCATATCACAGTTTTTGCGTTAATACCCTTTCTATATCCTCGAAACACTTCATCCCGGAGATCTCCTCCGGATCGAACTCGACACCAAACTCGGATTCCAACTCAACGATCAAATTCAAATGACGCAAGGAATCCCATTTATCACAATTCTGTTGGGATAACGCTTTTGTCGCACTCTCCAATCCTAACACGTTCTTTAATACGCACAATATCTTTTCTTCCATACTATCAATATGTTATTTTATAATAAGATGGGATTTTTATCTCCGCACCCATTTCTAGATGGTAGAACTTGCTTCCATCCTTATCATGGCCATCCAAAATGAAATCGGCTTGCTCATAGAAGCCTGAGACTTGCATATTCTTGGATGTCGGAATATAAGACGCTTTTACGAGCTTAACACTACTATTCCTCAACATGTTAAGAATACCGGACAAGAACGCCTCTTCTATCCGCTTGCCTAAAATCCGGCAACTGAGCAAGAAACTATCAATTTCATAACCCCCATCGATAGGTCTCAACAAGACCGCTCCGGTTATCCCATTATCCCCAAAGCGATCCTTGACGGAAAGGCAATAGATCAACCAGCCCCCGGAAAAAAATCCCATGAGATCCATCTCCGAATACCTACGGGTCGTCAAGTTGAACTGGTTTGTCTTCTGGGTCATCTGGGCGATACGGGAAACATTGAACGAGCTCATCGGTTCAATCCTCATCTCGATCTCCAGACTCTGTAGATACTGATCGAAATCCACAAATTTCTTTCGCTCCTGTGTACGGCTCGCATTCGCCTTGTACTGCTCGGTCTTCCGCCGATCCTCCTCCGTCACCGAATAGACACGGAAATAACGATCCGACAAGGAGATCAAGAAATCGGGTAGCATATAAGGCTGTTTTGGAAACTCGGGAACCTCCACCATCGGAAGCATTTGGCGGACCAACTCACGCTCCGTCGGGTTATCATCCACGAAGACGAGACTGTCCAGACCTATGTTCAGCTCCTCCGAAAGCTCCCTTATGTTATCCGCCTTGTTCCGCCAATTAATACGCCAAGCCGAGAAATGTTCCTTCCGTAACAACACGAAAGGATTCTTCTCCCACAAATCCAACACGTCCCGCTCGTTGTTCTTGCTACAGATCGTCAGTATGACACCTCTCTTGGCCAGTTCCAACAAGCCTTCCTGAAAATACAGGAACGCCTTGCCCGGATAATCACCTCCTATCTTTATTCCATCTATACCGTCCTCCCCGAGGACTCCCCCCCAAAGCGTATTGTCCAGATCCAATACCAGACACTTCTTCCGGCAGAGGCTTATCTCCCTCAAACGATCCTCAAACCAGCAAGAAAAGTCGGAAGCCAGCTTAGGGTTAATGCCCATTTGGGAAATAAAATAGAAACGCCAGTCAAATAATTGGCTGGAAGAATAACGGCGAGTGAAATCCGGCAGATCCACATACCGGACATTACTCCTCTCCGAGGCGAGCGAGCGTAGATACTTGTTATAGGTCTCTATGCTCTCCTGTACCTCCCATTCTGAACCGACCCATTGAAACGGACAAAGATCAACCAAGGAGAAGACCAGCACGCTCTTATGTGCCGGTATCTTTTCTATTACCCACCTCAACTTATCGATATAGGATAACACCTCCTCCGCCACACGGCACCTATCAAACCCGAAAGGGACTTGGTAGAACCAGATATAGCGATCCGCTCCCTCTTCCAGCGAGGAAATATCCCCATAGCCGGAGTAACGAGCATCCAGATTCCCGAACAAAGGCTCAAGCGTGTTGTTCCGAAATATATAATATCTCATCTTAATATTCTATCAGCTTTGAGATTCTTAGATTTTCCAAGGAAAGATAAGCCGTTCCCCAGGCCAAGCCCGCCCCAAAACCGGCCATAAGCACATGCCGCCGTCTCGGGAAACTGCCATCATACATGGTATGGACCATGTTCAAGGGAATGGAGGCGGCACTGGTATTGCCAAAATACCCCAAGCTATACGGCACCCTATCCAACGGGAACCTCAATTTCTTGGCGAAGAAATCCGTCATGAAACGGTTGGCCTGGTGGAAATGGATTATATCCACATCTTCGATCCCCATACCTAATACTTTCAATATCTCCTTTATACCCGAGGGAACAACCCGCAAACCAAAATTGAAGACATCCATTCCACGCATGTGCAACTGCTCACCGCTCAGGATATTCCCCTCCTCATCCACTTTTCGCTCAAATCCCTCCGTGCTACTAGGATTCCGGTATCCCCCGTACGGCACGCGGAGCATATCCGAGCCACCCCCATCAGAATGAAGCACGAAACAGGAGGGGCCATACCCATCTCCTTTCTCTATCAACGTGGCGGTACCGGCATCGCCGAACAACGGTGTCGTCACCTTGTCATGATCCGATACGGTCTTGGACATGGTCTCTCCCACCAGCAAAAGGACACGTCCTATCCCATCCTGCGAGGCCAAGGAATAAGCGATGGATAATCCATACACATATCCGGAACAAGCCATGTTGATATCAAACGCCATCACCGTTTTTGGCAAGCCCAAACGATCCTGCAAGGAAGGCGCAGTGGACGGTTGACGGTAATCCGGAGTCTGGGAGATAAAGATCAGAGCACCGATAGAGTCCCTGTCAATGCCATGCTCCGAGAGCAACCGCTCCGCAGCCTTGCTGCAAAGATCGGAGGAACAGACATCCCGCTCCGCTATTCTCCTCTCACGAATACCAATGGAATGGATGGTCTTTTCCAAATCCGCCTTGGGGATCAAATTATCCAGTTCGGAATTCCGTACAACCTTTTGGGGGACACAAGCTGAGACCGAATGAATCCCCACATCTGTATATTTCAGTATCGCCATAGCCTATAAAACCGTAAATCCTCCATCGACAACAAGGTTGGCCCCTATAGTAAATGTACTTGCATCTGACAATAAATAGATTATTGCCCACGCTATCTCCCGGGGATCCGCATAACGTTTCAAAGGATAAAGCTCCATATCTTTATTCAGTTGTTCTTGAGTAATATCATCATTATGTATCAAAGGTGTTTCAGTCATTCCCGGCAAGACAGCATTAACCCGAATTCCTTTAGAAGCCAACTCTATAGACATGTTTCGCATCATCGCAGAAAGAGCTCCTTTTGTTGCTGAATACATAGAGTTTCCAATATGCGCAGTAATCGGGCCATCTATCGAGGACAAAAAAACAATAGATCCCCCTTTCCGTAATAATTTTTTCTTTAATAATAATTGAGATAATACTACTGGTGCAAAAAAGTTTATGTTGAATATATTCTCCAATCGCTCTTTCTTTAAGAATTGGAATAAAACCGTATCACTGATACCTGCCGCATGTACAATACCGTTTAAAACTGGAACTCGCTCTACCAAGAATCGTATCCCATCATCTTCTCCCAAACCAGCCGCAATCACAACGTGCCCCTCTCCTTCTAGTGAACTTAAAGTCTGTTGTAACCGAGCCTCATCACGTCCCGTAATTATAACTCTAGCTCCTAATTTCGAACATTCAATGGCCGTAGCTTTTCCTATACCAGAAGACGCTCCCGTTACCAATATTGTCTTTCCTTCTAATGAATATGGATTATAACTCATAATTATTTATATTTCGACCAAATCACTTATCATTACATTCTCATCCAACTCGAAATAACCGGTTCCCCAAGACAGGCCAACCCCGAAACCACAAACCGCGATCTTACTCCTCCGTGTTCTCAACGAACAGGCTGTCACCAGCGTCAAAGGTATGGAGGCACTACTTGTATTGCCAAAAAGAGGCATGGAGTAAGGCACCTTCTCCTCCGGTAATTTTAATTTCTTCCGGATCTTATTATTCATGAAATAATTAGCTTGGTGCATCACGAAATAATCCAAGGACTCCCAATCCAATGAGAAGCGCTCCATCAACAGGTTGAAACTCTGAGGAGCCTTCGTTATCCCGAACGAGAAAACGCTCATGCCATCCATCTCCGTGTTCAAACGTGTCCTTCGTAAACCTTCCGGAGTCGTATAAACATCCAATGATTGGTTATCAAAAGGATGTCTATAACCCCCATCACGGATAATGATAGCCTCATACCCACTTCCATCTGTAGAAAAATGAAAACGGACAGGCTCATATCCTTCTTGATACTCTAAAGCCGTGGCGGTTCCGGCATCACCAAACAAGGGATAGGCGCTCTTATCCAACGGTGAGGATTGCAAATGGCAGATCTCCCCGGAAAGAAGCAAGCCCTTCTTTATCTGCCCGGAGGACAGCAGGGAAGTGATCACGCTCAAACCATAAACCCAACCCGAGCAGCCCAAGGATATATCCATGGCGTAACAACTCTCAGGTAATCCCAAACGTTCCTGCAAGATGCAAGCCGTAGCCGGCAAGATATAATCCGCTGTTTGAGACACAAACAACAAACACTCGATCTCTGATTTATCCCAACCTAAATCCTTAATAAGGCGTTCAGCCGCTGAGAGGCAAAGATCAGAGGAACAGACCCCGGGATCAGCGATACGCCTCTCCCTAACGGAGGTGGAGGCGATATATTTCTCCGCCTCACCCTCCTCAAAATAGGGATAATCCTGATTGTACTCCACATGTTTCGGAACTCCGGCTGAGATGCCGGAGATCCGTACATTCTTGAATTCCAGAAAAGCCATCAGAGACGGGATTTAACGATTTCGTAAAGATCATTGATCGTTTGCGAATTACGCACATCGTCACCCTTGATCTTCACGTCATACTCCTCATCTATCATGGCGATCACGGACAAGGCCGTCAACGAGGACCACTCTTCCAACTCCTTGAACTTTGTTTCCGGAGTAAACACGCTTGCGTCAGTGTCATCGAACTGATCGGCGAAATTTTGAATAAAATCTTTTAATTCCATAAACTTTTAATTTATACTTTTTGAAGATAATTCTGATAGAAAAAATACATTCATCGCAAATAAAGTGGGCGTTCCCATCATATAATAAGGTTGAAACAATGATATAATTATCAGATAAACGAATAAAGTTTTTGCCTTATTCGAGATACTAACAAAATGACATACCAAGTATAATAAAAAGAAAACTAAGCTTAAAATTCCATAATCAGCAACACTTTGTAAAACAAAATTATGAGCATAATTTGGCAACAAGGAATAAGAGTCAACATATAATAAAGGCTTTCCATTCCCCCAAAAAAAATGATCCTTAATAAAACTCCAATAATAGTTCCAAATCTCACTACGCCCATCATCACCACTAGAAGCATAACCTCTTAAAGAATATTCATCAAAATACACATACAAAAAAAATGAAACGACAGAAAGCACTAATAACAAGAACAAAAATCGACCATTTAATTTGTACTTAAAAAAACAATATACTAAGATAGAACACACTACTGAGACAAATACACTCCTACTTTCAGACATTACAAGCCCAATCAACAACAACAATCCTAAAATACATTTGACACTCCACTTAAAGTTAGAAAATAAAAGCAACAAAATAGTCATTCCGACATATATAGCATACCAATTTCTATGAAAAGCATATCCAGAAAAAGTTGATATCGAACCTTCTAAATTCGTATAAAACAGCAATTGAGTATCCCTAGATGAAAAGAAAAAATGCACAAGAGGCAGTATACACCACAACAAAAGTATATATGTACATAAATTTAGTAGATTGTCACTCACACAATAATTTGGATACAATGTAAATATCACATAATAAAACAACAATCCTGTCAACACAGTAAAACTAAAACCATCTAAGCCATTTACCAAAGCTGACAATAAAATAGACACAAAAGATAGCAATAAAAAAAAATCAGACACTACAATCTTAATTTTTTTTTGAAAAAACATCACAAGCAATAACAAAAATCCAACTAAAAATTTTGTACAAACAACTTGAAAATGAGAAAAACTCTCAAATGAAGAAAAATAATTCCAAATTAAGCTACCCGACCACAAAGGCATTAAAGCCATGATAAGAGTAAACAATATAATAATTACAAACAATCGACTAACAAAACGATCCCTCATACCTATTTTCTAAAATGATATATATAATCTTCTTCATATATTACTCTTCTACATTTATGATCTTGCCCAAAATAGGCAGAAGTAGAACCAACACTAATAATTGTTTTAATACTAATTTCATAAATCAAAACACACAATTCAAAAGGGATATCTTTTTCCATTATTAAAGCACCTTTAAAAACTTGTCTATAATCTGTCATTTCTCTCGGGTGAGGCTTTATCACTAATTCTTTAGGAGCTAACTCTCTCACTAAACATTTATACATCGCAACCTTTTCTTCCTCACTCATAAAACCATCTTCAGAAAAACAAGTAGTTAATAGCAACACATCTATTTCTTTAGGAAAAGAATATTTCTTCTGAATAAAAATATTCTTTATATACATCTTTTGATCATCAAGTAGCCTATTCCAGCAATCCTCTATTGAAAAAATTTCAACTTTATCTAACAAACACTCCGGAACAGGTTTTATACCAGTTAAATATATACGCTTTACACTTCTTGACAAGCCAAAAGAATAGTCCATTGCACTCCTAAAAAAATTATAAATAGTTTTACAAAAAAAAATAAGTCTATGATTATTTTTTAGTTTCAATATTTTAATTGGATTTATATAATTTCCTAGTCCATCTTCCAACAAATAGAATTCACTTGACCTATTTACACAGAAACGTCCAAATTTCAAATGATCCTGCCCATAAGCTGGTATATTATTCAATTTTCTAAAAAAATAAATAACAGGTAAACAAATCCAACATCTAATAATATTAAATAGACTAAAAAGATACCCCTTCTTTTTTCTTTTCAACAGAAAACTATCACGAGCAAATATCTCTCTAATATATTTAGGAATATTATATCCAAACAAAAAATATGTTTCATCAATTAAATGAGGATTAATAATTAAGTACAAAAATAACACACGAACTGTTTCTGCATAACAAACCGCTCTATATTTTTTTCTTAAATTAAAATATATCATACAATTAAAATTATTATTCATTATAATACCTTCTGTAATATATATTGAGAGTATCGATATACACATCCAGCTATCAGCATATTCACTACTACAAGTATATATGCTGTATATATCACTCCATATCTCGTCAGCACACACGACAACGCCACATGTAACAGAGATAAAGGAAATGTGATATACATCAATTGCTTCGTTTTTTTATAAAAGAAAAGAATATTTACATACACCAAGTAAAAACAATGAAACATGGCACCTATACACAAGGGAAAAACATACCTAATACTCTCCTCATATTTAGGAAACATAAAAGGAATAAATAAGTATGCACCAATAAAAATGACAAGCGTCAGAGCAGCGTAAAGCACAACCAGTAAACGACAATCCCTTTGCAAATTCTGCCGCTTGGCTACATCAAAATCAGACAGTGTTTTATAGATATATACAGAATTAGATGCATTGAAAGCCATGCCAACTATCTGGATAATATTAGCAAAATTATAGGCAAAACTAAAAAATCCCACCACCGACTGTACAAAAAAAGAATTGATGATATACCTATCAAGACCTTGCCGCAACCAAAAAGAAGTGGTGTGAGGAATTAGAGGGATGCCAAAACGGTATGCATTTACAAAATCCTCCTTTTTGGGGAATATCCTACCAAGGTAATTTTTCTTTATTAAAACGTAGAGAGCCAACAACACAAAACAAGCACATGTAATCACCTGCGCATACATCCGACCTTGCCAATCCCACTTTAAGAATCCCACGAACAGAATCGTTAAAATCAGATTACATAATATCAACAAAACTGAAAATATCCCATACTTCCAAACTTTCTCTTCCAAACGCCAAATGTCAAGCAGCAACGTATTCACAACATTCAACAAGCAAAAAGATATGGCATAAAACTGATAAACTAGTATTAAACCTGACATTTGCTCAAAAGTCGACGTGAAACAACACATCATCGTCAACATCACTATATAAACAAGTAGAGATGTCAACAACACTACATTAAGCAATCTCTGAATTTTTTCTTTAGAAGAAGAGAAGAAATTCACCCCTATAAAACCATTCGTATTCAGACATACAAATATAGAGAGCAAAGAAACCATCGTAGTGAACAGACTTAACTGTCCATAAGAATCAGGCTTTATAAATCTTGCCATCACCAGCATGATAACAAAATTAACACCCGTATTAAAAAAAGAGAATAGCGCAAATAAAACACCATTTCGGAAATTCTTATTAGTAAAAATATCGAACATGATAAGTACTCTAAATTGGATTTTCCCTTTTTAAAAGGCACTTTTTCAGCATCCTAAACTTGAGCATGTAAAAAAATCAAACAACACTATTAACTATTAGCCACGGCCAATTTTATATTTGGGGGAGCAAGACTTTGGGCTACCGAAGTGAATCATACCCCCAAGAGAACTACCACTCGCTGATGAAACTCTTTTAATATTGAGATCGATTGTAAACACTTACAAGACTTTTATGTGTTTCACCATCTCTTTAGCCCGTGCCAACTCATCATGTTGCCCAATGTCTATCCAAAAACCAGATATGGGATAACGGGTCACTTTATGATGAGTGGCTATCATCTTGTCCATAAAATCGGTAGCATTAAAGAACTCGTCTTTAGGAATAAGGTCAAGGCAACATTTCTTTATCAGATAGATGCCAGCATTGGCATAATAGCTATAAGTCGGTTTCTCCACTATGCCCTTTATATTACGTCCATCTAGACTAAATACACCATAAGGAACCTTCACGATATAAGGCACAGCCGCAACGCTCATATCCGCATCGTGCAGACAGTAATGAAGGTAGAAATCCTCATAATCAATATTGGTAAAAAGATCGGAATTCATCACCAGCACTGTGTCGTTATAGAAACTCTCTACGAACTTAATAGAACCAATCGTTCCCAAAAATTGGGGTTCAGTCACACAATTCACCTTTATCCCATTGCGTGGTGTTTCAAAATGCTCATACAATTGTTCTTTCAAATAATTGCAAGTCACACTTATATGCTCTACTCCATAAGTAATCAATCGGTCTACATTGTAATCTATAATACATTTATTTCCCACAGGAAGCAGTGGTTTCGGCGTTTTCTCAGTCAAAGGACGTAACCTCTCCCCTTTACCTCCTGCCATAAGGACTGCATCAATAGGTAAAATTGAGTGCATCTTCTTAAGATTATAGATCCTAATCAAATGATTATTTTCATCTAATAGAGGTACTACCGTTATATTACGTTTACGATATGTATTGATAGTAGATGTATGATCTTTTTCTGTAGTTGACATAAAAGCAAATCCAGTCTTCATGGCTTCACTTACATTGGCAGAAAGATTCAAACCACGTAATAAAGCCCGGCGAATATCTCCATCCGTTAAAGTACCTACGACCTGCCCTTTGTCATTCAACACAAAAACAACCATATCCAACCAAGACAGTTTATCTAATTTCGCCAACGCCAACAAAATCGTATCATTGTGTTTTACACAATGATGTTCAAAAGAGATCATTATAATTCCACAAGTTTATTGTTAATCATATATTCCGCCATCATCCAATCCATCATGGTATCCAAGTCAATGGAGTGTTCCCGATCCATAACATATTTCACCCGCTTCGTAAATTGGTTGAGCGGTTTCGTTTTCAAGCTAACAGGATTGATTACATAGATCGCACCGTTGTATTCGTATACAGAGGGACAGTCTTGACGACGAGTATAAAGCCCATCACCCTTACTTATATGAAGCATACCTTGGGCATCATCTTCAAAGCAGAGATAATAAGGATTCGAATCTGTCTCTTTCACGCTGACTACCATGTCAAGATTCTTTGTATATAGTTTGAGCGCCTCTTTGATATGTTTACCCATACGAAATGGGGATGTTGCCTGCAATAACAGAACCACATCAAAAGTCTCACCTCTTTTCTCATAAAAATTGAGTGCATGAAGCAGCACTTCGTATGTTCCAGCTGTATCAGTCGCAAGTTCCGCAGGACGTTTAAACGGAACATGAAGCCCATACTTTTCTACAACCTCAATAATTTCTTCTTCATCAGTTGTCACACAAATGTGAGCATCATCAACTACCGAGCGTGCAGCATCAATTGTATAACCTATAAGAGGCTTACCTCCTAAAAGTTTAATATTCTTTCCAGGAATACCTTTACTCCCTCCCCGAGCAGGTATAATCACCAATATATTCATCTTACAAATTATAAAATGATTTCTGTAAAAAGTTATCAAGTGAATATGTAGAGATTACTTTAAAAATACTCTCTGCCGTACCCTCTTTCTCATATGGATTTGTAGTCGTTTTACAAAAAGCACGAAAATTAGGAGATAGGACCTTTTGCAATCCCTTAACGATAGACGCTTCATCCGATGCAACATCTACAACAGAAGCTCCCCTTGTACGACCTTTTTGACGATCACCAATATTTAATGTCGGAATGTGAGCTGAAGGGACTTCAAGCAATCCGCTCGATGAATTTCCAACAACCGCTGTCACATAGCCCAATGTCGATAAATAACGTCTTACCCCCAAAGACTTGAAACAACGACATCGTTCTTCATTCCGGACACAATACTCTTCTATGGCCGATCGTATTTCCTCTCCCCCTTGGTCGGAGTTTGGCATAGTAAACAAAACCTTCAAACTTGAAAAAGAATCCAATGCCTTCAATAAATCAGAAATTTCATCTTTAGGAATACGATTTCCTAATGTTACCGGATGATATGTTACCAACACGGACAAACCTCCAAATTTGAAATTCAAAGAGTCTTCCAACTCTAACTTGCGCATCAATGGAACTTTCTTAAGATTTTCCACACCCAGCGCTCCTACATAAAACACCCTCTCAGGTTGTTCTCCTAATTGTATGACACGCCTCCGGTACTCCTCTGTAGAGGTAAAATGCAGCGAACTCATTTTCGTGATGGAGTGGCGGATGCTATCATCCATGGCCCCCTCGCTGATCTCACCCCCATGCAGGTGAGCGATGGGGATACGTTGCAACATGGCAACGGTAGCTACCACTAACATCTCGTAGCGATCACCCAATATCACAACCATATCCGGACATAAGTCACGAAGAGCCTCATTCATCCCGCTCATCTCCTCTGCCATAGACGTGATCACCCCATATGCGTCATCGGTTGGCTTTCGCATCAATACCTTCGCATCAATACAGAAACCATCTTTTTCTATCTCTTGGTACGTATTCCCATATTCGGGAAGCAGGTGCATGTTAGTTGCGATGACCTGTAACCGGCAATCCTCAGACTCGTCGATCAAGCGCATCAACCTGCTCAAAAGCCCATATTCCGCACGGGTACCCGTAACTACACAAATCTTTCTCATAGCTCTATCAACTCATCTTCATTATAGTCACGGATAGCGATCGCACCAACAACCTCATCCCATCGCATGGGACTGACACCTGTACCTGGGCGCTTGACCGTGAGGTTTTCTTCCGAGAGAATCTCACCTTTTTTAATGGGGCACGCAGCAACAATGCTCTTACGAGCAATGGCAATATTTTTACTTTCAGACTCCGTTATCTTCTTTTCCCCATCACCCATAGCTCGCTCTATATTTCGAATAGCCAAAACCATCGCTTTCAACTTATCGGGTTCAAGCGACGCTTTGTGATCCGGCCCGGGCAGATTACGATCCAAGGTGAAATGCTTCTCTATCACCTCTGCGCCAAGAGCGACCGCAGCGATAGGCACTTCAATACCTCTTGTATGGTCGGAATAGCCCACTTTAACACCAAGCTCTTCCTTTATAGTGAGCATCGCACGAAGATTTACATCCTCGAAAGGGGTAGGATATTCGGTGTTGCAGTGAAGTACGATGATCTGTTCTTTCTGCACACCAAACTTTGTAAGTACATTGATAGCCGTCTCTATCTCTCCCGTAGTACTCATACCCGTGGAGAGAATAACAGGCTGATGAAAACCCGCTATCTTCTTCAAGTATGGATAGTTTGTGATCTCACCCGAGGGAATCTTCCAAAGTCCCAGATGAAGGGACGCCAAGAAATCCACACTATCAAAATCGAAAGCGGTAGAGAAGAACCCTACACCCTTCTGCACACAATATTTGATCAATTCAAAATGCTGTTCAGATGAAAATTCCAACTTCTTAAGCATGGCGTATTGAGAATTGTCGTTATCGTCCATATTCCGTTGCTGATATTCAGCTTTCACAGCATATTTTGTTACAAGGTTTTCCGCTTTAAAGGTCTGAAACTTCACATAATCCACACCCGCATCGGCAGCGACATCAATAAGTCCTTTGGCCATATCAATAGAGCCGTTGTGGTTAACTCCAGCTTCGGCAATGATAAGAGTATGATTCATTATTTTATCTTATTTTTCTACAAGGATTTCCCAAATAGACTCCTGGTTCAACAATACTACGGACAACAACACTCCCCATACCAATCGTCACATTTTCCGTTATTTCAATTCCATCACGTATAATAACGCCAGCTCCCACCAATACATTATCACCTATGCAAGTATCGCCACAGACAATGGCTCCAGGACCAACAAAGACATTATTACCTAAGATACAACCATGCTCTATCACTGCTTTAGTATTAATAACACTATTTTGTGCCAATATGGCTCCATTGACAATAGCGCCTTCCATAAGAGCACATCCCCCCGCTATTTTTGAGGAAGGAGTAACCAATGCACTACGAGCAATCATGGTATAAGACTCATATCCTTCATATTGCTGAATAATTCGACTACGAAGAGATAAATTTACATCATTAGTATAAACAACAGCGTGATGGACGCTATATTCTTCTGGGGAGAAATTAGACAAAACAAACTCATCGTTTCCTAAATAAGGTAAAATCAACTTATTTGACTCTATATTGTCAACATATCCAGCGATCTCTATAGATGTATCCATTGCTTCCAATACTGATAAAGCATGACCACCTCCACCTATTATGATGAGTTTTTTCATTTCCATTCATATTCTGTTAAACGTAAATAAGCATCACGTGTTTTTACAATCAAAGTGTTGTCGTAACATTGAGCCACTATCGTTCCAGGTTTTGTATCAACAGGAAAGGGGAATGAAGATATAATTTCTGATTTCCATACTAACATCGTTTTATCTTCAAATTTGGTAGTTGCACCTGGATAAGGATGCGAAATGGCACGTATCTTATTATATATCTCAACACTATTACGATCCCATTTTATAATCGAGTCATCAGCACTGCGTAAACGCCGAAAACTACCCACTGATAGATCTTGCTTCACTCCTTTCAAAAAACCTTTTCGCAAAAGAGGAAAATAAGCCCGAATGAGATTTAGACTCGCCGCATCTACCTTATCCAATATATCATTTATATAATCATTTGAAGCTATTGCGATAGGCTCTTGCGCCAAAATATCTCCCCCATCGGGATAATCTGAATATTTAAACATAGTGAGAGAAGTTTCTGTATATCCATCCTCTATCTGCCAAGCAAGTACCGAACGACCACGATCGAACGGAAGTTTAGCAGGATGGAAACCGATAACCCCCATTCGAGGGATCGAGAGTATCTCATTAGGTATAAGTTCAGACCAACCTGCTACAATAATTAAATCCGGAGCCAACTCTTTGATAACATCAATATAATCCTTAACGGTATTTTTCTTCATGAATTTTGAGCCATCGCCTAATATGGTGTGACGAGCTCCTTTATATGTATCTGAGTAGGTAATAACCAAAGGTATATTAACATATCTGTTTTTATTTAGATAATCATAAATGATCTTACCATTACTCAATCCTCCTATAAAGATTACCGAAAGTTGATCTTTCATCTTACAATTGTTTTAATAGACATAAAAGCTTCAGCATATTCTGCATTGATCAAAGTTCCACGATATCGGTTAAGAGCCTCTATGGCACTCTGGTTACGAGTCATAGGATAAGGTAGCAGTTCAGATCCAAACATCTTTAATATCTCAACCTTCTTTGTAAACTCCTCAGAGATATCAATAAAATAGTTTGGAACAAATGTGTTTTCATTAAGAATAGGTGCAAAATCTGTTTCAGAGATCACTTCACACATAAGTATCTGCTCAATAAATGGATAGCGGAAATTTTTCGAACAAGCCATGATTGCGCTAAAGACAGCTCGATGGTCTGAATGAGCATCTGAACGATTGGGAATATACAACACTTGAGCTTGAACGGTCAATACTATCTTAGATAAAGCTTCTATCAGTTCATTCAGCATTTCATGTAAATGCAGTTCTTTAAAGCCCAAGGTAATTATGCTGGTAAAACCATACAATGTATTGATATAATCTATCAATTGACTCTGATAGATATTTCCTCCTGTAATGAAAACACAGTGAACCTCATCTCCTTGCCCCAAATGTTTCAAAATGCTCCCTCCACATCCTAATGTCTCATCATCGGGATGTACTGAAATAACCAGCACTTTCTTTTTTTCTTTCATATTTATATAATTCTACAGGAAATTCTTTTTCACAATCTTACACTACTCGGTATATTCACCACCCGGTCCGCAAACCAGATGGTATTCCTTAATCCGTCATTCTCACATTTCTCAAACATCGGTAAACGACTCATCAATTCCCAAATGGGACGTGTCATAACACCATGGTCATTGGTATATTCCAGAAACTCGTATTGCGCCTCTTTATCTTTCAGAATGACCGCATTTAACCAATAATTGGAATGACTATCCTCCGGCTCTTCAAAGAAATCAACATCACTTATATTCTTGAAGAAATCCGCATACTCTTGGGCTACTTTCCGCTTACTGGCCACAAACTCATCCAAATGCTCTAACTGAGCGCAACCAAGAGCCGCATTAATATTTGGCATACGATAGTTATAACCGATATGATCATGGCGGAACTCCCAGCGGTGAGGAACCTTTGCTTGAGTCGTGATGTGCTTGGCCAGTTTACCCAGCTCCTCATCTTGGAATAACATCATCCCACCGCCTCCGGTCGTAATGGTCTTATTCCCGTTGAAACTGATGGCTCCAACCTTTCCGAATGTACCGGTATGGCGCCTTTTATAAAAACTCCCGATACTTTCCGCCGCATCTTCCACCAACTCGATATGCCACTCTTGGCAAACATCCACCAACTCATCCAGCTTGACGGGATGTCCGAAAGTATGCATGGGAACACATGCTTTCACCCGTCTGCCCGTACGCTTGTTATGACAAACACCATTCTTTAATTCGGCGTTCTTCTCTAACCAAACTCGCAACGCTTGAGGAGAAAGTCCCATCGTCTCCCGATCCACGTCAATAAAAACAGGGTGAGCACCGATATAGCTAAGCGTATTACAAGTGGCTACGAAGGTCAACGCCTGGGTAAGCACCTCGTCTTCACGCTCAACCCCAACAAGAAGCAATGACATATGAAGAGCGTTGGTGCCTGACACACATACGACCGCTTTCTTCGCACCGGTGTATCGTGCCATCTCCTCCTCGAAACGGTCCACGAATTTACCAACGCTTGAGACAAATGTCGTATCAATACATTCGTTCAAGTACTTTTTCTCGTTACCGATAAACTTCGGCACACTCAAGGGAACGAACTCTGAGTTGTCATATAGTTCGTGGATAAACTCCACGACTCTCGCATAATCAACCATATCTTGATTCCTTACATTTTTTGATCCAGATTCTTTCCTTTCTCCTCATGCTCGAAGTTGGGGATGAAGCGTCGGATAGCCTCCACCACCTCCTCTTTCGTGAAAGAGGGACTCGCGAAGATCACTTCCAACTCCACGAAAAAAGCATCGATCTCCTCCAACGGGCGTTTGCTCACCTCCTCAATCACTCCCAAACTGTTAAAACGTTCCATGTTCAACTTCTCTCCGGATACATAGAATTCCTCATAATCCTTCTCACCAGTAGTGTCACTATTGAAATAAACGACCGGATATATCTTACTGCCCTCTAGCATCTCCGATGCGAATCTCTTGGCCTCCTCATCAGTGGCGCATTCTTTTTTCTCATAACCCAATGTCTCAAGAAAACGGTCGCAGATAGACGAGAATGTCATCATCTTTTCCTCTCCAAGCTTCGGGAAAAATATCTCACCGTTACGCCCTAGTATACAGGCAAGCATACAGATCTGCCCGCTCTCCTCCGGAGAGACGAAATAACGGCGTACGTCACGGGGAGCGGCCAAGGGTTGGCGTTTCATGATCCGATCAACAAAGCCATCCAGTAACGAGCCATTGGAAAAAGCCACATTAGCGAAACGAGCCGTGGTAACCTTAAACTTGGCGGCATAGGCCATGATCATATCCTCCATGATACGCTTGCTTGCCCCCATGATATTGACAGGGTTAGCCGCCTTGTCCGTGGAGACACAGAAGAAGTGTCTTGGCGGGTATTCAGCCAGCAAATCAAGCAATCCCTTTGCTTTTATGACATTATTCTCTATCAATGCCTGTACGGAATACTTGTCCTTCTCGCTGCGGACATGCTTATGAGCGGAGAAATTCGCCACGATATCAAAACCCTCTTCCTCCCGGAAAATACGCTCGAAAATAGGATCGGCAAAGTTCAAAGTATAGGTACGGTATTCCTTGGGGATATACATACCATGAGTGGAACGAAGGTCACGGGTCAGTTCCACGAGACCATTCTCACTTAAATCCACCACGACCAACTTAGAGGGCTTAAAGGGAAGGACTGCCCGGATATAGGAAGAACCTATAGAACCGGCTCCTCCTATCACCAAAAGACTCTTTTCCTCTATCTCTTGCTTGAGTTGTTCTTTATTTGCCTCAATATCCACGGCAAACATACTGCCGGAGCGAGAAGTTATACTCTCGCTCACGAAACGATCTATATTCAACATTGGTAAGTGCTCATCGCCAAGCTATTTCGTTTTTTAAAGTCTCATAGCCCGCTCCAAGTATTTTTTGATTAAAAATTAAGTTTATTTCTCTACATCAATAGGGGTATTCCCACCTTATATCCCCTTTTCCAAAGTAAGTTAACTTACTTTTTTTGCTCGGCTTTCGTAGCGTTGGGGGCATGTTCTCATACTTTCTCATTCAATAAAGGCAACCCTTTCACCTCGCCAGCGTGCCACGCACGGTAGTCCACAAGGGAGAGTCCGAGTACAGCTAATTGCTTGTAATCCTTATCGTCTCTTCGCAAGATGTGCTTGCGGGCATACGAGCGGAGCGAACGATCCGTCACAGATACCATTACCACAGGAAACGGGTAGCCGAACAAGCGCATCGGCGTAACCTCGCTGTCCGGGAACGCACGGCGCAACTGATAGGCTGAGCACTCGAACGCCACCCAGTAAGGACCCGTGCAATACAAATGGATGGAAGCAGTGTTCGTTCGCTCGCGGCTCATGATATCACCCAAATGTTCGTTCAGCAACGCCACCAAACGAACGCCAGAAGGAAGGGAAGACATTTCTTTTTGATTTATGATTTTTGATTTAAACTGTCAACTGTCACTAGTCAACTGCCAACTCTATTTGTGTTTCAGCCAGCGGTCATAATCGTCCAAGCGGCGGATTAAAGTTTGCTTGCTTTTCTTGGGCGAGAACTCCCCCCGCCACGGATCCACCACCTCATGCGCCATCTGCCGGTAGAGACTGCTGTCCGTGCAACCGTAGAGTGTCACCAGCAACAAGGCACGGGATTGCGCCGCCTTTACCACCGGGAGCATACTTCGCATCGTGGCGAGCAAGCGCACGAACTCATCTTCCTCGCCCAACAGCTTGTAGGCAGGAAGGAGCGAGGAGTAGATCTTGCAACGCATCACGTCCGTCTCCGCACAAAGGGAACCGTAGGATCTCAACACCTCACGGGCAAAACGAGTATCATCCTCAGATACACTGCCGGAGGTGTGGTAACGACCCAAGGCATCGTGCAAGCCCTCCCGCAGGCGGTCGTTGTTCAGATGAGTATAGACGTGCTTGCCCTTGGTGTTCAGCTCGATCAGCTCATACTCGCCCGGCT
>ENA-OPSF01000642-OPSF01000642.1-human-gut-metagenome-genome-assembly--contig:-NODE-642-length-30910-cov-4.575174_pt1 | contig 30910 bp, 30 predicted proteins | sample MGYA00241452_ERZ501896 | MGnify/ENA primary metagenome ERZ501896 (study PRJEB25962, sample SAMEA2042111) | human gut metagenome | biome: human gut; feature: human-associated habitat; material: faeces... | reverse complement strand
GATTCTTGACAGAAGTCTGGATCAGATCGGAGGGAAAGGACTTTTTGTAAAAGAACTGGATCGCGCACTTTTGGATGGGGAAATTGATCTGGCGGTGCACTGTCTGAAAGATATGCCGATGGAGACACCAGAGGAACTTCCGATTCTTGCATATTCCAGGAGAGAGGATCCGCGGGATGTACTTGTGCCTGCAAAAGGAAAAGAAAACTGGAATGGTCAGGGTGTAATCGGGTGTTCGAGTTTCCGGAGAAGGATACAGCTACAGAAGTTATATCCGGATGCAGAAGTCAGAGGGATCCGGGGCAATATCCAGACACGACTTCAGAAACTGGACAGAGGACAGTATGATGTCCTTGTGCTTGCGGCAGCAGGATTAAAGAGACTCGGACTCGAAGAGAGGATCGAGCGGTATTTTTCTCCAGAAGAGATTCTTCCAGCAGCAGGGCAGGGGATTCTTGTCGTGCAGGGAAGAGAAGAGATGCGGGAACTTGTGAAAGAACTTCAGCCTGAGGAGATGGAAGTGATCGCTGAAAATGAGCGGGCATTTGTGCGAAGGCTGGATGGCGGGTGCAGTTCTCCGGTGGCGGCATATGGAAGAATAGAACAGGATGAATTGCTTCTGACTGGCCTATATTATGAAGAAGATACAGGAAACTATGTAATTGCGACGAAGCGGGCAGAGGTCCGGGCGTCAGCACATTTAGGATGGGAGCTTGCGGATGAATTACGAACAAAACACTAAGAAGCAGGGAAAAGTATGGCTTGTCGGAGCAGGACCGTCGGATCAAGAACTTCTGACTGTCAAAGGGAAACGTCTGCTTTCGGAAGCAGATGTCATTGTCTATGACAGACTTGCAGGGCAGGGTGTGCTTACTTATGGGGCAGAACATGCAGAATATATTGATGTAGGAAAACATTCCGGGAATCACCGGGTGAGACAAAGTGAAATCAACCAGATTCTCGTAAGAGAAGCGATGGAGGGGAAAAAAGTTGTCCGTTTAAAAGGTGGCGATCCGTTTGTGTTCGGGCGCGGCGCGGAGGAGGCGGAAGAACTAAAGAAGGCGGGAATTCCGTTTGAAATTGTTCCGGGAGTGACATCGGCAGTATCGGTTCCTGCATACCAGGGAATTCCGGTCACACACCGGGATGCTGCTTCTTCGCTGCACATTATTACGGCACATAAAAAGGAAGGGCATGAGCCGGACGAGATTCCATTTCGGGAACTGGCGGGTGTGAAAGGAACGCTGGTGTTTCTGATGGGAGTCTCTACACTGCCGTTTTTATGTGCAAATCTAATCCGGGAGGGAATGGATCCGCAGACACCTGCGGCAATTTTGGAGCGGGGAACGACAGCAAGACAGCGGAAGATCACAGGTACCTTGGAAACTTTAGAAGCACTTGCAAAAGAGACAAAGATTCAGACTCCTGCAATTATTGTTGTGGGAGAGGTATGCGCCTGCAGATCATTGGAATGGTATGATAAACGACCATTGGCGGGAATGAAGATCATGGTGACAAGACCGAAGGAGCAGAGTAGCCGTCTGGCAGGAATGTTGCGGGAAGAAGGGGCGGAGGTGTTGGAAGCGCCTGCAATCCGCATTGTGCCGGAGGTGGAAAACGAAAGAGTTTCGCAGGTGCTTTTTCACATCCAGAAATACCAGTGGATCGTGTTTACCAGTCCAACCGGTGTAGAAGTGTTCTGGAGCGCATTGCGGCAGCATCGCGTGGATGTGCGAAGCCTTTCTCACCTCCGGATCGCGGTGATTGGAAGTGGAACTGCGCGCGCGTTGGAAGCACAAGGAATGTATGCGGATCTGATGCCGGAGATTTATGATGGAGAGCACCTTGGAGCAGCACTTGGGGAGGTACTTTCTGATGAACATATTTTGATTCCGCGGGCAAAGATTGGAAATCCGGAGTTGATCCGTGAGATTAAAAAGAGAAGCGAGGCAGTCATAGAAGACCTTCCGATTTACGATACGCATTATGAGGCATATGGATTTATCAATTACCAGGAAGAATTTGAGCAGGGGAAGACCGATTATGTGATGTTTACAAGTGCATCAACAGTAAGAGGTTTTGCACAAGCGGCAAAAGGACTTGATTTTTCCAAAGTACAGGCACTTTGTATCGGGAAACAGACAAAGGCAGCAGCGGATCACTATGGCATGCAGACATTTATGGCAGAGCAGCCGGCACTGGAGGCGATGGTGGCGCTTGTAAAAGAAAGGAAGAGGACATGGTAAAGATTACTTATATTTCTCATAGCTGCTTTGCGGTGGAGCTGGAGCACAGCGTACTTGTATTTGATTATTATCAGGGGGAACTTCCGCTTTGGAATCCGGAGAAAACAATCTATGTGTTTGTAAGCCACAGACATTACGATCATTTTTCCAAGGAAATCTTTCGGTGGACAGAGCAGTATCCAAAAATCCAATACATTTTATCCGATGATATTTCTGAAGCGTCATATGATGCAAGTGAGATTTGCAGATCCGATTTGACAAGAATCGCACCGAATCAGACAGAGACAATTGGAAATTGTGTAATAGAAACATTCCGTTCCACAGATGAAGGAGTCGCATTTCTTGTGTCGTGCGAAGGAAAACTTTTTTATCATGCAGGGGATCTGAACTGGTGGCACTGGGAAGGAGAACCAAAGTCGTATAATGTGCAGATGAGAGCGGATTATCAGAAGGCGATTAGAGAGCTTCCGGATCAGCCGATCGATGTTGCATTTGTGCCGGCGGATCTCCGTCTGGGTGAGCAGTATGTCTGGGGACTGGACTATTTTATGCGTCATACAGACACGAAAAATGTGTTCCCGATGCATTTCTGGGGATCCTATGAAGTGTTTGACAGGCTTTTTCACGAACCGTGTACAACAGAATATAGAAGCAGAATCCGAGAGATTCAGACAGAAGGACAGGTGTTTGACATTCAGAGTCAGACATAGTATAATGAAGAACAGTGTTAAGTAAGACAGACAATCGCGGATGCATGCGCCGAAAGGCCGCAGACGAGGAAAGTCCGGGCTTCGCAGGGCAGGATGCCGGATAACGTCCGGTGGAGGTGACTCCCAGACCAGTGCAACAGAAATAAACCGCCTCACTTGCTGAGGTAAGGGTGGAAAGGCAGTGTAAGAGACTACCGCCGTCCTGGTAACAGGCCGGGCACATGTAAACTCCATTCGAAGCAAGACCGAATAGAAAGCGATACGGCTGCCCGTCGTGCTTTCAGGTGGGTCGCTTGAGCCTTATGGCAACGTAAGGCCTAGACAGATGATTACCCAATGACATAACCCGGCTTATCGGTCTGATTGCGTACAAAAAAACAGAACGGATTTCTTCCGTTCTGTTTTTTTGATATTTGTTTTATTATTTATTGCGTTTACCTGTATATTTCTCTTCGCAGTATTTACATCTGTAAACTTCTTTCTCTTTATCTGCAAGAACAAAGATCTGGTCGAGTCCCTGTTCAATGGAAGTGATGCAGCGTGGATTCTTGCATTTGATCACGTTGACAACCTGATTCGGAAGTTTCAGTTCTTTTTTGGCAACGATCTTCTCGTCCTTGATTACGTTTACAGTAATGTTATGATCGATAAAGCCGAGAATGTCAAGATCAAGATTCTCAACCGGGCATTCAACCTTGATGATATCTTTCTTACCCATTTTGTTGCTGCGCGCGTTCTTGATGATGGCAACGGTGCAGTCAAGTTTATCAAGCTTCAGATCATGATAGATAGTCATGGCCTTGCCTGCTTTGATATGGTCTAATACATAACCTTCGCGAAGTGCTCCAACATTTAACATGGTAATTTTACCTCCAGTAATGTGAGAATCAGGGCCATACGTACATATACACCGTACTGTGCCTGTTTGAAATAAGCTGCTCTCGGGTCTGCATCCACCTCTGTTGAGATTTCATTTACACGTGGAAGCGGATGAAGAATGTACATGTCTTTTTTTGCAAGTTCCATTTTCTGTTTGTCCAGAATGTAGAAATCCTTCATGCGGACATAGTCTTCTTCGTTGAAGAAACGTTCTTTCTGTACACGTGTCATGTAGAGGATATCAAGATCCGGTAAGGCATCTTCCAGTCTCTCTACTTCCTGAAATTCGATATTGTTCTTTTTCAGAACATCCTCGCGGATATAGCTTGGGATGCGAAGCTCTTCCGGTGAGATCAGAATGAATTTTACATTTGTGTAACGTACAAGTGCTTCGATCAGGGAGTGAACTGTACGTCCGAATTTCAGGTCGCCGCACAGACCAATGGTCAGATTGTCCAGACGTCCTTTCAGGGAACGGATGGTAAGTAAGTCGGTTAATGTCTGGGTAGGATGTTGATGACCACCGTCGCCGGCGTTGATAACAGGAATAGAAGAAGCCATAGAAGCTACTAACGGAGCACCTTCTTTCGGGTGGCGCATAGCACAGATGTCAGCGTAACAGGATACAACGCGGATTGTATCGGCAACACTTTCACCCTTTGAAGCGGAACTGGAATCAGCTGATGAAAAACCAAGAACTTTACCGCCAAGGTTCATCATAGCAGCTTCAAAGCTGAGACGGGTACGGGTGCTTGGCTCATAGAATAAAGTTGCCAGTCTTTTATCATCGCAGACATGTGCGTATTTATCAGGGTGTTTCTCAATATCGCTGGCCAGGTCAAGAAGAGTATTTAACTCATCAACAGACAGATCCAGCGGACTCATTAAGTGTCTCATTTCATACCTCCATATTTTACTGGTTCAGGAATTTTTATTTAATCCTTCATAACATCATATAATAATCAGGTGCTTTTTTCAAGAGAGTTTTCCAAGTATTTTCTCAAAAAAAAGTCCGGCTCCGAACCAGAGGGGAGCGTAGTCCGGTCTTATCAGTCCCCGGTAATTCAGAGGAGTGTTGCTGTAGTCCCAGGGACACATATGAAAACAGCGCAAAAGAGCACCGCTGATAAATTCCACGAAGAAAAATCCGACAGTATAAATGCAGCCGCGGACAAAAAGCGGGACAGCAGAAAGTTTACCGGAGAGCGGGCGGATGATGGCACCGCATCCGTAAATGGGAAACATTAAAAGGGAAGTTTTTCCTGTCATGGTAAGTTCTCCTGAAAGGATGGAATGCAGTCCGGTCCAGAGGATTTCCATGCACCAGCCCGTCAGACCGCAGAGAATGAAAGCTTTTTTCATAGGTAACGCTCCTGTATAAATTTCTATGATTCTAGTATTGCCTGCCTTGAAAAAAACATACACGTAGGATATAATGAGAACACGTTATTACACTATAGCAATGAGGTGCCTTATGCGCAAAAGGAACGTGTGGAGGGGATCTCATGGAAATAAGAGGAGTTTATTATGAATTATCAGGAAAGCCGGGAGTACATAGACAAAATCACCCGGGAAATTCCCAGTGTCCTGGGACTGGAGCATATGCGTGAGCTGATGAAACGTCTTGGAAATCCACAGGATGATCTGAAATATGTGCATGTAGCCGGTACCAATGGCAAGGGTTCTGTCATTGCTTTTTTGTATTCTGCTTTATCAGGTGCGAGATATCGCATTGGAAGATATGTTTCGCCTACCCTGTATTCTTACAGAGGCAGGATGGAAGTTTCGGGAAGCAGGATCAGCAGAGAGGACTTTGCTGCTTATATTACACAGGTGTCTGATGTTATTGCTGCTATGACAAAGGATGGTTATCCCCATCCCACTGCATTTGAAATAGAGACTGCGGTGGCATTTCTGTTCTTTAAAAAAGAGAATTGTGATCTCGTTTTGCTGGAAGTGGGAATGGGCGGAAATCTGGACGCCACAAATATTATTAAGAATACGCTGCTGGCAGTGCTGGTATCGATCAGTATGGATCATATGTCTTTTCTTGGAAATACTCTGGCACAGATCGCAGAGAAGAAAGCCGGGATCATCAAAGACGGCTGCAGAGTGGTGACTGCCAGACAGAAGCCGGAAGCAATGCAGGTGATCGAGAGGATCAGCAGAGAACATGGTACAAAATGTACCATAGCAGATGCTTCTGAGGCAGAGGTGCTAAAGGAAAGCTGCCTTGGACAGACAATCCGGTACAGGGGTGAAGAGTATGAGATTCCGCTGGCTGGTGTTTATCAGAAGGAAAATGCAGTAGTTGCGCTGAATGCTTTAAAAGTATTGGATGAGCTGGGCTTTCCCACTGCTGCGGAGCAGAAAAAAGAAGGGCTTCGCACAGTAAACTGGAACGGACGGTTTACAGTTATCTGTAAAAAACCGCTGTTTGTGGTAGACGGGGCTCATAATCCTGCTGCTGCGGATATGATGGCAGCTTCAATAGAGCATTATTTTAAGGGAAAACGGATCATCTATATTATGGGAGTGTTTGCAGATAAGGATTACAGAAGTGTGATTCAGAAAACTGCGCACTTTGCAGACCGGATACTTACGATCCAGACTCCGGATAATATAAGGGCGTTGCCTGCCGGAGAGCTGGCGAAGACTGTCAGTGAATACAATCCCAATGTACAGGCAATGGATACGATTAAAGATGCAGTGGAGGAGGCTTTTTCACTTGCCGGGGAACAGGATGTGATCATTGCCTTTGGTTCTCTTTCCTTTATCGGAGAGATGACTGATATTGTAGAGAATTTGTGAAAGTAAAAAGGTATAACATAAATGATAGATTTACAGGAATGCAGAAATGAAATAGATAAGATCGACAGCGATATCATACGTCTTTTTGAACAGAGAATGAAGGTGTGTGAGGATGTTGCAGAATATAAGATACGTACAGGAAAGAAGGTTCTGGATCCGGAAAGAGAGAGACAGAAGCTGGAGGTCCTGAGAGGTAAGGCGCATGGAGAATTTAATCAGCTTGGTGCGCAGGAGCTTTTTCAGCAGATCATGGCGATCAGCCGTAAGAGACAGTATCAGCTTCTCACAGAGCATGGAATCGAGGACGATGAGAAACTGGAAATGGTAGATGCACTTCCGCTGAAAGATGTAAGAGTTGTCTTTCAGGGTGTGGAAGGTGCATACAGCTATGCTGCAATGAGGGAATATTTCCAGGACGATATTGAGAGTTTTCATGTAAAAACCTGGCGCGATGCAATGGAAGCAGTTGTGGAGGGAAGAGCAGACTATGCGGTACTTCCCATTGAGAATACAACTGCCGGTATTGTTGCTGATATTTATGATCTTCTTACAGAGTATGAGCTTAGCATTGTAGGAGAACAGATCATCCGTCCGGAGCATGTACTTCTGGGACTGCCGGATGCTGAACTGGAGGATATCAGACAGGTATGTTCTCATCCTCAGGCACTTTCCCAGTGTGGAAAATATCTGGAATCTCATCCGGACTGGAAGAAGAAAGAGATGGAAAATACTGCCGGTTCTGCCAAGAAGATAAAAGAAGACAATGACAAGACGCAGGCAGCTATTGCCAGCAGACAGGCAGGAGAGCTTTACGGACTGAAGATCCTGGCTGAGAATATCTGCTATAACGGACAGAATGCCACACGTTTTGTGATCGTGAGTAAGAAACCGATCTATGTGAAGGATGCACATAAGATCAGTATTTTCTTTGAACTGCATCATGAGAGCGGAACTCTTTACAATATGTTGTCTCACATTATTTATAATGGACTGAATATGACGAAGATTGAATCCCGCCCGATCACAGGGAAGAACTGGCAGTACCGTTTTTTTGTTGATTTCGAGGGAAATTTAAAGGACAGTGCAGTGAAGAATGCCCTGAGAGGAATTGAGGCAGAAGCTGACAGAATGAGAATTTTGGGAAATTATTAAAAATCATTTCCATAATGCCAGAGCGTGTTTGAAAAATCATTTCCACAATCTGCACGTCCCACTTTGCGGCATATTTTGCGTAAAGCATTTTTCAAACACACTCTGGTACATCGTTTTCGAAATAATTATACCACTCACAGCAGAACAATAAGATAAAACAACAAGGTAAGAAGGAAGTAATAAAAATGGCTAGATTAAATGAATGCATCTTATACCGTAACTTTGAACATGGAGAAATCCTTGATAAAATGGCAGAACTGATGAATGCCTGGGAACAGAAAGCACCTGATCTGAAAGAAAAGGAAGGGCTGTTCTTTGAGTGTGCCAACGGACTGGTGGAAACTGCCGGCGCTTATGGATTTTCCGGAAATTTATGGCACTGTTATCTGACATTTCTTCTGGTAAATAATGAAAATGCATTCAGTACAGCCTGTGAGATCAGAGGGGCTGTCAACGGAAGTATTAATGAACTGGCACTGAATGATTTCGGTGTGTTTAAAGAACTGTATGATTTTGACCTGACTGTACTGGATGAGGCATTTGGAATTTCCTGCTGTAAGGTTCTCGGTGATTATACCAACACCGGAAGTAACAGCAAGATGTTTAATTCCCGTATCAGAGACCGTATCTGTGATCTGAGCAAAACGCTGGCAGCAGCGGAGTCCACAGAGGAATTCATGAAGGATATGGTACAGTTTTATAAGGATTTTGGTGTGGGTAAGCTGGGATTACATAAGGCTTTTCGTGTAGGCCATGATGAGAATGATAATGTGGAGATCCAGCCGATCACAAGGATCGCTCATGTGAAACTGGAAGACCTGGTCGGATATGAAATCCCGAAGCAGAAACTGATCGAGAATACAGAAGCTTTCGTAAGAGGCAGAAAGGCAAACAACTGTCTGCTTTTTGGTGATGCGGGTACAGGTAAATCCTCAAGTATCAAGGGAATCCTGAACCGTTATTATGATGAGGGACTTCGTATTATCGAGGTGTATAAGCATCAGTTTCAGGATCTGAATGATGTGATCGCCCAGATCAAGAACAGAAACTATAAATTCATTATCTATATGGATGATCTGTCATTCGAGGAATTTGAAATCGAATATAAATATCTGAAGGCAGTGATCGAGGGGGGTCTGGAGAAGAAGCCGGACAATATCCTGATCTATGCAACAAGTAACAGAAGACATCTGGTAAGAGAGAAATCCAGTGATAAGCTGGAGATCATGGATGATGACGATCTGCATTCCTCCGATACAGTGCAGGAGAAGCTTTCACTGGTTTATCGTTTTGGTGTCCGTATTTACTATGGCGCACCGAGCAAAAAAGAATTCCAGACAATTGTGAAAGCTCTCGCAGAGAGAAACGGAATTACCATGCCGGAGGACGAGCTGCTTCTGGAAGCAAATAAGTGGGAGCTTTCCCATGGAGGACTTACAGGACGAACTGCACAGCAGTTTATCGACCATCTGCTGGGTGTGGAGAAGGAATAAAAAAGCAAATAGATGAATGGTAAAGGGGGAACGCATATGGCAGTCATGACATTTGCAGCCATTGACATCGGATCTTATGAAGTCGGCATGAAGATCTTTGAGATGTCAAAAAGAATTGGTTTTCGTGAACTGAATGATGTCAGATACAGTCTGGAAATCGGAAAGGGTGTCTATTCTGACGGAAAGATCGATTCAGAAATGCTGAATGTTTTATGTGAGGTGCTGAACGACTTTAAGAGGCTGATGCAGGACTTTGGGGTGGAAGAGTATCGTGCCTGCGGCACCAGTGCATTCAGAGAACTTGTGAATCCGCTGCTGATCATTGAACAGATCTATCAGCGTACAGGAATGAAAATTGAAATATTAAGCAGTGCAGAACAGCATTTCCTTGGGTACAAATCAATTGCTGCTATAGAAAAGGGATTCAAAAAGATGATCCAGAAAGGCACCGCGATCCTGGATGTGGGCGGCGGAAGCCTTCAGGTTTCCCTCTTTGACAAGGATGCTCTGGTCACTACCCAGGGACTTAAAATGGGAAGTTTAAGAATCCGCCAGCGTCTGCAGGAACTGGAGAAAACAACCATTCATTATGACAAGCTGGTTGAGGAATTTATCCGAAATGACCTGATGAGCTTTCAGCGTCTGTATCTGAAGGATAAGGAGATCAGGAATGTGATCCTGATGGGAGATTTTATTACAGATATGATCTTCCAGGAGGAAATGGAAGACAGGATCATTACAAGGGAAGAATTTATGAAACGCTATGAGGATACAGTTGGAAAATCTGTTGACCTGCTGGCACAGGAGATGGAGATTGATCCGGAATATGCATCCCTTGTTGTGCCGACCATGGTAGTGTGCAGAAATTTTATTGATATTTTCAATGCAGAGTCTCTCTGGGCACCAGGTGTTTCCCTGCTGGATGGAATTGCCTATGATTTTGCAGAGAAGAAAAAATTTCTCAAAAGTGTCCACAATTTTGAGAATGACATTCTGGTTACATCAAAGAACATTGCGAAACGCTATTCCAGCAGTAAGAGCCATATCCAGGGAACTATGAATCTTTGCCTGAATATCTTTGACAGTATGAAGAAGGTTCATGGTATGGGAGCAAGAGAACGTCTGTTATTGCAGATCGCGGCACTGCTTCATGACTGTGGCAAATATATCAGTATGGAAAAGGTTTCCGAGTGTTCCTATCAGATCATTATGTCTACAGATATCATTGGGCTGTCCTTTATGGAACGCCAGATGATCGCATGTGCGGTCAGATTCAATAATTCTGCGTTTGTTTATTATGATGAACTTTACAGTATGGGAATCGCTATTGACAGAGAGAGCTATATCAAGGTGGCAAAGATGACTGCAATCCTTCGCCTGGCAAATGCCATGGACAGAAGTCATTATCAGAAAGTAAAAGGAATCAAAGCAGTGCTCAAAGACAGAGAACTGCAGATGATCGTGGATTCTGCACAGGACATTTCCCTGGAACTGGGACTGCTGAAAGATAAAGAGGCATTTTTTGAAGAAGTATTTGGCATTCGTCTGGTTCTCAGACGCAAGGGCAGAGCGTAAAGGAGGATGAACTTATGGACTTTGAAAAATTTGAAAAGAAAGAATATTTCGTGAATCGCGAGCTGAGCTGGCTCAAATTTGATGAGCGTGTTCTGAGTGAAGCAAGAGATAAAAATCTTCCTTTGTTTGACAGACTGAAGTTCTTAAGCATTACCGCATCCAATCTGGATGAATTCTTTATGGTGCGTGTGGCGTCTCTTAAGGATCAGGTACATGCAGGATATCATAAAACAGACATTGCAGGAATGACAGCCAAGGAGCAGTTAAAAGAAATCAGTGTCCGTACCCATGAACTGGTTCATGTACAGTATAATACACTGAACCGTTCTCTGATCCCTGCGCTTGAGAAAGCCGGAATGCACCTGGTGGCAGCCCATGAGAATCTTACAGAAGCACAGAGTGTATTTGTAGACAGATACTTTGAGGATAATGTATATCCGGTACTTACACCGATGGCGATGGATTCTTCCAGACCGTTTCCGCTGATCAGAAACAAGACATTAAATATCGGTGCTCTGATCTCTAAGAAGGAGAAGAGTGATAAACTCAGCAAAAAGGATAAAACAGGAGAACTTCTGTTTGCTACAGTGCAGGTTCCGTCTGTGCTTCCAAGGGTGGTGCAGATTCCGTCAAAGAAGGATGGAGATACCACAGTGATCCTGCTGGAAGAGATTATTGAAAGAAATATTGACAAACTTTTCCTGAGTTATGATGTGATATGTGCCCATCCTTACCGTATTATGCGTAATGCGGATCTTACCATCGATGAAGATGAGGCAGAGGATCTGCTGGTGGAGATCCAGCGCCAGTTAAAGAAACGTCAGTGGGGTGAGGTTATCCGTCTGGAAGTAGAGGATAAGATGGATGAACGCCTGCTGAAGATTCTGAAAACGGAATTTGATATCAAAGAGGCAGATATTTTTGAGATAAACGGACCTCTGGATCTTACCATGCTTATGAAAGTATATGGTGCGGATGGCTTTGATGCTTACAAGACACCGAGATATCAGCCGGCACCTGTACCGGAATTTCAGAATGAGAAGGATATTTTCCAGGTGATACGTGAGGGCGATGTATTCCTGCATCATCCTTATATGAGCTTCGATCCTGTTGTAAATTTCGTACGTCAGGCAGCAAAAGATCCGGATGTTCTGGCTATTAAACAGACTCTGTATCGTGTCAGCGGCAATTCACCGATCATTGCTGCCCTTGCGCAGGCAGCAGAAAACGGCAAACAGGTTTCCGTGCTGGTAGAGCTGAAAGCACGTTTTGATGAAGAAAATAATATTGTATGGGCGAAGAAGCTGGAGAAGGCAGGATGTCATGTAATTTATGGTCTGGTAGGCCTTAAGACACACAGCAAGATCACACTGGTTGTGCGCAGGGAAGAGACAGGAATCCGCCGTTATGTGCATCTGGCAACCGGAAACTACAATGATTCCACTGCCAAACTCTATACAGACTGCGGTATCTTTACCTGCGATGAACGTTTTGGTGAAGATGCAACAGCAGTATTTAACATGCTCTCTGGATATTCTGAACCGAAAAGCTGGAATAAGCTGATCGTAGCACCAATCTGGATGAAGGACAGGTTCTTAAGCCTGATTGAACGTGAGGCAGAGAATGCGAAGAAAGGACTTCCGGCGTTAATCCGCGCAAAGATGAATTCTCTCTGTGATCCGAAGATTATTGCTGGATTGTATTATGCATCTTCCTGCGGAGTTCAGGTGGAGCTTCTGGTAAGGGGTATCTGCTGTCTGAAAGTAGGAGTGCCGGGAATCAGTGAGAATATTCATGTCCGTTCTATTGTAGGGGAATTTCTGGAGCATAGTCGTATTTTCTATTTTGAAAACGGCGGAAACCCGGAAATCTATATGGGAAGTGCGGATTGGATGCCGCGTAACCTTGACCGCAGGGTAGAGATTGTTTTCCCTGTGGAAGATGAGAAGATTAAGAAAGAGCTGGAGCATGTACTTGATCTGGAGTTTAAGGATAATGTAAAAGCTCATGTCCTGCAGCCGGATGGAACTTATGTGAAGCCGGATAAACGAGGCAAAGCCCAGATTAACTCTCAGATGGAATTCTGTATTGAGGCAACTGAGAAAGCAGCACTTCATAAACACGAAGAAAAGAAATCCCGCGTATTCATTCCAGCAGAGCCTGCGGAGGATATAGAGGAATAAGAAACAGTCAGAAACAGAAATAAATAACTGGGAAATGCCATGGAAAGCGGTGGAGCTGCCATGGCATTTCTTCTCTGGGACAAAAAAATAAAAATTTTTTATGAAATATGCTCACTTTATGTAGAAAATCGAAAAGAAGTTTAAGAATTTTTTAATATCATAAACCTATACACTTTTTCTGAAATGTGATAAAATGTATTGAGTTTTTTAGATAGGAAAAACGAGGAGGAGTACATATGAAAGGTGCAGGGAGTAAGAACGCCTGGGCTTTATTTCTGCTTATTCTGGCAGGAGTAGTTCTTGGTGGCTTTATCGGGACGCTGGCAAAAGGGGTGCCGGCCTTATCCTGGCTGAGTTATGGACAATCCTTTGGAATAGACGAGCCGATCGTCCTGGACCTGGGAGTGTTAGTCATAACATTTGGTCTGTCGATAAAGATAACCATGGCAAGTATCATTGGCGTGATTCTTTCCATTATCATATATCGTTTCTTATAGTTTACAGAAAGGTAGGTCCCTGACTTTACTTCTGTGAACGTCGTGCGAATCTAAAGAAAATATGAATCAATCTAATACCATGAGAGAAATGCCGAAAGACGAGCGGCCATATGAAAAATGTGCACGTCTGGGAGCGGACAGTTTAAGTGACGTTGAATTATTGGCGGTATTATTAAGAACAGGAACTCAGGGTGAAAATGCAGTAGACCTTGCAAGAAGGGTCCTGTATCATGCCGGCGAAAACGGAATCCTCGGGATTCACCAGTTTAATGTTGAACGTTTGAAAAAGATCAAGGGAATCGGTCAGGTAAAAGCAATTCAGATATCCTGTATATCGGAACTTGCAAAAAGGCTTTCCAAAGCTTCATATGAAGAAACCGTATGTTTTACCGAACCGAAAACGATTGCACAATATTATATGGAAGATTTAAGACACGAGAAACAGGAACATATGAAATTATTGATGTTAAACTCGAAGGCAAAGCTTCTCGGCGAAACCAATATTTCAAAAGGGACAGTAAATGCATCCCTTATTACACCGAGAGAGCTTTTTATAGAAGCATTGCAGAAGAATGCGGTATCAATTATAATTTTACATAATCATCCAAGTGGTGATCCGACTCCAAGCCGTGAAGATATGTTGACAACAAAAAGAATTCTGGATGCGGGTGCGCTTATAGGAATTGATTTGTTAGATCATATTATTATTGGCAATAATTGCTATATGAGTTTTCGTGAGGAGGGCATGCTGTAAATTCTGCAAACAAGATAGAAGAAAGGATTCTGTCAGATGGCAAGAAATGTATACGGGCTGGACCTTGGTTCTTATGATATAAAGGTCTACGATAAGAAAAAAGATACGATCTGGAAAGAGAAAAATGTAATTGCATTTAAAGATAACCGGGATCGCGATATTTTTGCAGTTGGAGATGATGCATTCAGTATGTATGGAAAAGCACCATCCAATATAGAAATCACATTTCCTATGGAGGCAGGTGTCATTTCCAGATTTAATGACATGCAGTTCCTGCTTCAGAACCTGTTAAAAAGGGGACGTCAGTTTTCGCGTGGTTCTGAATATGTGATTGCTGTTCCAACGGATGTAACAGAAGTAGAAAAGAAAGCATTCTTTGATCTGGTAATCCATTCAACGGCAAAAGCAAAAGAAGTAAACATTGTAGAGCGGTCTATTGCTGATGCAGTAGGTCTGAATCTTGATATTCAGAATACAAAAGGTATCATGATTGCGAATTTTGGAGGCGAAACAACCGAGTTATCTGTACTGGCCGGTGGAGGTATGGTTTTAAACCGCCTTGTAAAGGTCGGCGGTCTGACGTTTGACCAGGGGATCATCAATCTTGTAAAACACAGTCACGACTTTTTGATCGGACGGCAGACGGCAGAAGTACTTCGAAGAAATTTCAATGTATTTACGGGTGATTCCGATTCTATATTATCGGTGGCCGGAAGAGATCTGATCACAGGTGTACCGATGCGAAAGCCTATTTCTATTATGCTTGTCCGTGCGGCAATGAAGGATCCTCTGCTTGAATGTGTAAAAGCAATACATTCTCTTTTAGACAGGACACCTCCTGAGGTTCGCAAAGCAATTTATGAAAACGGGATTTTCCTCACAGGTGGACTTGCAAATATGCCAGGCCTCGAAATATATATCGAGCAGATGGTTGGAATCAAATCAAGGACAGCTCTGGAACCGGATACCTGTGCGGTAAATGGGCTGAAGCGTATTATTATGTCAAAAGATTTAAGAAAACTTACATTTTCAATGATAGAAGATAATTATAGGTGGATGAGATAATGAAGACAAAAAATCAATCTTCCCTTCCAAGTAAATACTGGCTGATCATCGTAATCGTCATCTGTGTTATTCTGATGGGGGTAGAACGTATTACCGGAGGGAACGGACCAATCAGTTTCATTGCAAATTATACAGTAATTCCTATGCAAAAAGGTATCGGATATGTAGGACGTTATATGAGCGATCTTTCCGATAATTTTGAGACACTGCAGGATATGAAAAAGGAAAACAAAAAATTACAATCCAAAGTAGATGATCTTACAATAGACAACACCAGACTCCGTCAGGATCAGTATGAACTGGAAAGACTCCGTGAATTATATAAACTCGATGAAAATTATTCGGATTATAAAAAAATCGGCGCACATGTAATTTCCAACAGCGGTTCTAACTGGTTCAGCGACTTTACGATCGACAAAGGGAGCAAAGACGGAATCAAGAAAAACTGTAATGTTCTTGCAGGCAGCGGCCTTGTGGGAATTGTAACAGAAGTCGGACCTCATTACGCCCGGGTACGTTCTATTATAGATGATGAAAGTAATATCAGTGCAATGCTTCTTTCTACTTCAGATACCTGTGTGGTAAGAGGTGATTTAAAACAGATGGAAAATGGAAGAATCCGTTTTGAAAAGCTTGCTAATAATGATAATAAGATTGAAGTTGGAGAACAAGTCGTTACTTCGCATGTCAGCGACAGATTTCTTCAGGGACTCTTTATCGGATATGTCAGTGATGTAAAAGTAGATTCCAATAACCTGACACGTTCCGGATACATTACACCTGCTGTTGATTTCAGCAAACTTCAGGAGGTTCTTGTTATTACAACGACCAAAAGCGAACTCATCAAACAGGAATCCGGAAGCACCAAGGGAGAGTAGCATATGAAAAGAAAACTTATCACATTTTTCATTATCATTATCTGCTTTTTATTAGAATGTACCGTTTTTCACAGATTGGCATTCGCAACGATCAAACCCAATCTGTTGATTATCGTTACTTCTTCGTTCGGATTTATGAGAGGGAAAAAAGAGGGCCTTGCCGTTGGATTTCTGTCCGGTTTCCTGACAGATGTATTCTGGGGAAACACTCTCGGTTTTTACACCCTGCTTTTTTCGGTAATTGGTTACATGAACGGGTCATTTCGAAGACTCTTTTACGATGATGATATCAAACTTCCTATCGCACTTATTGCGATCAGTGAATTGATATACGGTTTAGTTACATACTTCTGTATGTATCTTTTGCAGGGGGATTTTGCTTTTGAAGCATACCTGAGACAGATCATTATGCCAGAACTTGTGTATACCATTCTGGTTACTCTGATTCTGTATCAGATCATATTACACATTAACAAGAAACTGGAAGCAGAAGAGCAAAGGAGTGCAAGTAAATTTGTATAGTTTATGGGAACGGATCAAATCCGGCATTGCAGAATTCGTACAATCTCGAATATTTGTATTAATTATTGTCTTTTGTATTACATCGGCAATCCTGGTACAGAGAATATTCTATCTTCAGATTGTCAAAGGGCAGGAATATCTTGATGATTATAAACTGCAGATTCAGAAAACAAAAGAAATACAGGGTACCCGTGGTAATATCTATGACCGGAACGGTAATCTGCTGGCATATAATGAATTGGCATATTCCGTTACAATCGAAGATAACGGATCTTATGACAGCATAGCACAACAGAATAAAGTTTTGAACAAGACGATTTCTTCTGTTATTAAAATGGTCGAATCGAACGGAGATACCGTTATCAATAACTTCGGAATCATTTTGGACAGTAATAACAATTATCAGTTTGTTGCGCAAAATGAGACTCAGAAATTACGTTTTATTGCCGATGTATATGGAAAATCAACCATCGACCAGCTTTCTAAAAAACAGAAAGCAACAACGGCAGATGAACTTATTCATTATCTCTGTACGGATAAACAAAAATTCGGAATTAATGAAAAGGAGATGGACAAGTCCACTGTACTAAAACTGATCAATATTCGTTATCAGATCTGGCTGAACAGTTATCAGAAATATATCTCAACCACAATCGCTGAAGATGTCAGCGATGCCACAGTTGCAGATATTATGGAAAATCTGGACAAATTATCAGGGATCAATGTAGAAGAAGAATCACTTCGTAAGTATGCTGACAGTAAATGTTTTGCAAATATTATCGGATATACCGGTCAGATCTCGCAGGAAGAGTATGATGCTTTAAGCGATGCCGATCAGGAACGATACAGCAAAACTGATACTGTAGGTAAGGCAGGACTTGAAAAGGCGATGGATTCTCAGCTTCAGGGTAAAAAAGGAAGCGAGAAACTCTATGTTAACAACGTAGGTAAAGTTATCAAAACCGTAAAAGGAACAAATCCGAAAGCCGGGAATGATCTTTATCTGACGATTGATGGCAATCTGCAGAAAGCTGCCTACAATATTCTCGAGCAGGAACTTGCAGGAGTTCTTCTCGCCAAAATTCAGAACTCTCTTGATTTTGACCGCAATAAGGTAGAAGATGGAAGTGACGTTATCATCCCGATCGGTGATGTATATAACGCAATGATCAATAATGATGTGCTTGACATGACACACTTTACGGATCCCGATGCCGGAGAAGCTGAAAAAGAAGTTGCCTCTGCATTTTCTATAAGAAAAGAAGAAGTTAAAAATACACTGACAAAAGTGCTGAATGATTCAAAAGCTGCCGCATACAAAAATCAGCCAAAAGAAGTCCAGGCGTATCTGACATACCTGGTATCTGATGTACTGACTAACGGTACAGGCGTCTTGATGTCAAAATCCATTGATACTAAAGATGCTACGTATAAAGCCTGGAAAGATGAAGAATCTATTAATGTTTATACGTATTTGAATTATGCAATTTCAAAGAACTGGATAGATACTTCTTTATTAAAAGACTATATAAAATCCAACGAACAATATTCCGATTCCGGAGAAGTATATCAGGGAATCATAAATTATATTCTGGATTATATAAATACCGATAACAATTTTGACAAACTGATCTACCGTTATATGATAAAATCAGGAACTATTACCGGCAGACAGATATGTATGATGTTATATGAGCAGAATATTCTGGATAAAAAAGATAATCAGTACGACAGCTTAAAAGCCGGAAGCATCGGTGCTTATGATTTTATCCGCAGCAAGATCCAATCACTGGAAATTACCCCGGGACAGCTTGGACTTGAACCATGTACCGGATCTTTAGTTGCAACAGATCCGAATACTGGTGAAGTACTGGCCTGTGTATCATATCCGGGATATGACAACAACCGTCTTGCAAATACTATGGACTCCGATTATTATAGTAAACTGCTTACAAATCAGTCTCGTCCATTTTATAATAATGCAACTCAGGAAAAAACAGCACCAGGTTCTACCTATAAGCCGTTATCTGCTATCACCGGTCTGACAGAAGGTGTTATTGATGTAAATACTTACCTTCCGTGCGCAGGTGTATATAAAAAAGTTACACCAAATCCAAAGTGCTGGTTTTATCCGTCTGCTCATGGCAACCTGAATGTATCGCAGGGAATTCAACATTCTTGTAATGATTTCTTCTATGAAGTCGGATACAGACTTGGCCTTAACAGTACAGGCGATTCAAAATTAGATAATGATACTCCTGACGGAAAGAGTACTCAGAATTACTATTCAAGTGAAAGAGGAATTGCAAAACTGCAGAAATATGCAGAAGAATTCGGACTTGGAGATACTTCCGGTATGGAAATTCCGGAATCAGATCCGCAGATTTCCGATGACAACTCTGTATTATCCGCTATCGGACAGGGAACCAACAACTATACAACCAGTCAGCTGGCAAGATATATTACAGCTGTTGCAAATAAGGGTACTGTATATAATTTAAGTCTTTTAGACAAAGTGACTAATCCGAAGGGAAAGACAGTAAAAGATTATACACCGGAAGTAAAAAATAAAGTAACCGATGTATCATCTACTACATGGCAGGCAGTTCACGAAGGTATGAGAGCAGTGGTAACATCCGAAGACAAAGATATTTTCACAAAATTAAATGCCAGCGGTGTACAATTATCCGGTAAAACAGGAACAGCTCAGCAAAGTCAGACTCACCCGGATCATGGTCTTTTTGTAGGATTTGCTCCTAGTGACAGTCCACAGATTGCATTTGCAATACGTATCGCCAATGGTTACAGTTCAACTTTTGCAGCTGAAGTTGGTAATAATGTCATGGAGTATTATTATAAAGTTACTCCGGAAAATGAACTGATCACCGGAGAGGCTTCCAATATCGGAATTGGATCAAACGGTGGAGATTAAAGAAAGGATGATTCTATGTGAAAGATGATGTTCTCATCAAGAGCAACAAATACGGCATTACGATTTATTTTAATTCCGACAATTCATTTGAAGAATTGCTTGATGACGTAAAAAACAAATTTCAATCTGCCGCCAAATTTTTTAATCATGCAAAAATGGCGGTAGAATATGAAGGCCGTTCTTTCACAGAAGAAGAAGAGCGGCAGCTGACAAGAGCGATTGAATCAGCTGCCGGTATTGAAATACTATGCATTATTGAAAAGAATACTGCTACAGAACAAGTCCATAAAAAATTACTGGACGAAAGCCTTGAAGCTATCCATGAAAGGGACGGACAGTTCTATAAAGGTACATTAAGAGGAAGACAGGTTCTGGAGTCGGAACAGAGCATCGTGATCATCGGAGATGTTGAAGAGGGTGCAACGGTTGCATCAAAAGGAAATGTAATCGTGACAGGTACTATATACGGAACCGTGATTGCAGGTGCCGCCGGCAGGACAGATGCTGTCATAGCAGCACTCCATATGCAGCCTAAAAAACTGCGGATCGGAGGGATTAAAGTAAAACCAGTTATAGGAGGAAGTTATTCATGGGCGAAGTTATTGTAATTACATCAGGAAAAGGCGGTGTTGGAAAGACAACAACAACGGCAAATATAGGTGCAGGATTATCTAAGCTTGGCAAAAAGGTAGTGATTATTGATACTGATCTCGGTCTTCGCAACCTTGATGTTGTTATGGGCATGGAAAATCTGGTTGTATATAATCTTGTTGATGTTGTTGAGGGAAGCTGCCGGCTTAAACAGGCACTGATCAGAGACAGCCGATATGAGAATCTTTATTTACTGCCATCCGCACAGACAAAAGATAAATCCGCAGTTTCTCCGGGACAGATGAAGAAACTCACCGCAGAATTAAAAGAAGAATTCGATTACATACTTCTGGATTGTCCTGCAGGAATTGAGCAGGGCTTCCAAAATGCAATTGCCGGTGCTGACCGTGCACTTGTAGTTACAACTCCGGAAGTATCATCCATCCGTGATGCCGACCGTATCATCGGACTTCTGGAACAGAACCAGATCCATACAATCGATCTTATCATTAATCGTATCCGGATGGATATGGTGAAAAGAGGAGATATGATGTCGGTTGACGATGTCACAGAGATTCTTGCCGTTCCGCTGATTGGGATCCTTCCTGATGACGAACAGGTTGTAATAGGAACGAACCAGGGGGAACCGGTAATCGGATTGGATTCAAAAGCCGGAAAGGGATATCTTAACATTTGCAAACGAATCACGGGCACGGAAGTCTCTTTTATGAATCTTGACACAGGCAAAGGGTTATTTTCCAGAATTTCCCATGCTTTCAGGAAGAATTAGGAGGATTTATTATGCTGAAAAACTCTTCCGTATCCATTGCAAAGAATCGTCTGCGCACGTTGGTCATATCAGATCGTGTACAATGTACTCCTTCGGCTTATGAACATATTTGCAAAGATTTATACGAAACACTTTCCAAATATATGGAACTTACAGAAGATGATTTTCAGGTAGAGATTAACCGTTCACAGATAGTGATAAAAATAGCAGGAGAAGAAACGTGAGATCACATAGATTTACTAAACCATACAATTTAAAAAATTACAAATTTGGAATCGTAACACTTGTCGGGATTTTGTCTGTTCTGGGTATTTTAGTTGTCGGCAGTGCAAAGGAATCACTTCAGAGCAAACAGATTCTTGGTGTTATCATAGGCTTTACTGCAATGATTGTTGTTTCCTTAATTGATTACATGTGGATTATGAATTTTTACTGGGTTTTGTATGCATTGTCTATCATTATGCTTGCAGCTGTAAAATTATTCGGAGAAAATGTAAATGGGGCAACCCGTTGGATTAAAGTAGGATTTATTCAGTTCCAGCCATCTGAACTGGCAAAAATATTGCTTATTATTTTCTTTGCCAAATTCCTGATGGAACATGAAGAGGATATTAATGATAAATTTACATTAATTAAATATGCCGTTCTGGCAGGAATTCCTCTTGCTTTAATTTTAATTGAGCCAAACTTATCTACTACGATATGTACGGCACTTATGATCTGCCTTATGATCTATATTGCCGGACTCAGTTATAAGTTTATCGGTACGGTATTGATTATACTAGTCCCGATCGCAGTAATATTTTTGAGTATTGTTGTTCAGCCGAATCAGAAAATCCTCAAAGATTATCAGCAGAAACGTATCCTTGCTTTCATTGAACCGGAAAAATATGAAAGTGATGAAGCATATCAGCAGAAAAATTCTGTAATGGCTATAGGATCCGGACAGTTAACAGGAAAAGGACTGGATAACAATACAACTACTTCCGTAAAAAACGGTAATTTCATTCTGGAACCTCAGACAGACTTTATTTTCGCAATCATCGGAGAAGAATTAGGTTTTGTCGGAGGGTGTATAATTATTGCGTTATTACTATTGATTGTGATACAATGTATCTTAGTTGGGATACGATCGCAAGACCTTGCAGGAAGAATCATATGCTGCGGTGTTGGCGGCCTGATCGGCATACAAAGTTTTATCAACATTGGTGTTGCCACCAAAATTTTGCCAAATACCGGAGTTCCATTACCTTTTGTAAGTTATGGTCTGACTTCTCTTGTAAGTTTATATATTGGAATTGGATTAGTCTTGAACGTAGGATTACAACCGAAAAAATACCAGTAAGGAGTGAATGATATGAATATAGGTCTGATAGCACATGATTCAAAAAAAGCATTGATGCAAAATTTCTGTATCGCTTATAGAGGAATTTTAAGCAAACACAGTCTTTATGCTACAGGAACGACCGGAAGATTAATTGAAGAAGTTACGAACCTGAAAGTTCATAAATATCTTGCCGGTCCTTTAGGTGGCAAACAGCAGCTGGGAGCTCAGATTGCGCAAAATGACATTGATGCGCTTATCTTTTTAAGAGAACCCTCTAATCCAAAGCCACATGATCCAGATTTAAATGACGTGATTCGGATGTGTGATACTTATAATATCCCGTTGGCTACGAACCTTGCAACAGCAGAGATTATTATTTTGGCAATTGACAGAGGAGATTTGGACTGGCGTGAAATGTATCGGTAAATATTCAAAATTAATTTCTGTACTGTTATTAACGGTTGTCATGGCAACCGGATGTGGAATTACAGATCTGCTTGGAACGAAGAATGTAGTCGCTGAATACGAGGCAGAAAATTATAACAAAGACCTTTACACCGGAAAATTATTTGCTTCAGATTTATGTGTAGCTTCCGGTGATATCAGTCTCAGTGGCATATCTTCGGATGAGACTAATACATTACATTCTGCTGCGCTGTTTGATGTGGACAGAAAGAAAGTAGATTTTTCTTATCAAATGTTTGACAAAATATATCCTGCAAGTACAACAAAGATCATGACGGCACTTGTAGCCTTAGAAAATGCGGATCTTTCCGATGTTGTAACCGTTTCCCAGAATGCGGATATGAACAGTTTTGCTGCGGATGAAGCAACTTGTGGAATAAAAGCTGGAGATAAAATTACTTTATCCGATTTATTATATGGTCTGTTATTACATTCAGGTAATGATAATGCTACTGCTATAGCAGAATATGTCGGCGGAAGTATGGATGGATTTGCTGAAATGATGAATAAAGAAGCAGCCAAATTAATGGCAACCGGCACACATTTTGTAAATTCCAACGGACTTCACAATGATAACCACTATACAACGGCATATGATTTATATTTAATATTTAATGAATGTATCAAATATGATGATTTTGTAAAAATTATCATGGCAAAATCTCACACCGCAAAGGTTACCGGAAACGATGGAACGATAAGGAGCATCACATGGGAACCAACAAACTTTTATGCAACGGGAGATGCCAAGAAGCCTGATAATGTAACTGTAATCGGCGGAAAGACCGGTACAACTCAATTGGCAGGAAACTGTTTAATTCTGCTTACAAAAGATAAAAATGACCATCCGTATATATCAATCGTAATGAAGGCTGATACCAAACCTTTACTTTACAAAGATATGACAGCAATTGTAGAAGCAATTCCTGAAAATAATTGATGCATAAGAATATGTCGCAGACACTTTTCATACCAAAGTATACAAGAGAAGTTGCCGGTGGCAAGTTCTCTTGTATACCCAAACAAAAGGGGCATCCAAATTACGGATACCCCTTTTTTAGGATGAACTTCCAATTCTTCCATAAAGGCTGATGAGATATAAACCGCACAGTCCGATAATTGTATAAATAATTCTGGACAGCCATGTAAGATTTCCGAATATCACGGCTACAATATCCAGTTTAAAAATACCGACCAGCAACCAGTTAAGTGCGCCTATGATCACCAGCGTTAAAGCAGTGTTATCAAACCATTTCATGTAAGAATCCTCCTTTTATCGAATGATAATAGTATTACCATAAAAGGAAAGATTATACACATATCAGAGAAAGGATTTATATAATGGATATCGATGAAAGATATTATCCATATTCAAAATATTTAAAGAAAAGATATGGAGAAAAAGTATATAAATTACCGGTAAATCTTCCTGTCACGTGCCCAAATCGTATTTCAGGCGCAGGATGTTCATTCTGTGCAGAAACCGGAACCGGATTTGAAGCAATGGATTCAGCTGTTTCTGTTACCGAACAGCTGATGAGCACAAGGAAATATATAGAGAAAAGATATCATGCCCATAAATTTATTGCTTATTTTCAAAATTATACCAACACATTTATGCCTCTAGATATTTTTCAAAAATATATGCTCGAAGCATCGAAGGTTCCTGATATCGTAGAAATTGCGATTTCCACACGTCCGGACTGCATCCGTGAAGATTATCTTGATGTTTTAAATAGGATTCGCGAAACAACGGGAATTCAGATTACAATAGAACTTGGACTTCAGACAGTAAATTATCATACTCTGAAAAGAATATCGCGCGGTCATACTCTTGCAGAATATATTGACGCCGTTCTTCGTATCAGCAGATATGGTTATGATATCTGTACTCATGTGATTTTAAATCTGCCAGGAGATGAGATGGATGATTCGATTGAAACCGCCAAGATATTATCGGCTCTTCCCGTTCAGATTGTAAAAGCACATTCTCTCTATATAGCCAAAGACACACGGTTGTGCGATGACTATGAAAATGGTACAATATCTCTATGCGAAAAAGAAGAATATCTGAACAGACTGATTGCTTTTCTTGAACATCTAAATCCGGATATTGCCGTAGAGCGTCTGTTTAGCCGTATTCCTGAAAAAGATGCCGTATTCTGCAACTGGAACACAAGTTGGTGGAAATTACGTGATGAACTTCTTTTAAGAATGGAAGAGCAGAATAGTTTTCAAGGAAAAAAACTGAACTATCTGGATGGAGCGGCATTGCGTTTATTGGACAACAAAGAATAGGAGGCCCGTATTTTGGCTGCAAATATTACTTCTTCAAATATAAAAGTTTATCAAAAGAAAAAACATTTAAATATCGGAATCGTCATTTTTGGGGTTATATTTATTTATCTTCTTGTGACGGTTCTGATGTATCTGACCGCAAAGCACATTTCTGTTTATGAAGTACGTGAGGGTTCGATCGTAAAAGATACTTCTTACACCGGTCTAGCCATTCGTAACGAAACGGTCGTACATTCCAAAGGGAAGGGTTATGTTAATTACTTTATTTCAGAAGGAAACAAAGTCGGTGCCAAAACACAGGTGTATTCCCTGTCTGACCAGAAACTTCAATTTGAAACCAATACAAACAACACACAAAAATTAACCTCCAGTGAACGGTCGGCAATCAGTCAGAAGACACAGACTTTCTGCGAAAATTATACCGACGGAACCTTTGGGGATGTATATACTTTAAAGAACAATATTTCCGGAGTTCTTGAAGGCAAGTCTAATCAGAATCGTCAGACGCAGATCGCGGCTTTGACGGAATCAGATCTTGATGGTTTGAAAGTATATACCGCTGAGTCCGACGGAATTATCAGCTATTCTGTAGATGGTTTTGAAAATACAAAAGCAGAAGATATAACCCCTGATATGCTTAACAAAGAAAACTACAATAAAAAAGAGCAGAAGAATAATACGAAAATCAAATCCGGTGATTCAGTATATAAATTGATCAAAGATGATGACTGGACACTTGTGATTGCTCTAAGTAAACAATCAGTAAAAGATTTAACTGATGCTTCCAGCGTTCAGGTCCGTTTTCCGAAAGATAACGAAACTATGACAGCAGCTTTTTCCATGAAAAAAGTAAAAGGCACCTGGCTTGGATATCTGGCATTTGATAATTCTATGGTTCGTTATGCCCAGGATCGTTTTGTAGATGTAGAGCTTATTATGGCAGATCATACCGGACTTAAAATACCAAAATCTGCAGTCACCAAAAAGAATTTTTATGTGATCTCAGAAGACTATCTTACACAGGGTGGTAACAGCAACAGCACAGGAGTATTGATCGATACCGGGAAGGAAAATGCACAGTTCCAATCAGTCGATATCTATTACCGAGATACATCAACCGGTTCTGTTTATATAGATCCTGATGATTTTGAAGAAAATACAACACTTAGAAAACCTGATTCATCGGATACCTGCCAGTTAAACAAAACCTGGAAGTTAAAAGGTGTATATAATATTAACCGTGGTTATGCCGTATTCCGACAGGTACAGATTCTGTGCGAAAGCGATGAATATTATATTGTTCAAAGTGGTGATGACTACGGACTTTCCAATTATGATCACATTGCTCTGACGGGTAAGGACGTACATGAGGGCGATGTAATATCCTGACACACACAATAACAGATTATACAAGGAGTGGACAATTATGTTAAAAGAAAATCTGGAAAAAGTAGAAGAAAATATACAGGCTGCATGTGACCGTGCCGGACGTAAAAGAGATGAAGTTACTCTGATCGCCGTAAGCAAAACAAAACCTGTAGAAATGCTGCAGGAGGCCTATGACCTTGGAGTCCGTATAAACGGAGAAAACAAAGCACAGGAACTGGCTTCTAAATATGAAGTCCTTCCAAAGGATATTCACTGGCATATGATTGGGCATATGCAGCGTAATAAAGTAAAATACATTATCGATAAAGTTGATCTGATTCATTCTGTAGATTCTGTCCGACTCGCAGAAACAATTGATAAAGAAGCAGAAAAGCACGGTGTTATTGCCAATATATTGATTGAAGTAAATGTCGCAAAAGAAGAAAGTAAATTTGGTCTCATGCCGGAAGAGGTTCCTGAATTTGTAGAAAAGATTGCCGGATTTCCTCATATCCGCGTAAAGGGATTAATGACAATTGCTCCATTTGTAGAAAATCCAGAAGAAAACAGACCGATTTTTGCACATTTAAGAAAATTATCTGTTGACATCGCAAAGAAAAACATTGATAATATTACTATGAGTATTCTTTCTATGGGTATGACAAATGACTATCAGGTAGCCATAGAAGAAGGAGCTACCATGGTCCGTGTGGGAACCGGAATTTTTGGAGCACGTGATTATACTCATCAAGTATAAACGGAAGATAGGAGATTTATTAAAAATGGGAGTATTAGATAAGTTCTTAAGTATCATGAAGTTAGACGACGGAGATGATGAATACGATGAGGATGAATTCTTCGACGATGACGAATATGATGATGATTATGAAGAAAAGCCCAAGAGAAGCCTCTTTCATAAAAACACCAAAGACAATGATAAAGATTTCGATGAAGACGATGAAGACGATTACACAGCACCTGTGAAGTCCAAATCTGCATTCTCTAATAATAAAGTAACTCCGATGCGTCAGCCTTCAAGAAGAAGCAGTGTAAATATGGAGGTTTGCGTGATCAAGCCAACTTCTGTAGAAGATTCAAGAGAGATTACAGAGACTTTATTAAGTGGACGTACCGTTATTTTGAATCTTGAGGGACTGGATCTTGAGATTGCTCAGCGTATTATTGATTTTACTTCAGGAGCTACATTTGCAATCAGTGGTAACCTGCAGAAAATTTCTAATTACATATTCCTGGTAACACCTACAAATGTTGATATATCTGGAGATCTTCAGGATTTGCTTAACACTTCTCTGGATTCTTCATCTATGAGGTCAAGATTTTAATTATGAATAAAGAAGAAAGTATGTTACAGAAACGTCTGGTGGAACTCTCCAGACTGGCATATAACAGAGGGATTGTTATATTTTCCGACTTTCTTAATTTGAATGAATTAAATATTCTTCATACCACACCAAAAGACATGTTTTTATCTCAGTATAAAACTTATGGTGGATATGACTTATCAGAGCGTCAGATGGCTGTTTTTCTACCTGATGCTCTTTATTATGATTATGAATATCCCATTCAGATTATAGAAGTCACTCCGTCAAGCAAAAGATTTGCCGAAGATCTTACACACAGGGATTATCTTGGAGCACTTATGAATCTTGGCATCGAGCGCTCCAAAGTTGGAGATATTATTGTTGAAGATCAGAAAGGATTGATTTTTGTCAAAGAAGAACTCGCTAAATATATTGCAGATAATCTGACTGTGGTTCGTCATACGAACGTAAATACATCCATAGGAAAAGGGGTTAAAGTAGATTATGAACCAAGATTTGAGGAGCTGAAAGGAACCGTATCTTCCATTCGTCTGGACAGTGTACTTGCTCTTGCCTATCCACTTTCCAGAAGTAAGATTACTGCACAGATTGAAGCCGGAAAAGTCTTTGTAAATGGAAAACTTATCACGAGTAACGGTTATCGTTTAAAAGACAATGATATTATCTCTGTAAGGAAAATGGGACGTATTGCATATGATGGTATTCTCTCAGAAACAAAAAAGGGACGCTACCTGATCTCTGTACGCAAATACATTTAGGACAATAATTTAAATAATTTATACAGTTAATTTATAGAAGGAGTATCATGAAGACAAATACAAAACGAATCACACATTATATAATGGCATTGGTAAGTATCGTTGTACTGGTATTATTGGATCAGATTACAAAACATCTGGTTGTATTACATCTTAAAGATCGGTCTGCCTATGTACTGATTAAAGATGTATTTCAATTAGAATATCTGGAAAACAGGGGTGCAGCCTTCGGTGTGCTGCAAAATCAACGTATATTCTTTTATATCAGTGTACTTTTGATTACAATTGCTGTTATCTGGTTTTACCACAAAGTACCTATAGAACATAAATATCTGCCGCTTCGTATCTGTGCAGTGTTAATTCTTTCCGGTGCTTTCGGCAATTGTATAGACCGGATCCGTCTGAATTATGTAGTCGATTTTTTATACTTCAAGCTGATCAACTTCCCGATTTTTAACGTTGCTGATATCTATGTAACCGTTGCAGCATTTCTGCTGGTTATATTAATACTCATTTACTATAAGGAGGACGACCTTGAAAGAATTTTCCATTGATCGCAATACAGAAGGCCAGCGGATAGACCGCTATCTTTCAGATGAATTAGAAGACAGATCAAGATCTTATATACAGAAAATTATGAAAGAAGGATATGTAAAAGTCAACCAGAAGCCTGTAAAATCCAATTACAGGCTTTCTTTTGGCGACAGCGTGGAAGTTACCCTTCCGGAGGCAAAAGAGCCTGATATCGTACCAGAGAACATTCCTTTGGATATCCTTTATGAAGACCAGGATATCATCATGATCAACAAACCAAAACAAATGGTCGTACATCCGGCTCCCGGACATTATAGCGGGACACTGGTAAATGCTTTGATGTATCATTGCGGTGATGAGCTGTCCGGTATTAACGGCTGTATGAGGCCTGGAATTGTCCACAGGATTGATATGGATACGACAGGATCATTAGTTGTATGTAAGAACGATAAAGCTCATCAAAGCCTTTCGGAACAGTTAAAAGTACACTCTATACGGCGTATCTATGTTGCTATCGTACATGGAAATATCAAAGAAGATTCCGGTACGGTCAATGCTCCGATCGGACGCCATCCAACAGACCGAAAGAAAATGAGCACCCATTGTAAAAACGGACGGGATGCAGTCACACATTATAAAGTTCTGGAGCGATTCGGCGATTACACATATATTCAGTGCGAACTTGAAACCGGGCGTACACATCAGATTCGCGTCCATATGGCAAGTATCGGACATCCTCTGGTTGGTGATGAGGTCTATGGTCCGAAAAAATGCCCATTCAAAGGATTACAGGGGCAGACCCTGCACGCACGCACACTTGGAATTATTCATCCAACCACAGGAAAATATCTGGAAGTAAATGCACCTCTCCCAGAATATTTCATTGAACTATTAGACAGACTAAGGAATATTTATAACTAAATTATGAGAAAATTCTATACATTTGTCTAAGTTTGCTGTATAATATGTTTATATTAATTCTTGTTTAGGAGCGTGATTTATATGGCAAAGACAAATACAATCATTACAATCGGTCGTGAATATGGTAGTGCCGGACGCCAGATCGGATATAAAGTTGCGGAAGATCTTGGAATCAAATTATACGACAGAGAACTGCTGGAACGCGCAGCAAAAGAAAGTGGTATCTGTGAAGAACTTTTTGAGACACATGATGAGAAACCTACCAACAGTTTTCTGTATTCTTTGGTTATGGATTCTTATTCTTTCGGGTATCCTTCATCCAGTTACACAGATATGCCAATTAATCATAAGATTTTTCTTGCCCAGTTCGATACAATCCGTAAGATAGCGTCTGAGGGACCATGTATTCTGGTCGGACGTTGTGCTGATTATGCATTGGAAGAATTCGATAATGTTTTAAGCGTATTCATTCATGCCGATATGGATGCCAGAATCCGCAGAATTGCACGTATCTATGATCTGACAGATGCAAAGGCGAAAGACTTGATCAAAAAAACGGACAAGAGACGTTCCAGCTATTATAATTATTACAGCAATAAAAAATGGGGGGCTGCCGAAAGCTATAATATCTGCCTTGACAGTTCACTTCTGGGAATTGATGGTACTGCAAAGGCCATTGAGCAGCTGGTTGAATTAAAAGAGAACATTACAGATAAAAAATTATAATCTAATTAAGCTAATAAATAAAAGGATCTCCGACATATTGATATGCTACCCTCATATAGGACAATGAAATATAAAAGTCCTATATGGGGGTA
>ENA-OPSF01000590-OPSF01000590.1-human-gut-metagenome-genome-assembly--contig:-NODE-590-length-32268-cov-2.820042_pt1 | contig 32268 bp, 29 predicted proteins | sample MGYA00241452_ERZ501896 | MGnify/ENA primary metagenome ERZ501896 (study PRJEB25962, sample SAMEA2042111) | human gut metagenome | biome: human gut; feature: human-associated habitat; material: faeces... | reverse complement strand
ATATCAAGACCGGCCGCATAGCCCCAGACGTAGTCCATCGCATTTTCAACAGGGATATTGCGGCCGGCTTTACCGATCGCAACCACTAATTCAATTTCATGCTGAAGATCTTCTGTAGCCACAGGGAAATCCAATTCCAGTGTTTTATCAGCCGCTGCATAAACGGCCGCATCAGCTGGCTTTAGAAAAATACTGGGAGGTGTTTTTTCTCCGAGCGCGGCATTAACTGCTGCATAGTTACGAGCCACACCGTAGATACGATGAATAGGGAAGTAGAGGTTTGTTTCGCCGTCAATTGGCAAAACCGGCATGGGAGTAGGAGCAAATAAAAAAGACATTTTTAATACCCTATTGAAAAAGGGGACAGCTCATTGTTAAAGCCATCCCCTGTTTAGCACAAAACGATTAGTTTTCGTCTCTGACCGGACGCACCGGATTGGGTAACCCACGAACCCAGAGATAGAACTGATAGACGTAACCGCTTACCGCATAGCAGCAGAAAACGATAAAGGCTGATAACGACGGGTTGCTTGAGAAGCAAATAAACGCAATGGCCGCCACAAGCACAACCCAGAACGGGATCGTGCGAACAAAGCCCATATTTTTGCCACTGAAAAACGGTGCATTAGAAACCATCGTCACACCGGCGTAGATACAGAGAACGGCCGTAATATGGGGGATATACTGTGTCAAAGTAGGCGTCAAATGACCGGAAACCGCAAGCCAGACAAAACCCATCACCAGGGCGGCACCGGCAGGGCTTGCCAAACCTTGGAAAAAGCCCTTATCAATAAAACCAATGTTGGCATTAAAACGAGCCAAACGAACGCCGGCCCCGGCGCAGAAAATAAAGGCCGCGGCCCAACCCAATCCGCCGAAATCCTTGAGTGCGAATTCAAAGGCAATCAAAGCCGGGCAAACACCGAAAGCGGTCATGTCCGCAATGGAGTCAAACTGTTCACCGAAGCTACTTTGTGTGTGCGTTAAACGAGCAACACGTCCGTCCATACCGTCTAAAAGCATGGAAAGGAAAATGGTGGCCGCTGCAATACCAAATTCTCCAGCCATTGCCTGAGTAACACCCCAGAAAGCACAAATCATGGATGCCATCGTAAAGGAGTTAGGCAAAAGATAAATACTGCGGGCACGGGCCTCTTTAATACGTTCCTTAATATTTGCTCGAGGAGAACGACGAATTTTTCGCATGATAAAACCTTTCTCTCTTTACTCGCTCAATTAAGCTTTAGGAGCCAATTTGGCCAAAATGGTTTCGGTTCCAAGTACCTTTTCACCGATGGTGACGCAAGGCGTTGCATCCGTGGGCAGATACACATCCAGGCGGCTGCCGAAACGGATAAAGCCGTAACGTTCACCCTTAGATAATTGATCGCCCTTTTGGATATAACAAAGAATACGGCGTGCCACAAGACCAGCCACTTGAACCACTGTAATACGGTTACCGTCGTTCACACGAACGATTACCGCATTGCGTTCATTTTCAGTGCTGGCCTTATCTAAATCTGCATTTAAAAATTTGCCCGGATAGTACTGCACATCTTCAACAGTTCCATTAACAGGGAAGCGTTGGCAGTGAACGTTGAAAATATTCATGAAGACGCTGATCAGAATTGCTTCTTCATTAGTAAACGGATCAATCGTTTTTTCAACCTTCACAATCTGTCCGTCAGCAGGTGATAAGACGGCCTCCGGCATAGTCGGAACCGTGCGGGGCGGGTCACGGAAAAACTGCGTGACAATAATGAAAAATATCCACAATAGTGCGGCTACAAAACCGAATCCGGCCAGTGCCGTCCACAAAAGAGCTAAAAGAAAAGTACCTCCGATGAAAGGCCAGCCTTCACGGGCCAAAATGGGGTGTGGGTACTTTTGATTCATGAGTCTGTTCTCCGTGACTAAATTCAAACAGCCAATTGTACGCTATTGGCAAAGAGTTTCTGCTTTTTGCTCATGTTAACCGCAAATGATTTTTATTGGCGCATTGTTAAAGGAATGTAACACTTTTCCATTGTCTGAAAAAATGGCCCGTCTGTCTAATACAAACGAGCCACATTAGCCAAACCTCACTTAGCCTAGCGCTTAATGAGAACCTCTGCACTGACCGTTAAATTCAAGTCGCTGGTTCCGGCCTCCAATTGCGGAGCAATCACCGCTGCGTCTCGTGCTGACTTTGCCGAAGCTGCCATCATCACATTTAAAGGCCTTGGATTGGCGCTGCCGCTAAAGCGCAAAGACTGCAACTGCACCTTAGAGGCTTCACTTCCGACAGATTGAGCAATCCAAACAGCTCTCTGCGTAGCATCGGCTACAGCCAATTTATGAAGTGATTCATCGTATTTTGCTTTAGCTGTATCTGATACTCTGAAATTCAAACCATCTAAAGCCAACTCACCATTGACGCTTTCAATAACCTTAGGCACTAATGTCACATCAGGGGCAATCACTTGCAAAGACTGCGTCACACGCCAAGCAACAATTTTTGGCGTTTGATTGCCTTTTGTCTCACTGTAAACCGGATAAGAATTAATGTATTGCGTTTTAAACTGTAATTGATCGCTTACTGTTTTAATTTGTGATAAGCCCTTATTCATCGCCTTGACGGCCTGAGACGTTGCTTCCTGAAGGGTGGAGGCCTGAGCCATGGCTGACCAATTCATCTGCGCTTCATCATTGGGAACCGTTAATGAAGCAGTCCCATTAATACTTAACGTCAGCCCTTTTTCAGACAACTGAATACCATTCATTGAATCTGATGCCATGGCTACACCCATCGTAGCCATTAAAGCACTGGCAGTGGCCACTTGGAGGGTTTTTTCATCTGTTTTTCTCCATTAATAAAATTGATCGATTGGTTTTATTTTAGGGATTTAACTCGAGTAAAATGTGACATTATTTTCCTTTCTGTATCAGCTTTTTAAAACGAGACTGTTATGAATCCGATTGTTGTTTGCCGCTTACCGAACCATGTCGGCGACTGCTGTATGACCCTCCCCTCCTTGCGTTTATTAGAAGCCAGTGGCTTTACCCCTTATTTAGTCGGCAAACGCTTTGCAGAAGACTTGATGTTGGGTATGGGATGGCGCTTTGACCCAATTGAAGGTCATGTAAGCGAAGACTTGCAAAGACTTCATTACCTCTCGGAACAATTAAATAAACCATTGGGATTGCTTTTCCCAAATTCTTTTGGCTCTGCCCTTCAATTCCGCTTAGCCGGTATCAGAGCCGCAGGTTTCCCTACTGATGGTCGATTCCTACTTTTGGATCAAAAAGTACCCGAACCTGAAAAAAATATCCATGAGGTAGAGCGCTTCTTTGCCGCAACGCTTGGTGCAATTAAAGCTTGGGGAAAAGAACCCGCGTGGACAGAACCCACAAAAGACCTTGGTCTCAAATTGATTACTCGCCACACCGCGGGTGCCAAGAACCTCATTGAAAAATTCCATATTCCCGAAAAGTTTGCATTGATCGCCCCGATTGCCCGAGGCGTTCATCACGGAAAAATTAAGCATTGGACGCATATTAATTGTGTTGTTAAGCCCTTACGTGAACTGGGAATTGAACCAATCGTATTGCCTTCGCCTGACGAAGCTGCGGACGCCAAGGTTGCTTGTCCTGATGCCACACACTTACCGCCCACCAATTTGGGAACCTATGCTGCTTTGTGCAAGGAAGCTCAATTGGTTATTGCTAATGATTCTGGCATTAGTCACGTTGCCGCTGCCGTTGGAGCTCGACAAATTACTTTGATTGGCGTTACTGATCCGAAGCGTACTGGTCCGTGGAATCCTAATGCCGTTGTGTTGGGTGAAGAAAATCGTTGGCCGACTGAGGAAGAAGTTATTAATAAAATCAATGAAATTTTAAAATAATTCATAAAACTGAATAGGACGCATTACCTTGAATATCGCTTTAATTAACTTTGACGTAATCGTTAATTGCTTCGGCGGTGTATCTAAAGTTTTTGCCGAGATGTCCAATAGTTTTGTCGAAAGAGGACATACCGTGACGGCTTTAACCTATGAATTTAGACAAGGGCAACCTGCTTTTTATTTTGATCCAAGGGTGATGCTTAAAAATTGCTGCAATAGTTCGTTTGAAAGACTTTTTCACAACGATGGTATTGCCAAATTCAGAACTTTCTACATTAGAGATAGGGAAACTAGGCGCATTAAGCGTTATCAAATTGAGTTAAACAATAAGAGTAAAGCTATTGAGAAAGCTCTCAAGGAAGTCAAACCGGATGTAATTGTGGCTTTCCAACAAGAGATAGCATACTTATTAATGGATATCCTAAAAGTAAAAGTTCCTGTGGTGACGATGCTCCACAATGAGCCTTCGTTTTACTTCGAAAGACCTGAATTTAAAATTTTCAAACCAGCTTTAAATAAATGTGCCTACGTTCAAGTGTTAGTTCCTCAGTACGTAGAGCAAGCTAAACATTACTTGGGAACAGACAACGTTATCTGTATCCCTAACATTGTTCCCCAATACAAAGATAGTGCTGAATTAAAGAACCCAGTTATCCTAAATGTCGCTAAGATTGCTTCACGTAAACGCCAACACCTAATTCTTGAGGCTTTCGCCAAAATCGAACAAAAATTCCCCGACTGGACAGTCAATATATGGGGATGGGATAAAACTGCGTATGCTGAGAAGTTAAAAAATGAGATAAAAAATCTTGGGCTTGAATCTAAGGTTAAGTTGTGTGGAGAAACTAAACAAGTTACAGAAAAGTACAACTCCGCCTCTATTTTTGCCTTTCCTTCAGCTTATGAAGGTTTTAGTTTAGCTCTTACAGAAGCAATGTCAGCTGGCTTACCAGTGATCGGCTGTAACGATTGCTTATCAGTCAGCTCTTTAATTCAGCACGGAGTTAACGGTCTTTTATCTGAATGTACTGCTGATGACTTTGCACAACAACTGGCGCGTTTAATGTCGGATTACGAGTTAAGGGCCCGATTAGGTCACGAAGCTAAAGAATCTATGAAAAATTTTTCTCCAGAAAATGTCTGGCAACAATGGGAAACACTGCTATGCTCAGTTTCTCAAAAGAAAAGCTAATACCTCTAATTGAAAAATTTTTAATTTTTTTCACTCGTTCTTACTGATTTACGAAAGCATGTCGATCATTGCTAACTTTCATGGACATTCGTACAATCTGGAGTGAATCATTTTTTAAATAGTTTTTGTTATGCGTCTGACTGTTCCAAGCTATTCTAAATTAGCCACTTTTACGTTATTAATTTGTGCTCTTTGCGGTGTTTTTTTCTTTTTGACTGGCTCACATATTCCCAAATATGTCGTTTTAGTACTTTGCTTTTTGACAATTTTAGCTTCCTATATTATTCATAAAGCTCCTGATTTAAATTCCTATACTCGTTCTTACATTGAATTCTTTACTCCTTGGGCTCCTTGGTATTTCTCTGTTATCGTATTAGTTCTTTTCTTTGATGGAGTTCCTGAAAGTTCTGAGTTTTTCAATGCGCTTTTGATAATGCTTTTTATCTTTGGAGCGATGTATCCGCAACAATTTAGTAGAACCAAAGTCATTACTTATTTATCCATTGCATTGATACTGGTGTCATTAGCCATTGATATTCAGATACTAACCTACGGCTTTGATGGTAGCTCGGTTATCGGAACCAATAGGAATAAAGTCCTTGGTATCACCTCTGCATTAACACTTTGTTGTTTCGGCACTCTCATATTCGAAGAAGAAAAGTACAATCGTAACTGCAAGTTCCTTCTTATCGTTAGTATTATTGTCTCGATCTCAGCCATCATTTTGTCAGAGGTACGTACCGCTATCATTCCATTTTTAGCATTAATTCCCTTTGTTTGTTATTTCAAAAGATCAAACAAAAAAATCATTGCTTGTGCCATTTTAGTTCCCGCGTTCTTACTTGTAATGTCATTTATGATGGGAAGAATGCAACAGGGTATAACAGATTTACAGCAATATCAAACTGGTGTGACTTATACATCATGGGGGATTCGCTTAGAATTATGGAAGTTAGCTATTAATGCCTTTGAAGATGCACCTTTTTTTGGTTGGGGAAAGGATCCTTATGCTGAAATGGTATCGGCTGGCCATACCTTAACGTTCCCTGGCTTTAATAAGCTTTACCATTTCCATAACGATTTCTTTAATGCTTTAGCCGCTGGTGGTTTATTCCATGTTTTAGGTTGGTTATGTACGCTTTTTCTAATGATAAGAAAAAGCCGAAAAGATCCTGCTAGTCTATGCCTTTTACTTGGAGTTTTATCTGCTGGACTTGTTGAAAGGTATTGGTTTCACCGTTACTTTATTCGCTTTCGTCACTTTATGGACTCTTTTATATATCTCTAACAGCCAATTCTGGCCAGATAAAAAGCAATTAGATCATAAAGAGGAAGTGCCTAAACCATAATTTGATGCACACTAATACCTACGAAGATTCTAGCGGTCGAAAAGTTGTTCTTCTCGACCGCTTTGTTACCTCTACTATTAACGCAGGTAAAATACAGAGGGTGATATTCTTGAAATAATGACTCGTTAGCTATGAAAATTGCGCTTTGTTTATATAAATATTTTCCGTTTGGGGGTCTTCAGAGAGATTTTCTACGCATTGCTGAAGTGCTGTACAAAAGGGGGCATCAGGTTCGCACGTACACCAGAAAATGGGATGCTCCTGAAAAACCAAACTGGATGGATATTGTTATCGTTCCTGTCTCAGGGATTACAAATCATAGCCAAAACGTCAAGTATTTTAATTGGGTTCAAAACCACTTAAGGGATAATCCCGTTGATCGCGTTGTGGGTTTCAACAAGATGCCCGGATTAGACGTTTATTACGGTGCTGATGTCTGTTATCTTGAAAAAGTAGAAAACGAAAAGGGCTTTTTCTATAAATTTTCCAGCCGCTTTAAACACTATTATGAATTCGAAAAGCGAACTGTAGGTCGTGGATTAAAAAACAAGTTAATGATTATCACGCCTAACCAAAAAAGGGATTTTCAAAAACACTACCAAACAGAAGACAACAGATTCTACTTGTTACCTCCGGGCATATCTTCGGACAGAAAGTATTCCAACTTTCGCACAAGCGCCCGCGAGGATTTCCGTCAAAAGAATAATCTTCAAGATAACGATTTCCTACTCCTGCAAATCGGCTCTGATTTCAGTCGTAAGGGGGTCGATCGTTCAATTAAAGCTCTGGCAGCTTTACCTGAAGAAATTAGGAAACATACATACTTGTATGTTCTTGGACAAGACAATGAAAGCAAATTTGCTTCTTTAGCCAGCAATTTAAAGGTTAAAAATCAAATTCTCTTTATGGGAGGTCGAAGTGATGTTCCTGACTTTATTGCAGGTGCAGACCTCTTCCTTCATCCAGCAAGATCTGAAAATACAGGAACAGCTATTTTGGAAGCTCTTGTTGGAGGATTGCCTGAAATAGTTACGGATGTTTGCGGTTATGCCCCCTATGTAGAGGAAGCTAACTCCGGCTTTGTCCTTGAAAGCCCTTATAATCAGGAATCCTTTAACGCTTGCTTACGTGAGAGTTTAGATAGGACTAAACTCGAAAATTGGCAGAGAAATGCTCGTCATTTTGCTGACACCAAAGATCTTTATTCGTTGCCTGAAAAAGCAGCCGACGTGATTCTGGGGTAATTACATGCTCATACTCAGACCTCCTTTTGATACCCTTTGGAAAAATAAAAATCCTTTTGTTGAAGTTGAAAGGCTTTCCGGAGAAGTTTATCGCTCTGTTGCCACCCGTACGACTATACGTTTTGAAATTGAAGGAAAGGGCTTTTATCTAAAACTTCACCACGGAATTACGTACGGCGAATTCTTTAAAAATGTTTTTTCATTTAGGATGCCGGTTTTTGGTGCCAGAAACGAATGGTTGGCTATAGAGAAATTAGGCCAAGCTGGGATTGACACCATGCGTGGAGTTGCCTACGGAGAAACCGGTTTCAACCCCATTAAGCGTACATCATTTATTGTTACAGAGGATCTGTCACCAACAATCAGTTTAGAAGACTATTGTGAGAATTGGGCTAACAATCCTCCTCCCTATGCCGTAAAAAAAGCTTTAATTAGTCGCGTAGCTTATATGGTTCGAGAAATGCACCGTCTCGGCATTAATCACAGAGATTGCTATATTTGCCACTTTCTGTTGCAGTTACCATTCAATGATTTAGAGCACTTTAAACTCTCAATTATTGATTTACACAGAGCACAAATCAGGGCTTCTGTCCCCCTGCGTTGGAGAAATAAGGATTTAGTCGCCCTTTACTATTCTTGTTTAAACATCGGATTAACAACCAGGGATTATCTGCGGTTCCTTAAAATCTACTTCCCTGGGAAAAAGCTTAAACAAATTCTCTCGGAAGAAAAAACGTTAATTGACTCTATGCAATCAAAAGCGCAAAAAATTAAAGAGCGCACTTTACGTAAGGGGCTTTAACATGTCAGATCTGCGACTTGGTAAATTCCTAGGAAGAGGGGCGGAGAGATTTTGCTACGAGAATTTAGACAATCCCGATACTTGTTTAAAAGTCAGTAAAAAAAATTCTTGGAAACAAACACGTAGAGAACTTGCGTACGTTCGCTATTTAAAAAAGAGAGGAATCACCCCTTCTTTCATGCCAAAGTTTTACGATCTTCATGAAACTGAAGACTCATATATTTTGGAACAAGAATATTTCCATGATACCGCGACGACAAAAGTAATGACCATTCGAGAATATGTTCCTGTGGCTACAGATGATGGTCTGAAGGTCCTGGATCGCCTTCTCGATGATATTAAAGCCGAAATGATTCGTTTCAATATTATTGTTTGCGATTTGCGAACAACAAATTGTATGGTGCTTATCGAGTCTAATAGGCCGAAACGAGTTGTTATTTTTGATGGGTATGGTTCCCCGGAATTTATCCCTCTACCTAATTGGTGCCCATTTTTAGGTAAACGAAAAATCAAGCGTCAATGGCAAAAATTAATGCAACGCTATAAAGAGGACAAAGATAATCGAAATAAATAGAAATCTTTGTCCCATCCCAATCCTTGGCAACAATAATCAAATAGTTACTCTAGCGGACTTGCTCATAGCTTCTTAATGCCTGTATCAGAGGTTGATGTTCAAATTTAGCAAACAGTTTTTTTTGTTTGCGATGACATAACCAAGAACTATAAAACACAACCGGAATGCGTGTAGCAGTACCGACATTGTCACAAATAACTGGAATAATCTCATTTTCACTAATGCGACGACATAAAACATTATGCGGTTTTAAAGCCATTGTGATAATGAGATTGTCCCACATATATTTCTCTAGCTTTTCAACCAATTCCTTGAGCTCTTTCCAATTATCCTTAAGATTCTCAACACGATAACGGTCTTTCATCGTTTGAGAAATTTTTCCATCAAAATCCATGACACGGTCATAAACGTAACCAGTACCTAAATTGGTCTCTACGGTTCCGTAATACCTTGTCATCCCCGTCCAATCCTTTAGGTAAGAGTTTAAATGCTTGTAGTAGGCTAACTCTCTTCTAATTTCCTTTGGTGCAACTGGATCATTCTGACTGTATATAACCTTAATGCATTTATGTGGATCTTCAGGGTGAATGTAACAGGCTCTATGAGCTCCAACTCCTATGACTAAAGGATCAGAATGATTTTCAGGTAAATTGATTATTTTATTTATCCTAAATAAGACCAAGCTCGAAATTGTGAATAAAAATTAATCAAAATTAATACACATTTGAAAACTTATACTAATTTGAATTTGCAGAATTTAATGTTTAGCTTATTTCAAACGCTACCATTTAAAAACTGAGGATGATATCAGGTTTACATTTATTATGGTTCAACGTTTCCAAAGTCCTTTTTTGATATCAATATATTGGGTAAAAAAAGACTAAAACCATTACAATCCGAATGAAAGTTTCACAGCTTATTTGCAGAAGAGATGAGTGTTAATCAACCTAAATTCTCGATAATAGTGCCCGTCTACAATGTCGAAAGATATCTTTCTGCTTGTCTAGACTCCATTTGCCAGCAAGATTATTCTAATTTTGAATTGATTGTTGTAAATGACGGGTCTACTGATAACAGCCGAGCAATATTGGAGTCCTATGCCAATAAAGACAAAAGAATCAGGATTTATAACACTGAAAATAACGGAGTCTCTGCGGCAAGAAATCTAGCTTTATCTGTATCTTCTGGTGATTATGTATGGATGGTAGACTCTGATGACTTATTGGCATGCAATGCATTAACAATGCTTACCGAAGTCATTCGTCAATATGCCCCGGATATCATCACATTTAGGTACAACAAGCTCTATAAAAATAAAAAAGACATTGTCATCGACGGTTCTAAACTCATTAATCCCCAAAAAATTAAAAAACTAGATTTTTTCCGTTCGGTTTTTAATACTTACCAATCAAATATTCAGTATATGGGGGGTTATGTTTGGTTGAGAGTGTTCAAAAAAGATTGTATCGGATCGTGTCGTTTTAACGAACAAATGAAATATTACGAAGATGAAGACTTTTTTATGCGTCTTTACAAATCAATGCCAGACGCTACAACACAAATTTTTTCTATTGAAAACGAGCTGTATTACTATAGAAAACGCCTTTCCGGTTTAATTAACTCTAATCGCCATAACCGATTATTCAGTTTGTATCGTTTCCAAAGACGCTCAATACATTACTTTTCCTCAACAAGCACCGAGTTCAGTCTGATTAATCAAAATCGGTTGATAACATTAACGAAACTCCAACAACTCGCCCTCAGTACAAATCATACAAGTACATATAAAAAATTCCGAGAAATTCTGCTGAAGCATCGTAAAGAACTTCCCCTTAAATTAATACTTCCTTATCTATGTGGAAAATCGTTAGCCGTGAAATATTCTGTTCAGCGCATATCCAAAAATAAAGCAGCCCAAAAATCAGATTCATTTTGGGACTAGTAGTCTTTATTACTTTTTTAGATAATCTTTTCTGAAATGCGCAACTGAGTGCCTGATTGTAACGCGAGCATACCAAGGGCAAACATATGCGAGCGGGACAAAAGCTGCAACTCCGATGTTGTCACATATAACAGGGAAAAGTTCATTTCTGCTGATCCTATGACATAAGATGTTGTAAGGCTTTAATGTCATTGTGACCACATGATTATCTAAAAGATATTTCTCCAAATTATCCACTAATTGTTTTTCTTCAATAAATGATGCTTCTGTATGAATGTCTCTATAACGTTGATCCATTGTCTCTGATGGTCTACCATCAAAATCAATAATCCTGTCATACACATAACCAATACCAAGATTGGTATTGACTTCTCCATAGAATCTCGGTAATCCACTCCAATCTTTCAGATATTTTTCTAAATGTCTGTAATAGGAAACTTCTCTCTTGATCTCTTGGAAAGCATGAGAACCAGAATTGTAAATAACCTTAATACATTTCCTCGGATCTTTCGGGTGAATGTAGCAGACTCTATGTCTACCAACGCCAACAACCAACGGATCCGAATGATCTTTAGGCAATTCAATCATGTTGCTTCAACTGTGACCCATCTATTAGGCCTCTCCTTTGGAGGCGAGATGATAGTCCAGTCCCGGAATTTCTTCCAACTCGTCTAGCAAAGTTTGGTTTAGATAAACTTCCCAGTCTTTTGAAAAAACAAAAGAAGCCTCTTTTCCATGATCCATTACCTTGACGGAAACTCTGCAACCCGCATCATCTACATCGGGGCGATGATCCTCTAAAAATGTCTTCAAGAGATCAAAGTCAAAATTAGGATCCTTCAACTCGATTTGTAAAACCGTACTGTTTTTAGCTCGAAGCGTTGCCGGCACTTCAACAGAGCGCGCCGTGATGCTGACCCCCGTTGCTGAGAATTTATCCTCTCTGGCATTACCTCGAACAAACACCAACTCATCGCTTTTAACGATATTGCGATAAATCATCCAATCATCGCCAAAGCACGTCACAGAAATCGTCGATGTCCCGTCATCCAGGACAAAACTACCCATCAAACGACCTTCTTTGTTGAAGCTCTGCTTAATGTTGGAAGCAATGCCAGCCACTTGCACAGAGGGTGACCGACGATTAGCACTTCGTTGAGCAGGTTTGACATTAATGATCGGTGTCGGGTGCAATTGTGCAGCCTCTTCTTGAACAGCCCCATAGAAATGCCCACGGAAAACACATCCCATCACATCGCGCTCTCCAATCAGCTCTTTGTACGCACTCCAGGGTTTTGCTTCAATGTATTCAGGCTGCACTTCATCCATCACATCGGCAAATAAACTTTCCTGTCCGGCGTTGGATGATTCACTTTCACTTAATGCGATCGCGTTATCAATATTGGCCGCAAGCTTTGCACGATTGGGCTCTAAACTATCAAATACGCCGGCCTGAATAAAGGACAATAATGTTCGTTTAGAGAAATTTGTCCGATCAACACGGCTCACTAAATCGAAAAGATCTTTATATGGACCGTTTTGCTCACGCTCCCTAACAATTGCCTCAGCCGCATCTTTAGGAATACCTTTAATGCCGCCTAAGCCGTAACGAATTTCATGCATTGAAGTCGGCACAAATTCCCATTCACTCTTATTGATGTCGGGCGGCAATACAGAAATATCGTTTAAGAAGCAGTCATCGATAAGGTGCTTTAATTTTTCACCCGAATCCATCACCAAGCACATATTGGCTGCCATAAAGGGAGCCGGATAATGTACTTTCAGGTAAGCCGTCTGGTAAGCAACGTAAGAGTATGCGCAGGCGTGGGATTTATTAAAACCGTATCCCGCAAACTTTTCCATCAAGTCAAAGAGGTCTCCCGCTTTATCCTCGGCCATTCCGCGCTCAACTGCACCTTTGACGAACACCGCGCGTTGACGCTTCATTTCATCGACTTGCTTTTTACCCATGGCACGACGCAAAAGGTCTGCACCGCCCAGTGAGTATCCACCGATAATCTGCGCCACACGCATCACCTGTTCCTGATACACCATAATGCCGTAGGTTTCTTTCAAAACAGGCTCTAAGCGTGGATCCGGGTAATGTACTTCCTTTTCACCGTGCTTACAGGCGATATATTCAGGAATAAGATCCATCGGACCAGGACGATAAAGGGCATTTAAAGCAATCAAATCTTCTAGGCAATCGGGCCTTGCATCACGCAAAAGCTTTCTCATGCCATCACTTTCAAATTGAAACACGGCACTCGTGTTGCCCACTTGGAAAAGGTGATACGTTTCCGGGTCATCAATCGGGATCGCTTCCAAACGCAGCGTTGTATTAGGATCCAACTGACGGATAAAACGCATAGCAAATTCCAAAATCGTCAGCGTTGTTAATCCCAAAAAGTCGAACTTCACCAACCCAACGTTTTCAACGTCTTTTTTGTCAAATTGACTGATCACGTTATCCGGGTTTTCATCCTGCGAATACAACGGGCAGAAATCAGTCAGTTTACCCGGAGCAATCAGCACGCCCCCGGCGTGCATACCCAAGTTACGCACCAAGCCTTCTAAAGGAAGCGCCTTATCAACAAGCTGCGCAACAGATTCATCTTTCTCAATCAGGTCTTTTAAATCCGGCACAGTCTTGATGGCTTCTGCCAACGTCACGTTTTTTCCTGGTTGAGCTGGAATAAGGCGCGAGACCTTGTCACAAAGGCTGTAGCTGATACCCAACACCCGGCCGACATCACGAATCACGCCCTTTGCACCCATCGTACCAAACGTGGCAATTTGACTCACGGCATCTTCACCGTAGCGGGATTTAACGTAATTAATCGTGCGTTGACGGTTGTACTGACAGAAGTCCACGTCAAAGTCAGGCATGGACACACGTTCCGGATTTAAGAAACGTTCAAAGAGCAAGTCGTACCGCAACGGATCCATGTCGGTAATTCGCAAAGAATAAGCCACCAGCGAACCGGCGCCCGATCCACGCCCCGGGCCCACCGCCACCCCATTTTGTTTAGACCAGTTAATGAAGTCCTGCACGATGAGGAAGTAGCCTGGAAATCCCATTTTCTTGATGATTCCCAATTCAAACTGCAAACGTTCTTCGTAACGAGGACGTTCTTTTTCCCGCTTTTCCTTATCGGGATACAAGAATTCCAAACGTTGCTCTAGCCCCTCATGAGAGAGCTGATCGATGTAGTCATCCAAACTCATGCCATCCGGCGTTGGGAAAAGCGGCAATTGCGGTTTACTTAAAACTCCTTCTAAGTTACAACGCTTGGCAATTTCTACAGTATTGGCTATTGCGGAAGGGACATCAGCAAAAAGACTGATCATCTCTTCCGGGGTCTTTAAGTACTGCTCCTTGGAGTAGAGCTTTGGACGAGATTTATCGGCTAAAACATCGCCTCTGGCAATACAAACACGAATATCGTGGGCATCAAAATCTTCAGGTTCCAAAAATGGGATGGGATGCGTAGCCACCACCGGAATATCGCACTCATCAGCAATACTTACGTGATAACGAACAACAGCCTCATCAGAAGGACGGCCGGCTCTCTGCAACTCCAGGAAAAACCGATCTCCCCAGAGAGACTTCATTTTCTTTGCCAAAGCAATGGCTTCAGCTTTCTTTCCGGACAAGCACAATTGAGCAATTTGTCCTTCAGGGCCCCCAGAGAGAAAAATCAGTCCTTCATGATGCTTAAAAAGCCACTCTAGTTTTGTTTCTCCACGCCCCATGTACTGATTTTTTAGCCATGCATGGGTAAGGATTTCGCAGAGATTTTTGTAACCTTCATGATTTTGACAAAAAACCGCCATCCTAAACGGCTTATCTCTATCTGTCTCATTCTGGATAACCAAATCGCAACCCATGAGCGCTTTCACACCTGCTTTACGCGCATGGGTATAAAAAATAAGGCCACCAAAGATATTATTTAAATCAGTTAAGCCTAAGGCGCCTACGCCCTGTTCTTTTACTTTCTTAATGGCTGAATCGAGTCTTACCGTACTATCAGTAACGGAATACTCAGAGTGCATACGGAGATGGACAAATTGTGGTGTCATTTAATTTTTATATTCCTACACGTGCGACAATTTCTTTTTTGTATTGTTCAAGATTTAAATCAGAATTTTCTAGCCAGACTTTCCCATCCTTAGCTTCGTTAACATATTTTCCAGGAATTGCAATTTTCTCTTGCGCTCCTCGTAAGAACCACTCATATTCAATATCCAAATGACCAACATCTACCGCTCTATAACCCTTAGCAGTTAAGTCATATGTTAAAAGTTTTGCTGTTGAGCCTAGAGCCAAAACAAACAAAATCTCTTCTGGTTTATCACCTTTTGTTTCTTGATTTGATGCAACTTCTAAGGCCTTTTGAAAAATTTCATCACATCTATCGAACGCATTAACTGCAGGTGCTAAAACCCGTAACACATTTTGCGCACCACTCAACAAATCGTTTCCTACCCCTAATCTTGTTTTCTCACCTTCGATAACGATTAATGTTTTAACAGAAAACAACTTTTTAAACCCATTAAAAATTTGTTCAGAATAATCCTTGTCTAATGTATCCATATATGGTCTGGAAACTTGGGTATCTCCATAAATCGTATCCCTCCTTAACACTTGTCCCAAATACTTATAAAACCGAGGCAAAATATTCCTAAAATGGTATTTCGCTCGATTGGTATAAATCTTCAAATCAGAAAATTTAATTAGTACTGCTGGAATACATACCAATAAGTTCTTTTGCTTGGAAGTTAAAACTTTCTCCATCGCAATTCTTAGAGGTTCAGAAGCTCTTTGGTAGCCAGTTTCTCTGGTTCTTGTGAGAATATCCAAGTCTCCATCTCCGAAACGAGCTAAGGAACATTTGTTTTTAAGAATATAGTCCAAAGTTTCCGAAGCATTTAAAGCTTTAAAACTAGACAATTTCTGCTTAAGAAATAAACAAAGAAGTGGTAACCAAAAATATTTTCTAAAAATCTTTCTGAGAAAACCCATTTCTTTCCTCCTTTCAGATTTAGCCAATATACCGAAATATAGTAATTAATAAAACTTTCTAATACGAGCTAATAGTATTTTTGTTAACCGTCTAATTAGTTAAAATTGGAACATACTTAACAAGGTAAAAATTCTCAAATGGCTAAATTTCGTAAATGGCTAAAACACTTTAGTCAACCAAATAATGATGTAAACACTTATGTTTTAAACTTTTTAGAAAGATCTACATTGACTGCCTCGGTTATCAGGCTAATTCTTAATGTTCTTTATAGAAAAAAAGCTTCTGGATGTATTCATAACGAAATTGAATCCATTAACAACACACATATCAGAATCCTTTCATCTAAACACGTATTATTTATCGCTAAATTATTACAAGAGAAACTTACACAATTGGGAATTTCGTCTGAAATTTTCACAGAAAACCCAAAGGATGGTTTTGCCGATGGGTTATATTTTGTGCTTTGTCCTCATGTTTTCAATCCATTACCACGGAAATACATAGCCTTTCAATTTGAACAACTGCCCGTTATTAATAGATGGTGGTCAAAAATTTCTTATCAAAAAATTTTTTATAATGCCATCGCTGTAGTTGATTACTCTCTTTTAAATATTAAGTTTTTAGTCGAAAATAATTTCCCAAGTGAGAAACTGTTTTATCTACCCATCTTTTCGAAAGTCAACGAGTCTCTAACCTCCGAACATACACACGATGTTTTATTTTATGGTCACGTAAACGAACGCAGAAGAAAGATCCTAAAAGAACTAAAGAAAGATTTTAATATCACCATCGCAGATAATTGCTTTGGTCAACAAATGCATGAAATTTTGAAAAAATCTAAGGTGATTCTCAATATACACTCACAAGATAATGGGATGGTTGAATCGGCAAGGTTGTTTGAGTGTTTGTCCATGGGAAAGAATATTGTGTCTGAAACAGGTCTAGACCAAGGAGAATATCGTTATTTGGAACAAAATATTGTTTCTTTTGTCCCCTCAGGAAACCCCATACTTCTAAAAGAAGCATTACATCAGGTGTTAAGTAACTCCGATATCAAAGATAAAGAGCAACAAATATCACAGAAATTAGGCTCTTGTTTTGATCCTTTTAGCTTTAATTTATCTCGAGCCTTCCTTGCTCTTGGCTTAATCACTCTTGATAATTTCATTCAATTTAACACGACAAACTTTTTATCAATTACTTCAAATGTATTCATCTCTCAAAACACTTTTTCCAGTGATGAAAAATCAAATACCTATTTCCCTATTTTGAAACACTTTATTCCTTGGCTATCAAAAGAAATTACGATTAAGTATTTAACGTATTTAGCTAAAGTCCAAGCACTTCCCTATATTGAAATATGTTTAAATTCTAATAAATCAGCGGGGGAAACAATACATAAAAATGAACTTTGGCGGAAATCAAAAAAATTATTAAAGAAGAAAGACTCTTTATATATTCCAGCAGAATGTTACGACAACATCATTTCTTGGAATGAATATAGACGCATGCGCAACAAAAATAATTACAGTATTTTTGAGCTCTTTGAAGAAATAGACTAAATAGATCACTCGACGTATGGAGACTTAGATATGTCTATAAAAATCATTCCTACACCCCTTGAGGTTGTAAAGGTTATTGAGCCTCAGATCTTTGGAGATGCTCGAGGTTTTTTCATGGAGTCATGGAATAAAAAGGATTTCGCTCAAGTAGCAAATATCACTTTTATTCAGGACAATCAATCAAGAAGCAAAAAAGGAGTGGTGAGAGGACTTCATTTCCAACTTCCTCCCCATGCACAAGCAAAACTCGTTCGTTGTATCGTTGGTAGCATTTACGACGTCGCTGTTGACATTCGGCGCTCATCTCCAACATTTGGTCAATGGGTTGGAGTTGAACTAAGCGCGGAAAATAAAAAACAACTTTGGATACCCGAGGGATTTGCCCATGGTTTTGTGGCTCTGACGGATTATGCAGAGGTTTTCTACAAAACCAATGAGTACTGGCACAAAGAGTCTGAAGGTTCTATTCGTTGGGATGACCCGACTCTCAATATCCAATGGCCATTAGATGTCAATCCTTGTCTTTCTGAAAAAGATGCAGCCGCTCCTTTCTTTAAGGATGCTATTCTTTTCGATTAATTGGGAACACTAAGATGATTCTTGTTACCGGTGGAGCCGGATTTATTGGTTCTAACTTTGTATTAGATTGGCTCAAAGAAGGTGATGAACCTGTTGTTAATTTAGATGCCTTGACTTACGCTGGCAACCTCGAAAATCTTCAATCCTTAACAGATGATCCCCGTCATATCTTTGTGAAAGGCAATATCTGTGATAAGGAATTGGTTTCGTCATTGCTTACGAAATATAAACCTCGTGCAATCGTTCACTTTGCAGCAGAAAGCCACGTGGATCGCTCAATCTTCGGCCCCGATCTTTTCTTTGAAACGAATGTGATGGGGACTCTAAACCTTTTGGAATGCGCCAAGGCCTATTACGATCAAGTGCTTTTAGAAAATGAGCGCTCAACTTTCAGATTTTTGCATGTTAGTACGGACGAAGTTTACGGAAGCCTTACATTTGATGAACCGGCTTTTACCGAAGAGACTCCCTATCGTCCAAATTCTCCTTACTCTGCCTCTAAAGCTTCCAGTGATCACGCTGTACGCGCCTGGTTTCATACCTACGGCTTTCCGGTTTTAACTACCAATTGTTCCAATAATTACGGACCATACCAATTCCCAGAAAAGTTAATTCCTTTGATTATTTCAAATGCCTTAGCCCGCAAACCACTGCCGATCTACGGAGATGGGCTAAATATTAGAGACTGGCTATACGTTGGCGACCATTGCTCAGCCATTCGTTGTGTACTTGAAAATGGAAAGATAGGCGAAACCTACAATGTAGGCGGACACAATGAAAGAAACAATGTCACGATCGTTAAGACCATTTGCGCTATTTTGGATGAAATGAGACCTCATCCAGATGGCTCTTATGCGAAATTGATCACTTTCGTGAAAGATCGCCCTGGCCACGATAGACGTTATGCAATTGACTCAACCAAACTTCAAACACAATTGGGCTGGAAACCTAAAGAGTGTTTTGAAACGGGAATCCGCAAAACGGTACAGTGGTACTTGGATCATCAAGATTGGGTCGAAAATGTCCAAAGCGGTGCATATCGCGAGTGGACAGCTAAACAATACGGTAACTGGTAGAGATACGATGGCAAAGTTTCTCATCTTAGGAAAAAACGGACAAGTCGGTTGGGAATTGCAAAGAGCCCTAGCTCTTCACGGTGAGGTTCTCTCCCTCAGCCGCCATGATGAGGGAGGAGATCTGTCCTATCCAGAGAAAGTAGCTACTGCTATTTTGAAATTTTCGCCCAATGCTGTTTTTAATGCCGCTGCTTATACTGCTGTCGACAAAGCTGAAACGGAAAACGAAGAAGCGTACTTAATTAATGCCCAAGCACTCCAACCCATAGCGTGTGCTTGTAAAAAAGTCGGGGCTCTGTTGATTCATTACAGTACTGATTACATATTTGATGGATCGGGACAGACCCCTCGAACAGAAGAAGCGTTACCATGTCCGGTTAATGTTTACGGAGCCTCTAAACTGGCTGGAGAAAAGGTTATTCGGGATTCCGGTTGCTCTTCTCTAATTTTTCGGACAAGTTGGGTGTATGGGGTTCACGGGAAAAATTTCATAAAGACCATCTTAAGATTAGGTCAAACAAAAGAATCTCTCAATGTTGTTAATGATCAGGTTGGGACGCCAACCTCTGCTGAATTCATTGCTGATGTTTCCACAGCTTTGGCCATGCGAGTCTTAAGTGGAGAAAAATCGCTATTGGGAACTTATCATTTAGTCCCCGATGGAGAAACGAATTGGTGCGATTTTGCCAAATGGATTATTTCTAACGCTAAAGAATTGAATTATCCACTGACTCTGTCAGTGCAAAATATTAAGGGTATTCCTAGCGAAGAATACCCGACACCAGCTAAAAGACCGCTTAACTCTCGTTTAGATAACAATAAACTGAAGGGTCTTTTCGCAAAACAAAGTATTCATTCATGGGATACTTATGCTAAACGAGTGTTGACAGAACTAGCGGGAATTTAAAGGAGTGACACAATGAGTCGTAAGGGCATTATTCTGGCCGGTGGATCGGGAACGAGACTTTATCCGGTTACGTTGACAGTCAGTAAGCAGTTGTTGCCAATTTATGATAAACCGATGATCTATTATCCGCTGAGCACTTTAATGCAAGCCAAGATTCGAGATATTTTAGTGATCAGCACTCCGAGGGATATCGGTCGGTTTGAAGAATTGTTAAAAGACGGTTCCCAATGGGGTATCAATATTTCCTATTGTGTTCAACCCAGTCCTGATGGTCTCGCTCAAGCTTTTATTTTAGGAAAAGACTTTATCGGAAATGATCCATCTGCTCTTATTCTTGGAGACAATATTTTCCACGGAGCGTATTTGAATCAATTACTATCTCGAGCCAATCAACGACAAGATGGAGCAACGGTGTTTGCCTATCAAGTCAATGATCCTGAGCGTTATGGGGTTGTTGAATTTGATAAGAACTTCAAAGCAATATCCATTGAAGAAAAACCGCAAAAACCCAAATCTCAATACGCTGTAACCGGCCTTTACTTTTATGACAACACAGTCTGCGATATTGCGAAGGAAGTGAAACCAAGTGCGCGAGGAGAGCTGGAAATTACAACAGTTAATGAAACTTACTTAAAACAGGGAAAATTAACGGTTGAGATTATGCACAGGGGCTTCACTTGGCTCGATACCGGGACACACGATAGTTTGATGGATGCTGGAGGCTATATTGCAACTATTCAAAATCGTCAAGGTATTCTGATTGGTAGTCCTGAGGAAATCGCATTTGAAAATAAATGGATTTCCTCTGAAGATTTAGATTTTTTGTCAGTCCCTTTGTCTAAAACGAGATACGGCAAATACTTGCGGTCCTTACTAGAGAAATAATGATTTACAGATAACCTCTTTTATCTCCTTGTTTACGCATAAAGAGAACCGATCTTTACTATTAGATTAATGAATTGATCGTTTGTGTTAAAGATTATCTAAATTCCGCTCAACTATTTCATCAAGCACAATTGTTGGTTTAAATTTTCTGATCGAATCAATCTTTTCGTCTACTGAACAGTGTCTTGATGTATAGAGGACATCTGAAAAATACAAATTAAAATAGGGACTCAAAGCATGATTGAATGAGTCACAAAAAACAAGAATTCTCATTGTGTATGCCGCTAATTCATTTTTCATGTAAGCCTGAAATTTTGGAGAAGCATTTCCTGAGGAAATTGTGAAGCTCGTCAACTGCTCTTTCTTGTTTGCTTCACGCCACTTAACGAATAACTGGTCGGAGCGTTGAAAAAGGTAATCAAAATCTTTTGAAATCTTGTAACCACTCGGTAAAGCAAGTATGTGTGCTAAATCTCCAAGCTTCTCATTTCGGATCTGTTTTAAATCCATTAATGGTATTTCTCGAAAATCTTGAATAAGTCCGAGACGTTCCATATTTTTCATGAGAGTAACAAAACCAACTTTTCCACCCAACAAATTCCAGTGCGTATCCGACTTATGAAACAATTGTCCCTTTGAAATCTGCGACTTTAATTCCAACGCTGGATATACAACATCCACAGAGGTTTCATCTTTAATTTTGTGAATTAATTTTCTTGTATAAATTTCTGAATTCTTACAAGTATCTCCAAGCCACTGCGGCAATTCATCGCAATAGATATTGTGCTTATCGGGAGCTATAAATAATACGTAAGTGCCTCCCAACCCCTCTGTTATGTCTTTTAGTAAGTCAATTTTATTAATTGAAGATTGGAATTCATAATTGTCTAAGGGAAAGTTTTCCTGGCAATGTTTATCAATCACCCTTGAATAGTCATTTCCCAAAAAGATCCATTCATTCTTGCCGATAAGCCCCTTACTTAAATCAAATCGGGAGACCTTTTCAGGATCTAAAAGTAGCTCGTTTAACACAGGAACTAACTCTTCCTTGCCCATCAGACGATCATCAATGTACTGATTTTTGTTACCAAAAAAGCGTTTTAGTCCATGAGATGTAAAACGATCTATTCCAGTCATTGATACCGCCTGTCTATTCTCTGAAGACAAAAATACCCCGCTTTGTTCTCCAAAAATGAGAAGGCTACCAAAAAAAGGTACTACAAAAAGAATGACAGTGAAAATAGCAAGAATTCTTTTCATGATGTCTTAGAAATTGAAATAAATAAACGGATTTCTCGCTCCTGTATAGAGGATAGCCATAGACAACAATACCAAAGCAACATTTACACCAAAAAGGCAAACATTAAACGATTTAACCTCAGTCTCACTGTTATTAAATAACTGTTTTGAGCACAATGAAATAGCCAATCCAACAAATAAAACAGCAAGGTTCACTGTACCAAAAGAATTTTGATATTCAAATCCATTGAAACCAAACATAGATTGGAGATAATTGGTTGCCTGAGACAAATCATTAGCTCTAAAAAATACCCATCCGAACACAACCATTAACATGCAGTAGCATCTTTGAGCTAACGCAGGCAGTGAAGTTAAAAAAGTAGCAAATGAAGTTCTTTCCAATATTAAAAGACAGCCATGAAAAAGACCCCAGATCAAAAACGTCCACTGAGCTCCATGCCAAAGTCCGCATAAAACAAACACTATGACCAAATTTCTATAGGTTAACAACTTTGAACAGCGACTCCCCCCAAGTGGGAAATACAAGTAGTCCCTAAACCACGTTGAAAGCGAAACATGCCAACGTCTCCAGAATTCTTTAATGCTTTGGCTTCTGTAAGGCGCAAGAAAGTTTTCCTGAAAACGAATACCCATCATCGCAGCTAAACCAATAGCCATATCGGAATAGCCGGAAAAATCGAAATAAATTTGAACTGTATAGGCAAGGGCTCCCAACCAAGCATCGGCCATTGTCAACTGACCATTTGAATAAAAACAAATATCGGCAATCGGCGCTACTGAATTTGCGATCAATACTTTTTTATTGATTCCTAAAATAAATCGAAAGACTCCCCATGTAAACAGATCCCAATCGCGTTTTCTGTTCTGAATATCCTGTCTAACTGACTCAAAACGAACAATAGGACCCGCGACAAGATGAGGGAACATAAAGAAATACGTTAAAAAATCCGTTGTTTTGTAGTCGCCAACCCTCCTGTTATACAGATCAATAAGATAGCTGATACCATGAAATACAAAAAAACTAATCCCTAGAGGTAAGTGTGGACTGTCTAGATTGGGAAATGCCGAGCCCCAACCTAAACCAAGTAAGTCAAATAACACTAAAAATTGACTAAGAACCCAAAATAAATATTTGAAATAAAACAGAACAGTAAGATTAGTAAAAATACCCGCGACAAGATAAATCTTTTTAATTTTTGCAGAAGAAACGTTTGCTATCCGTCTTCCAAAGAAAAGATTAATAAAAGCTAGTATTACCAATAAAAAAACACCCGTTGCTTCGCCCCACACATAAAACAGAAGACTCGTACAAATTAATAATGCATTGCGAAAGTAGGACTTATTACTGACTAAATCAGCAAGAAGAAAAACAGGCAGAAAGAAAAAAAGAAAAGTTGTAGAGGAAAAAACCATCTCTCTATAAATATAGCTATTACAAAATTGAACCGAAGTGTACCCTGTTTGCTATACAAATCAACACAAATTCCATTTAAATGAAAACAAAATCACATCAGGAACTGTAATATTGACCTGTTTCATTTATAGGTTCACGTTATGAGCAACAACCCTCTTTTATCCATCAACGATTTAATTGATTTTCCAGCTATCAAACCTGAGCACGTCGTCCCCGCAATGAAGTCTTTGATTGCCGACGCTCAAGAGACTTTAAGCATCGTTACTCAGGATTTGACCCCTGCCACATGGGATGATGTCATCACCCCATTAGAAAAAAAGACACTTGCCCTGTCTCGCGCCTGGGGCGCGGTCAGCCACCTAATGAGCGTGTGTGATGAACCCGAACTTCGTAAAGCCTATAACGAAGCTTTACCGATTGTCACTCAATTTTGGATTGGCTTATCACAAAGCTCGCTTTCTCAAAAATACAAAGCGATTAAAGAAAATGACGCTTTTAGAAATCTCTCTGCCGTTCGCCAACGCATCATCAATGAAGAATTAATTGACTTTAAGTTAGCCGGTGCTTTCTTGCCGGAGGATAAAAAGGCTGAACTTAAAACAGTTAAAGAAACGTTGGCTCAAGAAAGCCAAAAGTTCTCTGAAAACTTATTAGATGCTACTAATGCATACGGTCTTTTAGTTGACGATGAAAAAGAGTTGGCCGGCATCCCTGCCGATGACATTGCTGCCTTTAAAGAAACGGCTCAAGCGGCCAATCAAGAAGGCTACCGAATCACACTGCAAATCCCCCATTATTTAGCTGTTTTGCAGTATGCCCAAAATAGAAAATTGCGCGAAACGCTTTACCATGCTTACGTCATCCGTGCTTCTGAATTGGATTTCGACGGCAAATTCAACAATAACGATGTGATGCGCCGGATTGTGGATTTACGTGCTCAGGAAGCCAGACTTTTGGGTTACAGAAATTACGGCGAAGTGTCTTTGGCAACCAAGATGGCGAAAACGCCTGAAGAAGTTGTGGCCTTTTTACGAGATCTCGCGCAAAAAAGCTTACCCCAAGCCAAAGCGGACATGGCGGAAGTTAAAGCTTTTGCTAAAGACAACCTTGGTATCGCCGATCCTCAAAGTTGGGATCTTCCCTATGCAAGCGAAAAGCTTCGTGAAGCTCGTTATGCCTATTCTGACCAAGAGGTTAAGCAATACTTCACACTTCCCGCTGTCTTTAACGGTCTATTTGGGCTGGTTCAAACGCTCTTTAACATCCGCATTGTTAAAGACAACGCTCCGGTCTGGCACCCTGATGTTCAATTCTTCCGAATTGAAAACGCACAGGGTGAAAAGATTGCGCAGTTTTATGTCGACCTCTATGCTCGCCCCAATAAGAGAGGCGGCGCTTGGATGGATAACGACCGAACAAGAAACCGCTTGTATGGAGCATTACAAACACCCGTTGCCTATCTTGTCTGCAACTTCGCTAAGCCTGTCGGCGATAAACCTGCGCTTCTCACGCACGATGATGTGCTCACACTTTTCCATGAATTTGGACACGGCTTACACCATATGTTAAGCCGCATTGAAGAGCCATCCGCCAGCGGTATCAACGGCGTGGAATGGGATGCTGTGGAGTGCCCGAGTCAATTTATGGAAAATTTCGCCTGGGATTGGACTGTGCTTGAAAGCCTTACAAGCCACGTACAAACCGGTGAGAAGCTTCCTCGGTCGCTTTACGACAAGATGCTTGCCGCTAAGAATTTCCAAAGTGCCATGGCCATGGTGCGCCAGCTTGAGTTTGGGCTCTTCGATATGCTGCTTCACACTGAATTTGACAGCCAGAAAGACAACATCCTTGACCTTTTGGCAGAAGTTCGTAAGGAAGTCGCCGTTACTAAGCAGCCGGATTACAACCGTTTTCCCAATTCTTTCAGCCACATTTTCGCGGGCGGCTACGCCGCAGGCTACTACAGCTACAAGTGGGCTGAGGTGTTAAGCAGCGATGCTTTCTCCTTATTTGAAGAAACCGGAGTCTTAAATCCCGAAACCGGCAAGAAATGGTTAAATGAAGTACTGGCCGTGGGCAGTTCCCGTCCTGCAATGGATTCGTTTATTGCTTTCCGAGGACGCGCTCCTAAAATTGACGCCCTGCTCCAACACAGTGGCATTAAACCTATTGCCAAGTAAGGAGGCCGTATGAAAATTGCCACCTGGAACGTCAATTCTCTCAAAATGAGACTTCCTCATGTTTTGGACTGGCTTGACCAGTCCAAAACGGACATTTTATGTTTGCAGGAACTAAAAATGACCGACGATCTCTTTCCGATCCAGGCTCTTGAAGATAACGGATTCGGCGCAGTCTGGTCCGGGCAGAAAACGTATAACGGCGTAGCAATTGTCTACCGCAAGGATAAATTTGGGGAGCCAGAATCCGTCCAGAAAAATATTCCGACGTTTCCTGATGAGCAAAAGCGCCTGATTGCCTCCACTTTTAAAACTGAATCGGGAAACATTCGTATTGTCTGCGGGTATTTCCCTAACGGCTCGGAGGTAGGATCGGACAAATTCGCCTATAAACTCGCATGGCTGGACGCTCTTAATCATTGGTTAAAAAATCAATTAAGCGAATACTCCCAGTTGGCGCTTTTGGGCGACTTTAACATTGCCCCAGATGACCGCGATGTCTGGGATCCTAAAGGGTGGGAAGGCAATATTTTGGTTTCTCCCCAAGAACGTCAAGCTTTTAGTGATCTTCTATCTCTTGGGCTTTCCGATTCCTTCCGACTTTTCGAGCAACCTGAAAAACGCTACACGTGGTGGGATTATCGGATGCTGGGTTTTCAGAAAAATCATGGCTTACGAATTGACCATATTTTGGTTTCCGATGCGCTAAAGTCCAAAGTTAAGGCCGTAGACATTGATAAAGTCCCTCGCAAATGGCCAAAACCCAGTGATCACACTCCCTATTGGATTGAGATTTGATCGAAAAACTCGAGTAACATTGTTTCAAGAATTTCTGTCGGAAGAGAATCATGTATACACGCTGGAGTCCGGAACTCACCACCTTGTTGAACCCTGCAAACGGGACTCAATCAGTCAGAATCGGTAATCTTCGTTACCACGTTTTGCCGTGTGACTTACAGAATGATCTTCTGAAAATAGCAAGTACGCTTGATGATGTTATCGAAGGCGGTATTTTTCAAAAGCATTCAAAAAAAACGACCGCGAGTCTTTTTAAGGTCGACGAGACAACGGTGTTTGGTAAACACGTTCGTTTTCAACAAAAAGCTTTCGGTTTGCGTTTTCGCTACTTCGTTCAACCGTCGCGAAGTTTTTGGACAATCGTTGTTGCTAAAAAACTTGAAGAAGCCGGACTAGCCACTCCCAAAGTATTGGCTGTTGGTGAAAGGCGCACTCTGGAACTTATTTCTGACTCTTACATCATTACCGAAGCGCTCAAAGACGCTCAAACAGCCAGCGCCGCCTTGCGCGCTCAACCCAATAGCTACGAATTGCTGCAAAATGCCGGACGTTTATTAAGACGCCTTCATGATGCCGGTATGGCACATGGTGATATAAAACTGGCGAATTTCTATGTCCAGGGTGACTCCATGGGCTTTTGGGACCTGGATTCCGCCATGGTGTTTTCCGGTCAAACACCTCAAAAATGGATCATCCGAGATTTGGGACGACTGTTATCATCTTTTATCCTCACAGTTGATGACATGCCCCAAACACAGGATTACTTCAGAAACGCTCCTGAAATTGCCCAGGTATTGGCCGATGCCTACGGCACTGATGTCCAGACTTTTTTACCGTCTTATTACAGTTATTGGCTCAAAAAAATTAAACTCAAACACGATTTCGGTTAATTCTTCTTAAGGAGTCCTCTTATATGAAAACAGTCGCAGTAATCGGCGCAGGGGCACTGGCTCATATTTTCTGCAGAGAAACACAAAGGCTGCTTTCTGACGATTATCGCATTGTCGCCGTAATGGCACGTCATGAAGAGCATGCCAACGAATTAGCCGACTCTTTGGATGCTGATGCCTGTACGACACTTGATGATCTGCTCTCAGGTTTTCCTGATATTGTGGTTGAATTTGCCGGCAGAGAAGTTGCGAAAGAATACGCTCAACGTGTTCTTGAACATGGCTCCGACCTTGTAATCGCCTCAATCGGAGCATTAGCCGATGATGCTTTTAGAAAAAATCTTGAAGCAGCAGCAAAAGCCAACCACCGCAAAGTCTATCTGCCCAATGGAGCAATCGGTGCTCTGGACTTGATGCAAACGTTTGCTTTAATGGGTAATACTGAAGTGGTGATCGGCAACACAAAGGCACCTAAAAGTTTGGAAGGCGCTCCTTACCTAAAGGGAAAGACTCTCTCGGCCGACAAAAAAGAAGTCGTTTTTACCGGATCCGTACCGGACGCCATCAATGGCTTTCCTAAAAATGTCAATGTCGCGGTTGCCGCCGCTCTGGCTTCTGGAACTCTTACGGATGCAAGGGTGCAAATTATAAGCGACCCAGACAGTACTGAAAACATCCACCGCATCAGTCTCAAAAACAATCTCATGCGCGCGGAGTTGACTGTGGCTGGCAAACCCGATCCCGCCAACCCGAAATCCAGTACATCTACAGCTTGGAGTGTTGTCGCTTTACTGAAAAATTTAGCCTCCCCTGTACAATTTTTCTAAGGCAGTATTCCATCAAAAGTTATGAAACGATTCGTCATCCGACCTTTTGTTCTTGTAGGTATCATTTTCGCCATCATTTTGCTTTGGGCAACCGCTCATTCCTATAAGTGGCATTATGGTCTTGCCTATCATGTCGGCTTACTTGATCTTGAACCGGCTCCGGTTTTAAATGTCGGTGAAGAAAAATACATCGCGCACGCCGGCGGTTCTATTAATGGCATTCAGTACACTAATTCGTCTGAGGCTTTCATTAAAGCCATTGACGATGGCTATCGTTTCATTGGATTTGATTTAAGACTTTCTTTGGACGGTCACTATTTCGGTGCTCACTACATTGATGACTTTAACGACAATACCGGTCATCCATACCAATGGTTAATTCCCCCAACGGTTTCTCAAATTCGTGAGCGCAAAATTCTCAATCGCTATACCCCGCTTTTACTGGCCGATATTGATGAAATTTTGGATAAATACCCTCATGTGATGATTGACATTGATAAAGGAGAGGACTATCCAAAAATGCTTCAGGAATGCCCTCGTCCTGAGCGAATGATTATTGAAACGACCACACCTTACCGTTACATTGCTGCCCGCGCTGCAGGATTCCCCTACGTGGCTTTTGATGGATACGATAAGGAAATCATTGAAGAACTCGGCATCAAGATCCTTGTTTTGGACGATGGCATCGATCCTAATGATCCTTACCTGCAAAAGTACTGTAAAGAAGGCGGACTGTTATTGATCACAGGATTTGAAAACGCCAAAGACATCCCCACTGATTTTCTACAACTAAACGCGCTTTTCTATGTTGATGAAAAATAGTTTTTCGCTTTAATGGAAAATAATAGGAATCAAATAGTGCAAGGGCGTTTATTCTTTCTTTGATGATAGTAGAGCAATTGTTTTGACACTATTTTCACGCCAAAAATAAAATTTAGGACTATATTTCGAGAATTATTCTCTTTTAACAAACGAGTGAGAGTAGCATTCTCAAAGAGCACAAAACCAAGGAGTTGCAATGTCTGAGAAAAAACGCCCGCGCGTCATGGTCGATATGTCCGCCACACTCATCCATCACGGTCATATCCGTCTTTTAAAGAAGGCCTCTGAAATTGGCGATGTGGTTGTTGCCCTGACCACTGATGATGAAATTAAACAGAAAAAAGGTTATACCCCGGAATTAAATTTTGAAGAACGAAAAGAAATTTTAGAGTCCATCAAATACGTCTCAGAAGTGGTTCCCAGTCCTTGGCTTATTTCTTTTGACTACATGAAAGAACACCACTGTGACCTTTTGGTGCACGGCGCAGACAACTCTAACCACATTCCTGAGGAAAATCTCGTGATTTTCCCACGCACAGAAGGTGTGAGTTCTTCTACGCTCAGAGAGCGGGTTTTGGATAGCTTAATTGAAATGAACACAGACGCGAAGCCCTCCAAAGCCTCGGATAAAGTCGCCCGTTTCTTAATCGAGTCCATCAAAAAGGAATTCCGACTCGAATGAGCCGAGTACTTCAAGCTCTTGTTTCTTTCTTTGTCCTACTATTTTTGGCCAACGCATCCTGCGTTTCGGCCAAAGAGAGACTTCTTGTCTACACAGCAGTGGAACCGGAGTTTTTGCCTCTTTATAAAGAGGCCTTTGAAAAAGAAAACCCCGATATTGAGATTACCTACATTCGTGACTCAGCAGGCCCCATTTCGGCTAGGCTTATGGCCGAAAAAGACAATCCCAAAGCCGATGTCATTTTAGGGCTTTCTGCCATTGCTCTGGAAAGGCTCAATCAGGCCGGGCTATTAGATTCCTACAGTCCCCAAAACGCATCTGCCATCAATTCAAAAATGAGGGCTCGTGATTTTTCATGGTTTGGCATTAATGCTTGGGGCGGATCGATTTGCATTAACACGGAACTACTTAAAAAGTACAAGCTTCCGATACCGAAGACCTGGGACGATCTTCTGGATCCCATCTATAAAGGTCGAATCGTCATGCCCAATCCTGTTGCCTCAAGCACAGGCTTTATGTTTTTAATGGGTTGGCTTCAGGCAAAGGGTGAAAAAGCCGGTTGGCGCTACATTGAAAAGCTTCACGAAAATATTCTTTTTTATACGGCTTCGGGCGCAAGGCCAGCCGCCATGGCCGCTCAAGGTGAAATTCCGATTGCGCTTACCTCAGAGGCTTTTGTCAGACCCTTTATGCGCTTTTCTATACCGGTGATCACCGTTGAGCCACAAGAAGGCATCGCTTGGGACGCTGAAGGCTGCGCCTTGCCCAAAGGCAGTCCACATCCGATTTTAGCCAAACGTTTTCTTGACTTTTGTGCATCCAAACCCGTTGCCGACATTGCCGCATCGTTTAGCGGCATTTCCTCAATTGACCGCTATTCAACTGAAACCGGCAAAAAACTGGTTGCCCGATTTTTAACTTTGGATTTCAGACAAGCGGCCATTGAAAAAAAGACCATAACCGACCAATGGCAAAGCATCGCATCAAGGTGAGCCCATGGATAACCAATTATTGATTGAAAACTTAAGCAAATCATTCGGCTCCACGCACGTGCTCTCCGAGATTAATCTCTCGATTCCATTAGGTGCCTTTACCAGCATTTTGGGACCGTCGGGAAGCGGTAAAACAACGCTTCTTATGGTTTTAGCCGGAATTGAAAAAGCGACAAAAGGCCAAATCATCTTCGGTAATGAAGACATTACCAATATTGCCTTACCCAACCGTAAAGCCGGCATTGTTTTTCAACACTATGCGCTTTTCCCCAACCTTACGGTTAGGGACAATATTCTTTATGGCGTCTCCAGTAAAGTTGATGAAACGGTTAAGGAAGAAAAGCTCACGCACCTCTTGTCACTGACTCATTTGGAAGAACTTCAAAACCGTTATCCTCATGAGCTATCGGGTGGTCAAAAGCAACGTGTGGCTATTGCACGTGCTTTGGCCATCAATCCTCGTTTTTTGCTTTTGGATGAGCCGCTGTCTGCGCTTGACGCTCAAAACCGCTTAACCATCGGGCGCGAGTTGCGTGAAATCCAACAGAAAGCCGGCATTACAACCGTGATGGTGACGCATGACCGAAATGAAGCCCTTTCGCTTTCGGATTTCATCGTCATTATTCATAACGGCAAAGTAGAACAAGCCGGCACACCTCAAGCGATATTTGATCATCCGGCCTCGCCTTTTGTAGCGACCTTTGCCGGCGGTATGAATCTCATTCGTGTACCCGCAATCAATAACGGTAAACTCACCGGCATCCGCCACAGTGATGTTGAAGTCTTTGAGGCTACTGAAAGAACTTTAAGTGAAGCATCAACCTTTACGGCGGAGTTATTAGCCAAAGAATTTTCAGGGGAAAGCGTCTTGGCGCATTTCCTTTTAAATGACTTTAAAACAAAAATTTCTGCCCGTATTCCCCGCACATCACCATTAGCTGACTCGTTATCCATCGGTGAGCTTTATGCGATAAGACTGCCTCAAGAACGTTGGCACACCTGGGAGCAGGACTGATGCTCAAACACGCCGCGTCCCTTCTGACTCTTTGCCTTTTATTTCTGCTTGCCGGGCTCTTGCCTGCCGCGATAAGTCTTTTCTCAACTTTGTCCGATGGACCGGCACTGACTTCATTTATAACGGGTTTTAATCTGAGGGCCTTTTTTAATACGATGGTCATGGGCCTTGCCGTTGGCCTTTCAGCCTGTGTTGCAGGATTTACAATCGCCTACACGATCGTAAACACCAAAGGTTTTGCATCCAAAACCGCAAGAACCATTTTCCCCATCGCGCTTTTTGCCCCATCGGTCATGCCCGCCATCGGTCTTATCTATTTGATCGGCAACAACGGCTTGATTATTCAAACGCCCCTTTACGGTGCA
>ENA-OPSF01000554-OPSF01000554.1-human-gut-metagenome-genome-assembly--contig:-NODE-554-length-33486-cov-15.127576_pt1 | contig 33486 bp, 18 predicted proteins | sample MGYA00241452_ERZ501896 | MGnify/ENA primary metagenome ERZ501896 (study PRJEB25962, sample SAMEA2042111) | human gut metagenome | biome: human gut; feature: human-associated habitat; material: faeces... | reverse complement strand
GATGTGGACATTACCTAAATATCGTGAATTGCTTTTTATTAGATAATCACTGCATAAAGGTTATCTATTTCTTTTGTTGGTTGTTTTAAGTTTGCGGAGAGGGGCGTCGGGATGACGGTCCTCTTTACACATTACCCTTCTTGCTTGCTTACTGTCTTTCAAATCGTAACTAAAACCACAACAGACAATATCATACTGTAAGTTTTCATATTTATTAAAAAAACGAATAAAATATTTCTTTTCGATTTTTATTCTTACTTTTTTATCGCTTTCGTCAATTATTTATGGTTTTTTATTGCATTTATGTTAATTGATATTTGTATCTTTGCAGCCGAATCAGAACATATATTTTAGTAGATTATGTGTGGAACAGTAGGCTGCATTGAGAAACGAGATGCTTACTCTGCCTTCATAAAAAGCCCGAAACGGTGGGAACATCGGGGCTATGGCAGTGCAGGCATTGCATTGATTGACATAGGAAGAAGGTTAAGTATTACACAAAACTACGCATTCCGCTCAAAAACACTTCAACAACAGGGATTTATCTTCAGCCGTAGTCCCAATACCGTCTTTTTGATTCTATTATTTGAAGATTTCCGTATTTCCCATTACTTAGACTTATTTTTGTTTTTAATCGTATCCGGACAGCAGAAAACATTCGTTTGTCCGAAACCGTTGATAAAATCAAGATGTACCGGTAAGCGGGAAAAGTGCGGAGGACAATGGTAAACAATGGAGATATCTTTGGAAAAGAGTAACGAGAGTTTTTTTAGTATAAAATAATGAGGTTAAAGGAGAGAGAATGGAACCGTTAAAGCATGAATGTGGCGTGGCAATGATACGATTGCTTAAACCGTTGGAGTATTACCGGGAGAAGTATGGAACTTGGATGTATGGCTTGAACAAGCTATATCTGCTGATGGAGAAGCAGCATAACCGGGGACAGGAAGGTGCGGGACTGGCGTGCGTGAAGTTGGAAGCCAACCCCGGTGAAGAATATATGTTTCGCGAAAGGGCCTTGGGGTCGGGAGCGATAACAGAGATATTTGGCAATGTGCAGGGCAATTTCAAGGATTTGACTCCCGAACAATTGAATGACGCCGAATATGCCAAGAAATACTTGCCTTTTGCGGGGGAAGTGTATATGGGGCATCTGCGTTATTCTACCACCGGGAAGAGTGGTATATCGTATGTGCATCCTTTCCTGCGCCGCAATAACTGGCGTGCCAAGAATCTGGCGTTGTGTGGTAATTTCAACATGACCAATGTGGATGAAATCTTTGCACGCATCACTGCTGACGGGCAGCATCCGCGCAAGTATGCCGACACTTATATCATGCTCGAACAAGTGGGACACCGCCTCGACCGTGAAGTGGAGCGCCTCTATGTGCAGTGCGAGGCCGAAGGGTTGAAAGGCATGGACATTACTCATGCCATTGAGGAGCGTATTGATTTAGCCAATGTGCTTAAGACATCGAGCAAGGAGTGGGACGGAGGTTACGTCATCTGCGGAATGACAGGAAGCGGAGAATCCTTTGCTGTACGCGACCCATGGGGTATTCGTCCTGCATTTTGGTACATGGATGACGAAATCATGGTGTTGGCTTCAGAGCGTCCGGTCATTCAGACAGCACTCAATGTGCCTGTCGAAAGCATCAACGAGTTGCAGCCGGGGCAGGCTATCCTGCTGAATAAAGCCGGAAAGATGCGTCTGGCGCAAATCAACCGGGCAAAGGAAAAGAAGGCATGCTCTTTTGAGCGTATCTATTTCAGCCGGGGCAGTGATATGGATATTTATAAGGAAAGGAAACTGCTGGGTGAGAAGTTGGTGAGCCCTATCCTGAAAGCGATAGATTATGATGTGGAGCATACCGTGTTCTCCTTCATTCCGAACACAGCGGAGGTGGCGTTTTATGGTATGCTCGAAGGGTTCGACAATTATCTTAATGAACTGAAGGTAAGAAAGATAGAGGAGTTGGGGCATAATCCTAGTCACGAGGAATTGGAGAAAATCCTTTCTTGGCGCATCCGCAGCGAGAAAGTGGCGATAAAGGATATCAAGTTGCGTACATTCATTGCCGAAGGTAACAGCCGTAATGACTTGGCAGCTCATGTGTACGACATTACATACGGAAGTCTGGTACCTCACGTGGACAATCTGGTGATTATAGACGACAGCATTGTGCGCGGAACAACGCTGAAACAGAGTATCATCAGTATTCTTGACCGTTTGAATCCCAAGAAGATTGTGATTGTATCTTCCTCTCCGCAGGTGCGTTATCCCGATTACTACGGCATCGATATGGCGAGCATGGATCAGTTTATCGCATTCAAGGCTGCCATCGAACTCTTGAAGGAGCGCGATATGAAAGATGTCATCGCGCGTGCTTACCATAAGTCGAAGAATCAGACGGGGTTGCCCAAAGAGCAGATGGTGAATTATGTGAAAGAAATTTACGCACCGTTCACTAATGAGGAGATTGCTGCCAAGATGGTGGAATTGCTCACTCCGAAGGGAACACGGGCAAAGGTGGAGATTGTTTATCAGACCTTGGATGGATTGCACGAAGCCTGTCCGTCGCACACCGGAGACTGGTACTTCAGTGGAGATTATCCCACACCGGGCGGTGTAAAGCTGGTAAATCAGGCATTTATAGACTATATAGAAAAGATATATCAATTCTAAGAGAACAAAATTCAAGATAGATTAAATGAGAAATGTAACATTGATTCTTGACGACGGGAGCCGTTTCTCGGGCAAGTCGTTCGGTTATGAGAAACCGGTAGCGGGTGAAGTGGTGTTTAATACCGCTATGACCGGTTATCCAGAGAGTTTGACAGATCCTTCATACGCGGGACAGTTGATGACCTTGACTTATCCGTTGGTGGGTAATTATGGTGTTCCTCCTTTCACTATCAGACCCAACGGACTTGCCGCTTTAATGGAAAGTGAACGCATACATGCCGAAGCCATTATTGTAAGTGACTACAGTGAGGAGTACAGCCATTGGAATGCAAAAGAAAGTCTTGCCGACTGGTTGAAGCGCGAGCAAGTGCCCGGCATTACCGGCATTGATACCCGCGAACTGACAAAGGTGCTTCGCGAACATGGGGTGATGATGGGGAAAATTGTGTTTGATGACGATCCCGATAATCAGCCCGAAGCCCGTTACGAAGGCATTAATTATGTGGATAAGGTTTCGTGCAAAGAAGTGATTCGTTACAATGAGGGAGCGGACAAAAAGAAAGTGGTTTTGGTGGATTGTGGTGTGAAAACCAATATTATCCGATGTCTGCTGAAGCGTGGCGTGGAGGTGATTCGCGTGCCTTGGAATTATGATTTCACAGGAATGGAATACGATGGATTGTTTATTTCGAACGGACCGGGCGATCCGGATACGTGTGATGAGGCTGTACAGAATATTCGTAAGGCGATGGCTCTGAGCAACAAGCCCATCTTCGGTATCTGTATGGGGAATCAGTTGCTTTCCAAAGCGGGAGGTGCCACCATCTATAAACTGAAGTATGGACACCGCAGCCATAACCAACCGGTACGCATGGTAGGAACGGAGCGTTGCTTCATCACCAGTCAGAATCATGGTTATGCAGTCGATAATAATACGTTGGGAAATGACTGGGAACCGCTGTTTATCAATATGAATGATGGTTCGAATGAAGGTATCAGACATAAATTCAAGCCTTGGTTTTCGGCACAGTTCCATCCCGAAGCTGCGTCAGGACCTACAGATACCGAATTTCTGTTTGATGAATTCGTGAAGCTATTATAAAACCGGTTGCCGTCATCGGGCACCCGATAAAAAAGAACATATATGAAAGACGAAATAAAGAAAGTATTATTATTAGGTTCCGGCGCCTTGAAGATTGGTGAAGCCGGAGAATTCGATTATTCAGGTTCGCAGGCTCTGAAAGCGTTGAAGGAGGAAGGTATCGAAACCATTCTGATAAACCCCAATATCGCGACGGTGCAGACCAGCGAGGGGGTGGCCGACCGGATTTATTTCCTTCCTGTCACTCCTTACTTTGTAGAAAAGGTGATTGAAAAGGAACGTCCCGACGGTGTGCTCCTTTCTTTTGGTGGGCAGACCGCCTTGAATTGCGGTGTGGCTCTTTATAAAGCCGGTGTCTTTGAAAAATATAACACGCGCGTGTTGGGTACTCCGGTGCAAGCCATCATGGATACCGAAGACCGCGAACTCTTCGTAAAGAAGTTGGATGAGATAGATGTCAAGACCATCAAAAGTGAGGCAGTGGAAACGATTGAAGATGCCCGCCGCGCCGCCAAGGAACTGGGCTATCCGGTGATTATCCGCGCTGCATATGCCTTGGGAGGCTTGGGCTCAGGTTTCTGCGATAATGAAGAAGAACTGAATGTTCTGGCCGAAAAAGCCTTCTCTTTCTCGCCGCAAGTGCTGGTGGAAAAGAGTCTGAAAGGCTGGAAGGAAGTGGAATATGAAGTGGTCCGTGACCGTTATGATAACTGCATCACCGTTTGTAATATGGAGAACTTTGACCCGTTGGGCATTCATACCGGAGAGTCCATCGTCATTGCTCCTTCGCAGACTCTTACCAATGCGGAGTATCATAAACTTCGCGAGCTGGCTATCCGCATCATCCGTCACATCGGTATCGTGGGAGAATGCAATGTGCAATATGCGTTCGACCCCGAATCGGAGGACTACCGTGTCATAGAGGTTAATGCCCGTCTTTCGCGCTCGTCTGCATTGGCTTCCAAGGCCACAGGCTATCCGCTTGCTTTTGTTGCCGCCAAACTTGGTTTGGGTTACGGTCTGTTTGATTTGAAGAATTCCGTGACAAAGACCACCAGCGCATTCTTCGAACCGGCTCTGGACTATGTGGTATGTAAAATACCACGCTGGGATTTGGGCAAGTTCCACGGTGTAGACCGTGAATTAGGCTCGTCCATGAAATCGGTGGGAGAAGTAATGGCAATCGGACGTACCTTTGAAGAAGCTATTCAGAAAGGATTGCGCATGATCGGTCAGGGTATGCACGGCTTTGTAGAGAATAAAGAACTGGTAATAGCCGATGTGGACAAGGCTTTGCGCGAGCCGACCGACAAGCGCATCTTCGTCATCAGCAAAGCCATGCGTGCGGGTTATACCGTAGACCAAATCCATGAGCTGACCAAGATAGATAAATGGTTTCTGCAAAAATTGCAGAACATAATGAATACCTCCAAGGAATTGCATGAATGGGGAAACAACCATAAGCAGATGGCCGATATGCCTGTTGATTTGCTTCGTAAAGCAAAGGTGCAGGGCTTCACTGATTTCCAGATTGCTCGTGCCATCGGGTTTGATGGCGACATGGAAGAGGGCAGCCTGTATGTCCGAACTCACCGCAAGCAGGCGGGTATCCTTCCGGTGGTGAAGCAAATTGACACGCTGGCTGCCGAATATCCGGCACAGACCAATTACCTGTATCTTACTTATAGCGGTGTTGCCAATGACGTGAAATATTTGGGCGACCATAAATCAATTGTCGTACTCGGTTCGGGAGCTTATCGCATCGGTTCATCGGTGGAGTTCGACTGGTGTGGCGTACAGGCATTACAGACTATCCGTAAGGAAGGCTACCGCAGCGTGATGATTAACTACAATCCCGAAACGGTATCTACCGACTATGATATGTGTGATCGCCTCTACTTTGATGAGCTGACTTTCGAGCGTGTGATGGATATTCTCGAACTGGAAAACCCGCATGGAGTCATCGTTTCCACCGGTGGTCAGATACCGAATAATCTTGCTCTCCGCCTGGACGGACAAGGAGTCAACATCCTCGGAACAAGTGCCAAGAGCATTGACAATGCCGAAGACCGTGATAAATTCTCGGCCATGCTTGACCGTATCGGAGTAGACCAGCCCGAATGGAGTGCATTGACTTCCATGGAAGACATTAATGCCTTTATTGACAAAGTGGGCTTCCCGGTATTGGTTCGCCCTTCGTATGTGCTGAGTGGAGCCGCCATGAATGTATGTTCTAATCAGGAAGAATTGGAACGTTTCCTGAAACTGGCTGCCAATGTATCGAAAAAGCATCCGGTAGTGGTGAGCCAGTTCATCGAGCACGCCAAGGAAGTGGAAATGGATGCCGTGGCACAAAATGGCGAAATTGTGGCATACGCTATCAGTGAGCATATTGAATATGCCGGAGTGCACTCGGGCGATGCCACCATTCAGTTCCCTCCGCAGAAACTATATGTGGAGACCGTTCGCCGCATCAAGCGCATCTCCCGTCAGATAGCCAAAGAATTGAATATATCGGGACCATTCAATATTCAATATTTGGCAAAGGATAACGATATCAAGGTAATCGAATGTAATCTCCGCGCTTCGCGAAGCTTCCCCTTTGTGAGCAAAGTGCTGAAGATAAACTTTATCGAGCTGGCAACGAAAGTCATGCTCGGCCTTCCGGTAGAGAAGCCTAACAAAAATCTTTTTGAATTGGATTATGTCGGAATTAAAGCGAGTCAGTTCTCATTCAACCGTTTGCAAAAAGCCGACCCGGTGCTGGGTGTGGATATGGCCTCTACCGGTGAGGTGGGCTGTATCGGTTCTGATACCTCGTGTGCTGTCCTGAAAGCCATGCTTTCCGTTGGATATCGCATTCCCGAAAAGGGCGTGTTACTGTCCACCGGTAATGCCAAGCAGAAAGCCGATACCTTGAATGCTGCCCGTATGTTGCAGAAGAAAGGGTATAAACTTTATGCCACCGGTGGCTCTTCCAAGTTCCTGACCGAGAACGGTGTGGAGAATACCCGCGTGTACTGGCCCAGCGAAGAAGGACAGCCTCAAGCACTGGATATGCTTCATAAGAAGGAGATAGATATGGTGGTCAACATTCCCAAGAACCTGACTGCCGGCGAACTGGACAACGGCTATAAAATCCGTCGTGCTGCCATCGACTTGAATATTCCTTTGATAACCAATGCTCGTTTGGCAAGTGCGTTTATCAATGCATTCTGCACCATGACCATAGACGACATTGCCATCAAGAGTTGGGAAGAATACAAGTAATCAGTTTTTCGTCCATTATTTATCCATCGTAGCGTCAGGTAATTATACCTACCACTGCGGTGGATATTTAGTAAGATTGAATTTAACGGTAAATATTCCGATGATTCTTTCTTTTGTTCATGGAAAGTGTTTATATTTGACCCATAAGTAATTATAAACTTATCTGGTATGTTGGGGCAAGAGAAAACAAGGGAATTATTGGAGCAGGAGCTTGAGAGGTTACGAAACGAAAATCATCGGCTCAAAGAGGAACTGACCTCTTTGAAAGAAAAAGAAACGAATCAGAGTTTTAAGGAGAAGTATGCAGTGAGGATTCTGGAGTCTTTGCCGGATATGCTCACAGTGTTTAATCATGAAGGGACAGGTATAGGGGTGGTGTCCAGTGAAGAAACCAATCATGTGGGAGTTCCCAATAGTGCTTTTGCCGGTATGCATATGCGCGACATGATACCCGAGGAGGCATATCACAATGTTTATAATAATCTTCAGAAAGTGATTGCGACGGGCAAAGGTTCTACAGCCCATCACGAATTGGATGTTAATGGTGCACATCATTATTACGAAAACCGTATCTTTCCTTTGGATGAAGAGTATGTGTTAATCATGTGTCGTGACATCAGCGAGCGGGTGGTTACACAAAAGAATCTGGAAGTGTTTAAGCGCGTGCTTGATAAGGTGAGTGACAGCATTCTGGCTGCTTCTACCGATGGCACTTTAGTGTATGCCAATAAGCAATTCATTGAAGAATATGGTGTGAAAGGCGAACTGGGTGTACAGAAAGTCTATGATTTGCCGGTTTCTCTTCATACAAAAGAGATATTTGAAAAACGAGTGCAGGAAATACGTGATAACGGGGGCAGCATGGGATATCATGCCCGGTATACCCGGGTGGGGGAAGTAAAAGAACGTGTGCATCAGGTGTCCACTTTCATAATGGAAGATGGGCAGGAAGAGATTGTATGGTTCTTCACTCAGGACATTACGGATGTAATTAAGAATAGGGATGAATTGCGCGAACTGAATTATCTGCTGGATGCCATCTTGAATAATATTCCGGTATATATGTTTGTAAAAGACCCGGAAGATGATTTCAGATATTTGTATTGGAACAAGGCACTCGCCAATCATTCCAAAATTCCGGCATCGCGTGCATTGGGACGTACCGATTTCGAGATATTTCCGGAAAGGTCGGATGCGGAGAAATTTCATCAGGATGACTTGGAACTGATGCGTACCGGGGAGCGGCTGGAGATGCAGGAAACCTATGTGACCGCTGCCGGTGAGACGCGCATTGTTCAGACTCTGAAGACGCATATTCCGCTTGTAGGGCGTGTGCCTCTTATTATAGGCATTTCGTGGGATATTACTAATGTGCAGAATATAGAACAGGAGTTGATTCAGGCACGAATCAAGGCAGAGCAGTCCGACCGTCTGAAGAGTGCTTTTCTGGCTAATATGAGTCATGAAATACGCACTCCCCTGAATGCCATTGTAGGTTTCTCAAGATTGATGACTACTACCGACAATCGGGAGGACGAGAAGCTTTATTCCGAAATCATCAATCAGAATTCAGACGTATTGTTGCAGCTGATTAATGACATTCTTGATTTGTCTAAAATAGAGGCAGGGACATTTGAATACATCAAGCAGCCTATGGATTTAGGTGAGATGTGCCGTAATGTTTATGAAATCCATAAAGGTCGTGTGCAGGAAGGGGTGACACTGACTTTGGATAATGAGAATGACAGCTTGATGATTAACGAGGATAAGAATCGCATATTGCAACTCATTACCAATTTGATAACCAATGCGATTAAGTTTACTTATGAAGGTGAGATTCATTTTGGTTTCAAGTTGAAGAAGGATTATATAGATTTCTATGTGAAGGATACCGGCATAGGTATCTCAGAAGAAAAATTATCTCATATCTTCGGTCGTTTCGTCAAGTTGAATTCTTTTGTTCAAGGAACCGGACTGGGACTTGCTATTTGTCAGATGATTGTAGAAAAGATGGGCGGCGCTATCACGGTAGAATCTGAACTTCATGAAGGTTCTACGTTCCGCTTTACTATTCCGTATGATATGTATAACAAGCAGGAGAAGTTTAAAAAAAATGCGGAAAGAGAACAGCACTTGAAAGTGGCCATTAAGTCATTGCAATTGCGCACCCTGTTAGTGGCGGAAGATGTGGATAGTAATTTTTTACTCATGAACACTGTTCTTGGCAAGAAGTATAAGCTGATACGTGCCCGGGATGGTCGTGAGGCTGTCGATATGTATAAGGAGAATCATCCCGATTTGATATTTATGGATATAAAGATGCCCTATATGGATGGCTTGGAAGCTACTCGTCTGATTCGCGGTTATTCGAAGGATATTCCTATTATTGCGTTGACAGCTTTTTTGCCTTCGAGTCGGACAGGGAAAGGGCAATAGAGGCGGGATGCAACGATTATTTAACTAAGCCCGTATCGCAGGAAGCTATAGAGAAGATATTGGATAAGTATTCATTGTAAGCCTTTTCGAAAGAGGAACTAGAACCCTCCACAAAATAAAAAAGCTATATCACACTCTGTTTTGAGTATTGATATAGCTTTTTTTAATTACTGCTGGGGGCAGTGAAGTCTCTTAGAACTTACAAACGTTCAGTTTCTTGTCAACCAATAATCCGTCAATCATCTTCAGATTGAAGTTTACTCTTTGTTTAGCTTTTAATTTCAAGATAAACAAGTCATTGGTTCCTTCGAGTGAAGGTTTGTTGCCGATATTGACGAAAGTTGGATACAATGCTTTTGTGCCATTGGTGTGAAGGCGGTCATAAGTAAAGTTTTCCATCTCTTTCATGCTAACCGGTTGTACACCGACAAATTCAAACTTCTGCTGGTCATAAGGCAAAGCGAAGCTCAGTGCATTGACAGATTTAAGGTCTATACCTTTCACTATCACTTCAATGACTTCATCCTTGTTATAACTACGTTTGGCAGTGCTCATTTCGATTCTTCCGCTTACTTTTTCAGTTTCATTGCTTTCGTCTACACCATCTTCCAACTGAGTGGCTACTACCGAGATATCATAAGCGTCAATCAAATCATTCTTGTTGATATCACCATTGCTGATGTAACCTTCAAAGTCGCCGTCGCCTTTACGCAAACCGGTATAGTTGGTATAAGAAGTCAAGTCGTTGTTGTCAATCTTACCGTCATTGTTGATGTCGCCTGGCAAGTAACTTTCAGTTCCGGGAACTTTGAATACATACAGTTCACGACCGGAACCATAATTGCCAACACCTTCTGTTACAGAAAGTTTGATGTAACGTGCAGTCGGACGTTCTGTGAATGTGAATACTTTCACCTCATCCTTGCGGTTCCATTCAAATGCACCGGCTTCAGTCCAGTGTTCTTTGTCCATACTATATGAAACGGTTCCTTTCAACAATGTTCCATTGCCTCCGTCCTTACGGCTCAGATAGTGGAATTTATCCAATTGGTTGACACTTCTCAAGTCAATAATCATGTCGAACGGCAAAGCATTGGCTCTGTACTTGGTGTGCCACATATCACCCATTTCGGCAAAGTCGAAGAGACGATCGATTTCAAATCCTTCTTGTGATTTGGCTGTCACTTCACCCTTAATGCCTCGGATAGCAAATTCCAATGGGTTAGATTTTGTCTTGGCTGTAAAGCTTGCCCAGTCTGATTGACCGTCCTTATTTACGGCACGAATCTTGAAGTCATAAGTTGTTTCGGCTTCCAATCCTTCAAATATCAGTTCTGTATCTTTGATGGTGCTGTAAAGAATACCACTCAATTCGATTTCATAATAGTCTGCATTGGCTACCGGAGTCCATGTTGGTTTCAGCGTATAAGCTTCCGTATTTTCGGCGGTTACTTCGGCTTTCGGAGCTGTCAACGAGCCCGAAGTGACGCGGTAAGTATCGGCCGGTGCGTAACGGAATCCGCTGACTGTTACGTTAATCTGATTAGTGGTAACATCCATTGGAGCCAGCTTGATGAGAAGTTGAGGATTCTTAACGATGGTTACCTTTTCAAACTCACTTCCCGGAGTAGCAAATTTATTCAGGTTGGGAGCAGCATCGTAGAAGTATACGTTCTGTCCGTTTTGGAATTGTTCCAGAGATGCAACTTCGGTCAGCTTAATCTTGCTTTTTCCTGCTTTGGCAGAGATAGCTTTGGGCTTTTCGGTTACATTGATTCTGAACTCAGTGGCTTTTTCTTTCACGAAGCCGTCAAAGTTACCCTGAGTGCGGTGTACGGTGATGAGCACTTCGTTTTTGGGAGTAACGTTCGATTCAATGAAAGTGGTTACACCCTTACCGTCTTTATATGCTTCGGTGATACCGTCATCGTCATATTCCACGGTCATGGTGTGTTTATTGGGGTACATTTCATAAATGCGCAGACCCTTGTTGATTTCACTCACGTTATTGTTCGGGTTAGTCATCGGGATGATGGCTCCGTTCTTGACAAATACGGGGAGTTTCCACAGAGGAGCAGCGAAGTTATTGATAACGCGTCCGCCTTCATATTTCTCGCCGGTGAAGTAATCGATCCATTCGCCTTCGGGCAGATAGATACCGTTGCGGATATCATTGCCTTCGGCATCTGCTTTGGTATTTTGATAGATAGGTGCCACCAGGAAGTCGGTTCCATACATATATTGGTATTTGGTGGCGCTGCCCATCGTATAGTCGTTCGGGAATTCGAGGAACATGGCTCTGATGATAGGCATTCCGTCTACAGCTTCTTTGGCAAAGCTGTAAGCATATGGCATCAGCTCTGACTTCAGCTTCAGATACATACGGTTGATAGAGGTTGCCGGTTCACCCAAGGCATGAGGATACTTTTCGTTGCTGCCCCAGCCGTCCATATTGAGCTCCATCGGTGTCCATGTCTTCCACTGAAAATCGCGGATATTCACGGCCGGGTTCTTTCCGCCAAAGATTCCATCCATATCGGAAGTGATATTAGGTTGTCCCGAAAGGCCCGAACCGATATAAGTCGGGATATGGAAGCGGATGTATTCCCATTCGCCGCCGGTTTGGTCACCCGACCATACACCTGCATAGCGTTGAGTTCCTGCCCATCCGTCCAATGAGATGATAAACGGACGTGCGTTGTTGCCATAATAAGGCATGATTTTGCCCACATCGGCCACGCCGTTCAAGCCGAATGAATAGCCTGCGCCTACCCATGCAACATCTGTTTTCAGAACACGCACACCGGCGTCTCTTACTTCTTTCACGATATCACGCTGAAGCAATGCACTGATTCCTTCTTTGGGATGGAGGTCGGATTGTGTCCAAAGCCCGATTTCCACTCCGTTCTTGCGGGCATAGTCACCCAGTTCTTTCAGGTTTTGGATATTGCCGTCCAATGTTTCGGTTTGTCCATATCCGGCTCCGTAACCGTCATTAGGGAGCAACCAGCCCAAAGGCATATCATGGTTCTTATAACGGTCTATCACAGCACGTGCCGAGAATTGGTAATTGTTTTTTTCACCGTTCAAAGATTCCTTGATACCGCCATTGTCCTTTTGGCTTTCCTTATAACGTTTTCCATCTTCAAACAAGATTCCCTTTTCGTCTTCTTTCCAATAGTCGCGGTTGTATGCATTCAGGTGTCCCTGATAGAAGCCGAACTTGGGTAATAATACCGGATTACCGGTGAGTTGGTAGAAGTCGTTCAATAAAGCAACGGCACCGTCGCTCACCATGTAAAAGACATCCAGATAATCTGTTTCGTGAGATAGTTTTACTTTCCCTTTTTCTTCTGCACCAAAGTCGTATTTACCTTTCTTGAAGGTATGCCACATCACTCCGTATCCGTTGGTAGACCAATAGAAAGGAGTAGGAGAAGCTACGCCTCCATCTGTCCAGCTATTTTGGTTTTCGATAGCAATTGCTTTCCCTTTGTGTGAGAATCTTCCGTTTTGCACACCACCTCCGTAGAAATATTCTTTCGGATTTTCTTTCAGGGTGATGGTTACTTTATCTTTCTCAAACGAAACGGGAGCAAGTTCTTCCACTACTACCTTGCCGGTTTTAAGGTTGGTGATTTTCAGTAACGAAGTGGCTTTGTCAATCTGTATGCTGATATGCCCGGTTGTGATACTGATTGTGCTTCCATTGTCGTCAATGTCCAACTTTGACAATGACATTCTGGGATTGTCTACCAATATCTGTGCTTCGGGTTTGGCTTCCGGATTTCGGATGATTCCACCGGCATTATCTTGAAAGATTCTGAAGATATTATCACCGTAAAAATCCAGTGTCATGCGTTGGTTGTTGGCAAACAAAACTTCGACAGCTGTCGGATTGAGTCTTTTGATGCCCACAATTTGAGGACTCGGAAGAGCAGTTTCACTTGCGACATACGTTCGTTGGGCAGCCTGCACGGGTGCACCTGCCAGAACAAGTGGAAATGCCAAGGCAAGTAGTGCCGCTTTCTTCCCTTTGTGGTGTTGGTTAGTGGTATTTTTCATAATAAACTATGATTAAATTAGAATATTGTTTTAATTTATTCGGTAAAGATAAAGCGTAATATTGATAAACAGGCAGGTTTTTAAGAAAAAATTAAGTATATCTTTTAAACTTTTGTATTCGGGGGGCGAAAAGGCTGCCTTTAAGGTAGGCGTGTCTATAGATAAGGGTGGAGTACGTTTTTTTATGTTTGGTCATTTTTATATATAAACAAGAAGGTGTGTTAAAATTCCTCTATGATAACAACGTAACAGTTGCTTTGGAATTTTGACACACCTCTTTATTACTTTCCGAATGGCATTGCAGCTGTGTTTCGGGAGGTTTTCGGTTTTATCGTTTATTTAACTTCGATTACTTTTGTTGCTTTTTCCTTTTCTTCATGAGTCCGTTTCGGTAATTCGATAGTCAGGACACCGTCATTCACTTTGGCGTCTATTTTATCCTTATCTACATCATCCGGCAGAATCAGGGTTTGTTGGAACTTAGAGTAAGAGAATTCGCGGCGCAGATAACGGCTTTCTTCCTTGCCTCCTTTGTCGCCTTCTGTAGATTCTGTTTTCTTTTCCATAGAGATGACCAAATCATTGTCCTCATTGATATGGATTTGGAAATCTTCTTTTTTCATTCCCGGAGCGGCAACTTCTACTTTATACTCTTTTTCTGTTTCGATAACATTAATGGCCGGTGCTGTCGGGTTGGCTTTTACCATCCAGTCATTGTTCAAGAAATCGTTAAAAATACTTGGCAACCAAGTTTGGTTGGCTCTTCTTACTGGCATCATAATCTTAATCTCCTTTTGGTTTATGGTTAAACATTTTAGTTACTTTTGAACTCCGGCTTCTTTCGATTCCGTCATTCACTACTCATAATGCAAACACCATACCTTTAGTTCGATTTCCCGTGTGCTATATTCCGTTCTTTTAAACCTATAAAACCTTTCTTAAAAGTCAGGGGTAAGACTTTAAGAGAGGATAGAACTATTTAAACGTTGACACCGACAGGCTGCTGCCAAAATGTAATTTTCGAGGACATATTGGCAGCTATTGGGCTTCTGTAAGTTTGAATCTCATACGGAAAATACCTTCTTTATAATCGTAACTGATGATTTTGAATATACCTATTTGCGAAGTGTTTTCCACATGCAGACCGATGCAGAGGCATTCATCATAGTCGCCCACGTGCACCACTCTCACGGTTTCGGAGGCATGGTCGGGCAGACGTTTTAGGTCAAACCGTCCCACGGCTTCCTCTTGTGTAATGAATTCCGTGGTGATTGGCAGATTTTTTTTTAAAGTCTCATTCACAATTTTTTCTATGCGGTTTATCTCCTCTTTGGTGGGGCAGGTAGGTAATGCGAAATCTAATTTGCTTTTCTTGCGTTCGATATGTGCCGACACTGCACGCTCGCAGCCAAAGAGGTTTACCATTGTTCTGTTTACGATATGCTCCGTGGTATGCATGGGGGCGATGGATGCATCCTGAAATTTGGGAGCTGCTTGGTTTATTTCCATAATAAATTTATTTTATTGTGTTTAGATTTTCAAAGATTATGTGCTTTTGCCGGATATTTTTGTCTATTGTTTTTGTTTAATCCTTCCATTGCTTTATTTCTTTCTTTAAGATGCTGTATACATTAAGGTTGACAAACTTCTTTGTATACATCAGTTCCCCGTCGCGTTCAGTTCCTTCCAGGTGGAAGCCGAGCCTTTGCGGGATGGCATTGCTGGGAGCATTTCCTTCGGCGCAACGGATTTGGATGCGGTTCATGCCTCGTTCTTCGACGGCAATCCGGCAGAGATGGCGCACACATTTGGTCATGATTCCCCGGTGCTGGTATTTGGGCAGAAGCCAGTAACCAATTTCTGTACGCAAGTTTGCTGCATCGGAATAATGAAAACCTATCAGTCCGCACACTTCTTGTTTCTCTTCAATGATATAAATGAAGTCCCGACGGGCACGCGGAACTCGGAGCACGGAGCTCAGAAATGCTTTTTCTTCTTCCGCAGTCAGAAATGTGACGAATGGGAGCCATTCCTGCAAGTACTCGCGGTGCAAATGAATGGCATTGTATATTTTTTGTGAATCACTTATGCGTACTTCCCGAATCGTTATGTTATCGGTAATATTGGTTTTCATGGTGAATCTGAATTTAGTTTGCCAAAGATAAATCATTTTTTTGTGAAGAGGAATAAACAAAGTGTTTTCTTTGGAGGAAGATATGAGTGACACGGATTTCACGCAGTGGGGAAGAGGAAATCATGAAATCCGTGTCTGAAAGGGAAAGACCGGCTGTTTTGAGTCTTTTTTCAATTTCTATAAGGTGGGTGTCTGAAATAGGAATACGAAAGACTTGCTATCTTTCAAATCCTTGACGGCATTTCCGGCATATATTTCTCCGTGTGTCAAAGACAGTTTTTTTATCTTCGCTTTCGGACTGAAATCTATTTCTTTCAAGTCGAGCCAAAACAGATTGGGAGTCAATACATTGTCAAAATAGTACACCTTGTTCTTTTGGTCGCAAACCGAACGCCAACGTGTAGATGAGATGTGAGGCTTACCGGGAGTGGTGATGCCGAAGGGAACAGATACATTTCTCATCACACTCAGTACACTTGGAACGGCAATGCGTGCGTCGGGAGTCTGCGGGATGGCATGAATATAGAATGATGCACGCACAAAACGGTCACTTGAACGGTTTGTACCAGGTAGCATTTGCAAGCCTCCTATCTCTTTCCAATAGTCGTTGATGGCCAGTTGTGATGAATATTTGGGCGAGTTTGTCATAACCTGATATTCTTTTCCTTCGTGTATTTTCAACTTTCCGTCCAGATACTCCAGCACAGCCGTATTCCCTGTATTGTCGGTGATAGCCAGATGTAAAGTGGAGGCTGAGCCGTTGGGCATTTGAGGTGCGTCAATTCGGAATATCTCTTTTTTGAGTTCATCTACCGCCTCCCGCACAGTGGCGAAATTGTCGAGCACATATTGTGTCCAGATACTGATTCCCATTACCGGACGTTTGTCTCCGAGACGCTTGTACACTGATTCGGGAAGAAATAAAAGGCTGGCTACTAATCCCTTTTCATTCATTCCGTCACATGTGCCGATGTCATATCCTGTAGCGATGACACTGCCGTATTTCGAAGTCCATGTCACCGTCTCTCCCTTGTTATATCCTGCTCTTTGGATACCTCTCGGAAAGACGTACAGATTACTCATGATATCCTCTTTCCAGTCCATGGTACGTCCGGTGACAATCAGATTGTCGGGTCCGATGTATACAGCCCGGGTGCACGCTTCTATCCGCTGTATGTGAATGGATAGCATAATGGTTAATGCGATTAGCGCAATGTTTTTTGTTCTCATTTTTTTATATTAAAAGATTATTGTTTATTCATTAAACAGATATCGGGTGTGGCTTGTTTAGGAGGAGGCAGTAAAATAAGTAAATCATCGGATAATATAAAACCACCTGTAAAAACATGGGAGTGAGTATTGTGGCACTGTTCAGTCGCTTCTTTGGGGGCAGTCATTATTCTTTGGGATTTAACATATCAATCAAATACCTGTCTCCTGATGTTGTCTCCTCCAGTTTTCAACCCCTGCATGCGTTTTTGAGTTTCCTAAGCCGTTTCATTAGCCGGACCAAGCATTTTCGTCCTTTCGATTATGCCTGTCTGTCCGTCGGATTACTACAGTCTCCGGCAGCGGACTGTATAGTCCGTTACAGTGGACCGTACAGTCTGCTACAGTGGACTGTACAGTCCATTGCCGCAGACTGTAATAATCTTCCGTTTAAAAGACCTTGGCCGACTTTGGAAAACGGCTTATTCTTCCCTTTGTTTGTGATATGATATTTAAATCCCCAAGAATAATAAGTGGCCCCAATTATGCAAATGCATAGCAATATATTGATAGCAAATGCTTGGCTTATGATTTCAAGTCAATGCTGAGGCGTAAGGAAGTGAAGGCATGGCTCAAATCGGTATTCATATTGACCAAAACTATGGCGAAAATAAGCATCCATAAGTAATCACAGCTTTTTACAAAGTCTGATTTTTATTTATAAACAGCGGAATGTAAACGTATAAAAATCAAAAGAAAATGGCATTTTTAATAGATTATTTGGTTTTATCTTTATCTTTGTAAATGATGTTGAGGTAATATACCTGAACAATAATGAAACTATGTAGAGGCACAACAAATTCAAGTTATAAAACTATTTATTATATTGAGATATGTCAATATGGAGCAAACTTTTAGGGTTTAAGAAAACTGAGGATAAAAAAAATATCATTGGCAGTAAAACCACCTCTGTACCATGTAGTGCTTGCGATTATGCAGTGGTAGATGTTGAAGTCGGCTTGAAAGACCATAAAATTCATGATATAGGAGCACTCAAACATGATGACACGACATTTCATAAAACCTCGAAAGAAGAACTATTTGTTTTCTTAAATGACATAAATTATATCTGTGGCCACAATATCATTCATCATGATGCCAAGTATTTGTTCGCAAATGATACATGCCACTGGATTTTAGTCGATACACTTTACATCTCGCCTTTACTATTTCCGGAACGTCCTTACCATAGGCTTGTGAAAGATGACAAACTGATTTGCGAACAGATGAACAATCCGGTAAATGATTGTAAAAAAGCAAAGGACCTGTTATTGGATGAAATAGCATGTTGGAATTTATTGTCGAAAAAGAAACGTGTTCTATTCGCATCATTGCTGAAGGATAAGAAGGAGTTTGAGGGATTTCTTAGCATGGTAAGTGCGGAGTATATTCATGAAGGAATACCTAAACTTATTAAAGAACTTTATGCCGGAAAGATTTGTCAACATGCCGATCTTGACATGCTCATCGAACAATATCCATGCGGATTGGCATACGCATTAGCTTTGATTGATACCACTGACTATCGTTCCATTACTCCCGGGTGGGTACTTTACAATTATCCGGAAGTGGAATTTATTGTAAAACTCTTGCGTCATACTACCTGCCACGAAGGTTGCGACTATTGCCATACGCAATTGGATATACTCTATAATCTAAAAATATTTTTCGGATATGAATGTTTCCGAACATACGAGGGTGAGCCACTGCAAGAACGAGCGACCCAAGCTGCGGTGGAAGGCAAATCGCTGCTGGCAATATTTCCTACCGGTGGCGGTAAATCACTTACTTTTCAATTGCCTGCACTTATGGCGGGACGTTCCGTGCACGGACTTACGGTTGTCATTTCTCCTTTGCAGTCTCTGATGAAAGATCAGGTAGACAATCTTGCTGACAGAGGTATCACGGATGCTGTAACTATAAATGGAATGTTAGATCCTATCACAAGGTCACTGTCAATACAAAGAGTGCAAGATGGAGAAGCTTCATTGTTGTATATATCTCCTGAAATGCTTCGTTCCAAAACGATTGAGAGAATATTGATAGCTCGCCATGTCGTAAGATTTGTAATAGACGAAGCGCATTGTTTTTCTTCATGGGGGCATGATTTCAGGGTTGACTATCTCTATATTGGTAAATTCATCCGAAAATACCAGCAAAAGAAAAAATGTAAGAATCCGATACCGGTATCCTGCTTTACAGCCACGGCAAAGCAAAAAGTGATACAAGATATTTGCGACTATTTCAAGCAAACCTTGGACTTGAATTTAGACTTGTTCGCATCAACAGCCTCAAGAACAAACCTGCACTATTCCGTCATACATGTAGAGAGTGACAATGACAAGTATTTAAAGCTGAGAGAACTTGTTGCAGAATCCGATTGTCCGACAATTGTTTACGTATCACGAACCAAGCGAACCAAAGAACTGGCTGGAAAATTGACCCGCGACGGTTATAAGGCACTCCCTTTCGATGGCAAGATGGAAGCAGATGAAAAAAACGCCAACCAGGATGCCTTTATGAATGATCAGGTACATATCATTGTGGCTACATCTGCATTTGGTATGGGAGTCGATAAGAAAGACGTAGGTCTCGTGATACATTATGATATTTCCGATTCTCTGGAAAACTACGTTCAAGAAGCAGGCAGGGCCGGTCGTGACCCAAGTCTCAGCGCACGTTGTTATGTGCTTTATAGTGACAATGACTTGGATAAACATTTTATATTGCTAAACCAAACGAAACTCAGTATTAGTGAAATACAACAGGTATGGAAAGCTGTTAAATATCTTACCAAACATCGTATGAAAGTCAATTGTTCTGCATTGGAAATTGCTCGACAAGCAGGATGGGACGATTCAGTCTCTGACATAGAAACCCGTGTACGAACCGCATTAGCGACTTTGGAACAAAGTGGATACTTGATAAGAGGAAACAATGTGCCTCATGTATATGCCACAGGAATTACGGTAAAAAACATGGATGAAGCTAGAAAACGCATATCAGCATCAGTGCTCTTTGGTAGCGATGAAATAGAAAAGTCAGTCCGCATCATTAAGTCATTGATATCCCAAAAGCACATTGCTAAGGCTCAGGATTCGGAAGCAGAATCCAGGATTGACTATCTGGCAGATATTTTGGGGCTGAGCAAAAGAGAAGTTATATCCGTAGTGGAACGTATGCGGCAGGAAGGCATATTGGCAGACAGTAAAGATATATCTGCTTATTTGCAGGATGCAGGTGATTCGGAACGAAAGTCACAAATTCTCCTCGAACGCTTTGCAAAACTTGAACAATACATCCTTAATCATATTCCCGATGGAGCTTTACGAATATCATACAAGCAACTGAATGAAAATGCTGTGAACGATGGAATCAATACATCCAAAGAAAAAGATATTCGGACACTACTCTATTTCCTCACCATCAAAGGATATACGCGTAAGAAAGAGGATGCGATTCATAATATAGAAATAAGTCGTCAGACGGACTTGGACTCTACTATAAGACGCTTTGAGAAGAGATTGGAAATAAGTCGCTTTACCGTGGAATGGCTGTATCAATTAGCTTCTGATGCGGAAAAGGAAAACGTGCCCGGCAAAGCCATCCAGTTTTCTGTGGTAGAACTTTTGAACCAAATAAAATCAAGTTCTCAATCTCTTTTCGGAGGACTTGACGACATTCAGCTAGAAGACGTGGAAGAAGCGCTTTTGTATTTGTCAAAAATCGGTTCACTAAAACTTGAAGGCGGATTTTTGGTACTTTATAATGCCATGAATATCCAAAGAATAAAGGATAATAAGTCGAGATACAAACAAGATGACTACCGGATGCTGAATGAATTTTATAAACTGAAAATTCAACAAGTGCATATTGTGGGCGAATATGCCAATCTGATGGTGAAAGATTATCATGCAGCATTGCAATATGTTCAAGACTATTTCCAAATGGACTATAGGAAGTTTGTCACAAAATATTTTAAAGGCGACAGAGTAAGCGAGATACAACGTAACTTGACGCCACAAAAATATAAGCAATTGTTCGGACAATTGTCCAAACGGCAAATGGAAATCATTTCTGACAAGTTTTCACGTTGTATTGTAGTTGCAGCTGGTCCGGGTAGTGGAAAAACACGTGTACTGGTTCACAAACTGGCCTCACTTCTGCTACTTGAAGATGTGAAACATGAACAACTCCTGATGCTGACATTCTCAAGGGCAGCCGCTACGGAATTTAAACAAAGACTTATGAAGTTGATAGGTAATGCAGCACATTTTGTCGAAATAAAAACATTCCACTCTTATTGTTTCGACCTTTTGGGACGGATAGGAAATCTTGAGGATTCAAGAAATGTTGTTTCAAAGGCAGCCGAGATGATATGTCAAGGAGAAGTGGAACCCAATAAGATTGGCAAGACGGTGTTAGTCATAGATGAGGCTCAGGATATGGGAGCTGAAGAGTATGCACTTGTAAAGGCTTTAATGACTAATAATGAGGAGATGCGTGTGATAGCAGTAGGAGACGATGACCAGAACATCTATGAATTCCGTGGTTCCGATTCCGGTTATATGTACCGACTGGCACAAGAAAGCGGAAGCACGTTTGTCGAAATGACCGAAAATTACCGCAGTGCACGCCAACCGGTGGATTTTGCCAACGGATTTTTGAAAAATATACATAAAAGGATAAAAAGTACACCAATTATCTCCATGAGAAAAGAAAAGGGTTGGGTTGAAGTGATACGCTATCAATCGGAATATATGTATCAGCCGCTCGTCGAAAATTTGCTTCAACATAGGGATAAAGGAACTTCTTGTGTACTGACCCAAACAAATGAAGAGGCCGTTATCCTGATGGCTCTTTTGCGGAAACATGGCATAAACAGTAAACAGATACAATCAATGGACGGCCTACGTTTTTGGAACATGGCCGAAATGAGATATTTCCTGAGATATATAAACAAGCGGATAAAAACACCGCTAATCACGGAAGAGCTGTGGAAAGAAGCCAAGCATACCACCTTTTCTACTTATGGCAGGAGTCTAAGCTTGATGTATGTAAAGCGTTGTGTAGACCTGTTTGAACAAACCAACAAAACTAAATATTTCAGTGACTTCAAAGAATTTGTATTTGAGTCGTCGGTGGAGGACTTCTGTGATGTATCAGGAGCCGACGTTGTGGTATCAACTATTCACAAGGCCAAAGGCAGAGAGTTTGACGATGTGTATATGCTCATATCCGATAATTATGTCAAGGATGCCCATCTGATGCGTCGGTATTACGTAGGAATAACCCGTGCGAAAAACAGGCTGTTCATACATACAAACGGTGATTGTTTCAATCATTTGAGTGTAGACCGATATCTTATGGACCAGCGGCAATATGACATGCCTGAAGAAATTGTACTGCAACTCTCTCACAAAGATGTCAATTTGGGATTCTTCAAAGAAAAGAAACAAGAGGTCTTAGCATTGCGAGGAGGAGATTCTTTGACTTATGATGATTTCTTTTTGTATAGTTCATTGACCGATAAACCTGTGGCAAAATTGTCTTCAAAAATGCAGGGCATATTATCCGAATGGGAACAAAGAGGTTACAAGGTGAAATCCGCATCTGTACGGTTCGTTGTGGCATGGAAACCTAAAGATGCACCAAAAGATGAAGCAGAAACGGCTGTTCTTTTAGCTGACTTGATACTTTCTTTGTAAGTTAGAGCATTTGAAGTTATTATTTATCACTATCTTTGTGATAAGAGTGAATATATTATATAAATAATAAGGGAATAATGCAAATACATAACAATACATTGATGGCGGAATGTTCAACTTATGATTTCAAGTCAATGCTGAGGCGTAAGAAAGTAAAGTCATGGCTTAAATCCATATCGGCTTTTGCCAATACGGATGGTGGCAGTTTATTTTATGGAGTGAACGACGACGGAGTGATTGTAGGTTTAAATAATCCACAAGCCGATGCCGACTTTATCAGCGAAACCATCAAGGCAAGACTTGACCCTGTGCCGGAAATACAACTTATTCCGATTGAACACGAAGGACATACCCTGCTTGAAGTAAAAGTAAAGGCAGGAACGCTGACACCTTATTATTACTATCAAGACGGGACACGTACCGCATATGTACGAGTGGGCAATGAAAGCGTGGAGTGTAATTCACAACAACTTCTTTCGTTGGTATTGAAAGGCACGCACATGACGTGGGATTCACTGCCTACCCAAGTGGATGCCAGCAAACATTCTTTCATTATCCTTGCCAATACTTTCCGTGAGCAAACCCATCAGGAATGGAATGACAAGTATCTGGAATCATTCGGGCTGGTAACTCCTGACAGCAAACTGACCAATGCAGGATTGCTGTTTGTGGATAATTGCACAGTATTTCAATCGCGTATTTTCTGCACCCGTTGGACTGGACTATATAAGGATGATGCCATCAGTTCCGTGGAACATCGGGCTAACCTTGTGCTGCTCTTAAAATATGGTATGGATTTCATCAAGAACTATACCATGAGCGGTTGGGTGAAGATGCCTAACTATCGTCTAAACCTACCGGACTATTCAGACCGTGCCATCTTTGAAGGGTTGGTAAACCACCTTATCCATAGAGATTATACTGTGATGGGTGGTGAAGTGCATATTGACATTTACGATGACCGTGTAGAATTAGTATCACCCGGTGCCATGCTCGACGGTACACAGATTCAAGACCGTGACATATACAAAGTGCCGTCCATGCGCCGTAACCCCGTCATTGCGGATGTGTTCACACAGTTGGACTATATGGAGAAACGTGGTTCCGGTTTACGCAAAATGCGGGAGCTTACGGAAAAACTACCCAATTTCCTGCAAGGAAAAGAACCTCAATATCAAACGGAAGCGACTTCTTTCTACACTACTTTCTATAATCTGAACTGGGGTGACAACGGAAGAATACCTGTTGAGGAAGTGGCTAACAGGGTAAACAGTACCCTCGAAAAGTACCTTGAAAACGAAGAAAGTTCGGTGGAAAAGTTCGGTGGAAACAGCAAAAGTTCGGTGAAAACCTTTGGTGATACGCAAGAAAGTTCGGAGAAAGGTTCGGAGATAATCCAAAAAGGTTCGGAGAAAAAGTTCGGAGATTCGAAAAACAAATCTAAAAGCATTGGGAAAACCGCACAAAAGATTATTGATTTCGTCATTTCCGACCCATCAATGTCTGCAGAAGCAATGGCCTATAAAATAGGAATAAGCTCCCGAGCCGTAGAAAAACATATTTCAAAGCTTCGTTCTATGGGAATTTTGTCTCGTGAAGGAGCAGACCATGGTGGCTATTGGCGCATTATTGTTAACCCTCAAACTGAGCAATAAACTTATGGGAACATCTTTCATACCTCTCGGTGCAATAATTGCCGTTTTGATTATCGCCTTTCTGTTTGCCTCTTTGCCACAGGTAAACCATAAAACGCGATACAGAGTGCTTTATGCAATAGCCATTATCATGCTATTAGCTGTTATCCCTATCAGTGAGTATATGGCTGAGAATACAAAAAATTCAAACAGCAATTATCTGCTTGTTCTGATATTCGATGTTGCAGTAGGTTATTTCTGTATGTACATTGCCGCATTGCTGAAATTCAATGTCCTTAAACGAAAAAATCAAGCATTGGAAAATGCCTTGACCGAAAAGCAACAAGAAAATATAGCAATCCTATTGGAACATCAGAACGAGAAGCAACAAGCACTTCAGCAAAGAGAACTTGAATGGTTGGCAGGGAAAATAAAGATGTTTACCGAAGAAGAACAGAAAGCTGTTCTTGCCAGTGCTTGCGCATTTGCAGAACACGGTTTGATAGTCACTCCCTCAATAACCATTCAACTCAAAGCTACATGTAGTCAGCAAGACCTTATGTATTTTGTTTGTTCCGCCTTTTTCAACATGGGCAAGAAGCGTAGTGATATTGTAAGTTTCTTATCTCAGGTTTTTCCGCTTTACTTTCCTGCAGGAGAAAGTGTATTGGCTAAAAAGATGCCGGGATGGGAAAGAGTAAAAGAGAGGAGAGAGAAAGAAATAAAATCATTAGTTCCACATTGAAACCGTACCACTAGCGTTTAGCAACTAATCTAATTTCCCCATTCAAAGCATCCTTTAGGATAGCCTTGATAAACTCTTGAGCGTCAATAGATATATTCATCGTTTTGTTATTTTGTTCATACTCATATTTTATTGCTCTAATTTTCACTAAGCCACAATGGGTATCTATATAGGAATTCTCTAAAGAAAAAATATGGTCTTCATCTGGGCGTAACTGATTTTCTAAATTATCCAATGTATCTATAATTTCTCCTTTCGCATTACAGATGCTTCTGTCTTTAACTTGCAAAGGAATATAAATGGAATGAAGCCATTTCTCTTTTGGAGGAAAGTTTAGACAATCTAATCGTTCTCTATATGCTTGAAGATCTAAACCGTTTTCTTTTGCCCATATATCATCCACCTCAAAAAGACAATGTCTGACTGATACATTTATACAGGTTTTTACTTCTGCAACAATAGCTTCTCCTTGATTGGGTGTTCTCAATTCTTTTAAACTTATACCATAATGGCTGCCAATTTTTTTAGCCCCCTCTTGGTAACCAATCTTTGTAACCATAATTCCAGATACATTATCTAAATCCGATAGCACACCATAAAAATCACGAACTTTACTAATTGGAATAGGCTTGTTATAATTTTTGCATTCAACAGCAACTTTATGTAATACTCCTGCTATTTCATACTCCCAATATACATCTATTTGATGTTTCTGTCCTGATTTACCAAGAATCTTTATATTATGTTTGACTTTTGTACTTTTTACGACATCAGCGTTCACTAATTCTTGATAAATTTCTTGGGTAAATTTCTCATATTCTATGTTAGCATTCATATTTCGCATCAAATTAACTTCATAAATTAACCATATTACATATGTAAAGATACGATTTTTCTTTTTATAGACGCACTTTACGAGTAAATATCTTTTAGTAGATCCATTGGATAACATGAAATAAGTTGTATAAATTGTAGATAATTCTAATACACTTTTTAAGTCAAGAGACAACCACAGTCAACTACAGACAACCATATAATTGAAATATACAACAATATAAAGTCGTTTTTTATCATCATATAATCATATGAACACAATTATAAGATGATAATACAAAAAGAATGATTACCTTTGCATTCAAAAACATATCACAGAACGTATGAGTAAAGACATAAATCGTTTGAAGGTGGTTTTAGCAGAAAAGAAACGCACCAATAAATGGTTAGCAGAACAGTTGGGAAAAGACCCGGGAACTGTTTCAAAATGGTGTACAAATACCATGCAACCGAACTTGGAGACTTTAGTGGAAATCGCAAAAGTCCTTGAAGTGGATACGAAGGATTTATTGTGGTCAATAAAAGATAATAAGTAAAGAGAACAGATATCAATGAGAAAAAAATATAAAGGAATAGATTTGTTTTGTGGCATAGGCGGTTTTCGGCTTGCCATGAACAGTAGTCAGGTAGAGTGTGTATTCTCATCTGATAATGATAAGTTCGCCCAACAAACCTATGAAGCCAATTTTCATGAAGTACCAACAGGAGACATAAAGGCTGTTAATGAAAAAGACATTCCGAGTTTTGACATCTTAACAGCGGGATTCCCATGTCAACCATTTAGTTATGCAGGAGAAAAACAAGGTTTTAATGATGAGGTAAGAGGTACTCTGTTCTTTGATGTATGTCGAATTTTAGAATACCATAAACCACCAATGGTCTTTCTTGAAAACGTAAAAGGTTTGAAATCTCACGATAATGGCAAAACACTCCAGACTGTTTTGGACACTCTAAAGAAGCTTGGTTATTACCCACATTGGACTATTTTGTCTTCTTTAGATTATGGTCTTCCTCAAAAACGAGAAAGATGGTATTGCGTAGCCTTTAGAACCGAAGTCGATTTTGAATGGCCTAAGCCTGTAAAAGGGCATCCCGTATTGCGTGACATTATAGACATGAATGATAGGAATCCATCTTTGGCTATTCCTAAATTTGAATTGGACAGAATAGATTATCATTTTGCAAATGCCAAGCCTGGTGATAGAATCCAACATGACAATTCAAAATATAAGCCAAATACGAAGAAAGGAAAATATGGCGTTTTTTCTTTTCAAAAGGCAGACGGTTCTTTGCGATTTCATGTTGGTGATCCAGCTAAAACACAAATTCAGGAAGCATTCTATTCCTGTCTTGACACATATGCTTCTACAATTATAGCTAATAGGACACCAAAACTATGGGATATCCGCAGAAAGTTGTCTGTACTTGAATCAAAAAGACTTCAAGGCTTCCCTGATGACTTTGTGTTCCCTGTGTCCGATGCACAAGCATACAAACAGTTAGGAAACTCTGTTAGTGTGCCAATTATCGTAACGATAATGAATAATATGATTAAAACTTACGAAAAAACTCTTGAAAAATGAAATTCATAAGTGTAAAATCTGTAGTCGAGGCCTACAAAGGCTTTCAAGATTGTATGACCAATAAGTCTTGGGGATATTTGGCTCTATTGAAAGGATGCAAGAGCAGTATTTGCCCCTCCGTACCTTATGAGGTTAATCTTGACGAAGTATCAAGCTTTCTTGAAAACATCTTCAATCTGAGTCAAGCAAAAAAACGATACAGTAGTGGACGTGTATTGTACGTTGTATTCTCAAATAAATGGGATAAATATTTTAATGATCAAGGAAGACACACTCCCAATATCTATGATGTAGCAATTTGGGCATATAGGAGAAATTCTTTTGAAGACAATATGACAAAGGAAGAAATTCTCCAAAAGTTTGCAGAAGAGTTCAACATCCCATTAAACATTATTTCAAACAGTTTCAACACTCATTCTAAAGAAATTGAGTTTACAGACTCTTTATATTCTGAAACTGTACTCAAAGCAGAATTGAATGCTATTGGCGTCGATGTGTCCAAAGAAAATATTGATGCAAAGAAAGGAAGTGTTGTAGCAGCTCCTGGCGAAATAAGCCGTGGTCCTTTTGTTCAAACATTATATGCAGGATTAGAGATTACAGATTATGTTATTATTTTACAATCAGACTACCTGTCTCTTTATGGTAATGCCATAAAATCTATTAATAGCATAGATCATACTAGCCAAAACAAATATTCTAATTACCGCTCCTACATTACCGCCATCAAGACCAAACCCTTCCTTTTGCTTGCCGGTATATCCGGTACGGGCAAAAGCCGTATTGTCCGTGAATTGGCCCGTGCGTGTTGGGACGAAGATTCCACTGAATATAAAGCTCAGAAACCTAAGAATTTTGAGATGATTCAGGTAAAACCCAATTGGCATGATTCTACAGAACTGATAGGATATGTGAGTCGTGTCAGCGGAAAACCCATATATGTGATTGGCGATTTCTTAAGATTTATCACAAAGGCTTGGGAAAACTTGGATGTACCTCATTTCCTTTGTCTGGATGAAATGAACCTTGCTCCGGTAGAACAATATTTTGCGGAATTCCTTAGTGTGATAGAATCTCGTAAAAGCAATGAAGACGGTACGATTACTACAGACCCTATCCTGAAAAAAAGCACAGAAGATTGGTATCGAGTATTAACGGCCGAACTGACAGGAAACAATGAAGCATTAAGAAACCGCTTTTTGGAAGAAGGTATCACCATTCCACAGAACCTAATCGTAGTGGGCACGGTAAATATGGATGAAACGACTTTCTCATTCTCCCGTAAGGTACTTGACCGTGCCATGACCATAGAAATGAATGAAGTAGATTTGTATGCCGGATTGGACAATAAATATGAACGCATTGGTAAACTGAATAGCGATATGCTTATCGGTATAGCCGTAGAAGGTGTGGATGTATATGTCGACAACGAGGATATTTGCAATAAGGTATTGGCTTATTTGCAAGCAGTGAATGACGTTCTTAATGGCACGCCGTTCAAGGTCGCCTACCGCACGCGGAACGAATTCCTACTTTATGTGGTAAACAATTTACCTTACAATATGGATGAAAACGGAAACGAGTTCAGTGAGGATGAGGTCATAGCAACCGCATTGGATGAGATAACAAGCATGAAAATCTTGTCGCGAATAGAAGGTGATGATACAAAAGTCAAGCATTCACTTCTTGAAAGGATGATTACTACTATCGAAGCGCAGTTGTTAGCATTGACTGGAGAAGATAAGAAAATAGAATCTGTTTCCATAGCCAAGCTGAAAGAGATGCAAGAACGGTTGTCATCCGGCTATACAAGTTTCTGGAGTTAAAAACAATCAGATATTCGCAAAGGACGATGGAACTGCTTACCATAAAGCATCAGGATTTTAAAATGATTGTCGAATGTGCAAAATTCGATGACATTTGGCATAAAGCCAAGAGTAATATTGGAGAAGAATGCTTACACTCCACTTATTCTTGGTCAGAAGGCGTATCATCTGTTATCCTGAGCAACTATATCGGAGAAGAAATTACGATTGAAAACAGCCAACAAGCTCCCGCCATATTTTTCGACAACACCGATTATCCTATTTGGGTGGAATTCAAGGACTATGTGAAAAAGGCTCAGTTTGGTTCTATTCTCCAAAGTGAAAATGAAAAATTCACTTTTCGCAGACAGATATTGGCAGGTTTCTTGAATTATGGCAATGAAGTCGGACGCAGTGAAATACAACTCATATACCAAGTGGGAGCAGAAACCCGCAGTTTTGTCTTCTCTTTTGAGGTGTTGAGTACAAAACTCAACTATCACGAGCATTGGAAAGCCATTATAGAGGATATTGAACAAGAGTACAGAATGCTTTCGCTCGACTATATGCGAAGAACCTTTCATGGCTTTTCGCCCGATGCAAGCGGAGAGACCCCGGAAATAATCTGGTGGAGCGTATTTGCCAATGAGCAAAAGAAATTCATCAAGGCCTGCAAAAACATTATTGACCGCCCAAGACATCGTTTACACGGAAAAGAGACTTACAAACGTGCCGATAAGCTGACATTTGTTCCCTCTTGCATAGAAAACGAACTGGCGGAACATCGGGCAGACTGTTCGCATCTATATCGTGTGGAAGAACGTGTGTGGACAAATGATACAAAGGAAAATAGATTCTTGAAATTTGCGCTTGGACAGATTACCGATAGATACGAGATCCTGAAGAAGCGTATAGAAGCGATAAAGAATGCCTCGGATGTGATGAAAGAGGATATGCAAGCCACATTGGCAACGCTAAAACACTTGCAACGAAATCCATTCTTCCGTACCGTAGGAAATTACAAGGGGATGAATCAAGAAAGTCTGGTTTTACAAAAAGCTACCGGATATAGTCAGATATATCGCACATGGAGTCTGCTTCACCGCTCTTATTCTCTGAATGATGGCATATACCGTTTACAAACCAAAGACATTGCAACACTGTATGAAATATGGTGTTTCATAGAAGTAAGCCATATAGTGAAAGAAAAACTGCATTTGTCTGATGAAGATATAGACCACAGGAATCGCATGGAAATGAACGGACTATTTACATGGGATTTGGGTAAAGGTGAACATTCACGCATACTTTTCAAGAAAGACGATATAGAATTGGCAGAACTTGTTTATAATCCAAAGAGTACGGAGCGAGAAAACTTATCGGCAGGTATAAAAGATTGGACTGTGCCAACTGTCCCCCAAAAGCCGGACATTGTGTTGCAACTTACCAAGAACGATTTGCAAGAAGGAATGAAAATGACTTACCTGTTTGATGCGAAATATCGTATTGACGGGAAAGACAAAAACGGTGTGGACGTTCCACCGGAAGATGCTATCAACCAGATGCACAGATATCGCGATGCCATCTATTACAAAGATTATCAGTCGGATGCCTTGAAGAAGGAAGTAATTGGCGGCTACATCCTGTTTCCCGGTGATGGCGAACCGGCTGTAGTGGCAGAATCCAAGTTTCGCAAGACTATAGACGAAGTAAACATTGGAGCTTTCCCGCTTCGCCCCAAAGACACGCATAACAGGCAGTTACTGGAACGATTCATAGAAGAGCTTATTCTAACCAAATCGTATGAGACCATATCAAAGGTAATACCGCAAAAAGGTGCATTATTGCAAGTGCCCAATCGCCTCCTTATCGGTTTAGTAGGAAACAGTTCACGACCGGGATACACACAAAGTTTCCTTGATGGCAATGCCACCTTATACCATACAGGACCTAAGTTCCCCACGACCATTTCATTGCATGACCTTCATTACTTTATACCTTATATAAAGAGTAAGGGAGTTCGTGATATATATGAAATTGTCCGTGTAAGGACTATTACAGGAAAGGAAGCAAAGCAAACAGAAGGAGAAGATGCTACAGACGACATGCGATTAGCGTTTGAGTTGCGTTTCAGCCGGAAGCTGTTTGACGATTATCGACCGATAGATACTCATAAGATGATTAGCTATACATTTATTGACACGACATTTGATGAAATAGAAAAGTGGGTAGTAATTGATAAATTCTAAAATGTACATTCACCATACTATTACCAGACCATGATTACATCAGATAAATTTTATTTCAAAAGGTCGTATATTCAACAAACCTTTAAATTCTAGACAAAATGAGAAATTGTGACAAATTACATTTGTGCGATCATTTAGTATTAAATGAAGGCGCTTATTTCTATAAAAAAAACGAACTTGAAGTAGGAAAGGATAGAATTCAAGAGGTATTTAATTCTGTATTGACTGAGATCGAATACGAACTATTTACAAAGATTTGTCGTAAGAGAGAAATAGTGAATGTACCCAACAAACAGGAAATCTATTATTCTTTGCTTGTTTTCAAATTCGCAACTTACCCCTCTTTTTTAGATTTTGAAGAAGAAAATTTTCCAAAAAAATTAATGGAAAACAGATTAGCATATTTGCTTATTGTGGAAATAAACGATTATATTATTCTAGTCAAAAAAAACATATCACGTATTAGCTCTTTCATTAATAGCCTAACTTCCATACCAACTGATACTTTAGCTGGTGTACTGGTTGACGATGATACTGTTTTTCAGCAAATGAAATTAAGCAATATGAATATGAACGAGAATGCCATGCGCAACAAATCTTATGAAGCCAACAGTTTGGAAAACACGATGCCAATGTTTGGCTCTAATCATACAGTTGTTAATACAGCACGATTTGCCAATACTAATGGCTTATGTACTGTAAACATAAACACCTCACGATTGACAAAATTTGGAACTAAGAAAAACTTAATAGAGTTATTGGAGTGGATGAATGTTTTAATTACAAAAATTGATTCATATATTCCACAAGAATCATTCTTTTCACGTTTTGCCAAACCACAATCATGGAAAAAACAGCAAGATAAATTAGAACCGGTATCATTACTTATAGATATATTTAAACTTAATTCTTATATTCAGGAACTTCACTGTACGGATGTTTTTTTGAAAAAGGAAGGCGAAGAAGAATATTTTGCAAAAACAAACATCTTTGCAAAATACATAATTTCTGGTATGAAGTGTCTTACTTTAGATGAGAAAGAAAAAGATATTTATAGGAAAAAGGGCAAACGTAATATTGGTGTAAAAAAGATGAAATCAGGCTTGAAGATTGTGGCATGTGGTAATTTATTTGATTCTTTGTATTTTTGTGAAGACGATGGGACATACGTGAAAATTATTGATTTGATGAACAACTTGGGATGTTTTTCTGTCGGTTTTTCGAATTATTCATACATATATATGGGCAAAAGGCTTTATATGAATGTAGGCATACAAAAAGATTTTGAATCGATTCTTTCTATTTTATATCCGATGAATGAGATTGCTGCTGTCACAAGCGAAAAGGGTGATGGATATGACGCAACAAGTACAGATTTTAAAATAGGCTCAATGTTTAATGTTGTAGAAAAGAAAATATTTAATGATGCGGATTTCTTATTGTGCGATGATTTGGGTAACGAATGGGCAGACCATATAGCCATCAGAGAAAATTCAATGTCTTACATTCATTCTAAATGCAATGATGGAAGCGCAACTCTTTCTGCATCCAAGTTTCAAGAAGTAATCGGTCAAGCTATAAAAAACATAGGCAATATGAATCCCGATGACAATACCATTCAAGAGAAAATGAAAGGAATGAATGGAAAATGGAATGGAACCAATATAAATAAATGTAGAATAGGAATGCCGGCAGATTATGAAAGGTTGTATAAAAAATTGAGATATAATCCCAATAAAGTACAGGAAATCTGCCTTGCTGTAAATTATCTATCTAAATCTGCACTAGCCGAGGCTTTTGATAAAATAAAGAATAATCAGCCGCTAAAACAGAAAAATAATGTTGTGCAGCTTGTTTGGTTATTGAGCGGATTTATTTCTACTTGCAAAGAAGCAGATTTAAATTGCCGTATTTTTTGTAAAGACTAGGAAATTACCAAAACTTTAATGATTTTATAAGTTGTAGA
>ENA-OPSF01000463-OPSF01000463.1-human-gut-metagenome-genome-assembly--contig:-NODE-463-length-37162-cov-3.353626_pt1 | contig 37162 bp, 33 predicted proteins | sample MGYA00241452_ERZ501896 | MGnify/ENA primary metagenome ERZ501896 (study PRJEB25962, sample SAMEA2042111) | human gut metagenome | biome: human gut; feature: human-associated habitat; material: faeces... | reverse complement strand
ATCTATTATTATCTTTTTTAAAAAGGGAAGTTTATAATTAAGTTTTGTTTAAGTAAGTTCTTGTTCCTCCTTTCGTCTATTATCATAAATAAGAAGTATGAACTTTATTTAACTTTTTCATGTTTCTTCTTTGGTTGTTTTGTCAAAAATTATGTGATACCATTATTCCAAGTGATGCACCTTTGGGTGTTTTTTATTATAGGAGGGGAATCTATGAATAAAACACAAGATTTTACTAAGGGAGTTATTTGGAAACAATTACTTTTTTTCTTTTTTCCAATATTAATTGGAAGCTTTTTTCAACAACTATATAATACCGTTGATACCATTATTGTTGGTCAAGCTTGTGGGACAAATGCTCTTGCTGCTGTTGGTTCAACAGGGAATTTGACAAACTTAGTTGTTAACTTCTATGTTGGTTTATCAACTGGAGCTTCTGTTGTTATTGCTCAATATTATGGAGCTCATAATAAAGATAAGATACATCAAGCAGTCCATACTTCATATATGCTTGCTATTGTTAGTGGAATTATCATGATGCTTTTTGGTTTATTCTTTTCTTATCAATGTTTAGATGCAATAGGTGTTCCTCATGATATTTTAAATGATGCCAGTCTTTATATGAGACTTTACTTTTTAGGGATGATTCCTGGAGCTATTTATAATATTGGTTCAGGAATTTTAAGAGCTGTAGGAGATAGTAAAAGACCACTTTATTATTTAATTATTTGTAGTATTGTTAATGTTGTTTTTGATTTTGTTTTAGTTGTTATTTTACATAAAGGTATTGCTGGGGCAGCGATTGCGACTTTTATTGCTCAAACAGTATGTGCTATTTTAGTCACAATTCAACTAATGTTTTCTAAAGATGTTTATCAACTTACATTATCAAAAATTAAATTTCATTTACCTGTATTAAAGAAAATTGTTAAAATTGGTGCTCCTGCTGGAATTCAATCAACAATGTATAGTATCGCCAATATCGTCTTACAAACACATATTAATGCCTTTGGAACTCAAACCATTGCTTCATGGTCAGTCTATGTAAAGATTGATGCTTTATTTTGGATGGCTATGGCAGCCATTGGTGCCGCAATTACAACTTTTGTAGGACAAAACTATGGTGCTCATCTTTATGATCGTATTCAAAAAGGAGCGAAAACAGCTTTAGCGATTGCCTTAACAATGGCAGTTTCTTTAAGTGTGATCTTATGCTTTGGGGGAAGTTATATTACAAAACTCTTTTCATCTGATCCAGCCATCATTAATCAATGTCAAAGTTTAATACTCTTTTTAATGCCTTTCTATTTTTCTTACTGTTGTGTAGAAATTTTTTCTGGAACAATGAGAGGTTGTGGGGAATCTTTTAAACCAATGCTTCTTGTCTGTATTGGTATTTGTGTTTTGCGTGTTGCTTGGGTAACCTTTATTTCTCCTCATTATCCAACATTAAAAGGTGTTGTTATTTCTTATCCAATCACTTGGTTTACAACTTCCTTTCTCTTTATTATTTATTATAAACATTTTAAAAAAGATCATTTTGGAGCATAGTTATGCGACGAACAGAACGAGAAATTACAGATTTAAATAAAAGAAATCATTGAAAATAATTAATGTTGCCGTTTAGGTTTTATAGATCAAGGCAGTGTTTTGTTCATTTAAATTATTGTTATACTTATAATAATAAACATTCATGTTGCAAAAGTAGGAAAGAAACTCGATTTAATATATTTTGTTGAAAGAAGAACATCTTGTCAATATTCTATGAAATATCAAAATATTATGGGAAAAGGGCATATTGAATTGATAAAAGATAAGGAAAAAAGAAGTTAGAATTACAATTAATCATGAAAAATGTAGCGGATAAAGAAGTCGTATTTAATGATCAAAAGGTAAGTCATGTTGCTATTATGAAATTAATTGTAGATACACTAACTTGTATTCTGCTCTAGGAAGGGTAATGGCATACCCCTATCTTGCACTACAACCTATCAGAAATGAACTGGTCTGCCAATAATGTTGGCAGGTAACAATAATCCCCTGTCTTTAGACATGAGGAGAACATTCATACAATGATTAAAAAACAAACCAATTAAAAACCGCACATTGTGCGGTTTCACATATTATAAATCTACTCCATAATCACTTACAACAACTTGTCCTGTAAGTGGTGCTGCATCATCACTTGCTAAGAAAAGTGCTACTTTTGCAACATCTAAAGGACTACAAGGTTGAAGTGTTAAATCACTATGAGCTGACATAGCACCCATCATTTTCATATCCATTGTATCAGGTGTTAATCCTGCTGCCATATCTGTTGTAATACTTCCTGGACAGATAACATTACATCTAATTTTTTCTTTAGCAAAACGCATTGCTGCATGTTTTGTTACCCCAATAATTGCTGCTTTAGTAGATACATAAACAGCACCACCAGCACCATATTGTCCAGCAACACTTGAGATATTAACAATAGAAGCTCCATTTTTCATCACTTTTAAAGCTTCTGACATACAATACATTGTTCCTTTTTGATTAATATCAATAACTCTATTTAAATCATCATAATCAATTTGATCAATTGCATTTAATCCTTTATCTAAAACACCTGCATTATTAATTAAAATATCTAATTGACCAAAAGTTTCAACTGTTTTACTTACTAAGTTTTTAACATCATCCACTTTAGAAATATCAGTAGGAACACATAAAACAGTTCCTCCTGCTGCTTCAATTTCTTTTGCTGCTTCTTCTAAGACTTGTTGACGTCTTGCTGAAATAACAACTTTTGCTCCTTCACTTGCAAACAATTTAGCGATTTCTTTACCTACGCCAGCATTTCCTCCTGTAATAATTGCCACTTTATTATCCAATTTTCCCATAAAAAATCCTCCTAGATATATAGTAACACATGTAAGCGCTTAACTCTATCTTTTTCATATCCCAAAATTGTATATGCGTTTACCATATTTTTACACACTGTTCACACTTCCATATGTTAAAGAATGGGTACTATATAGGTGCCAGGAGGAGATAGACATGAAAAAGAAATTATCCGTTATAATCAGTGTAATTTGTATTATTGTTTCCTTAAGTTCTATTTCAGGAACTCTGTATTATGCTAAAAACCATAATACTTCATCTATGATGCAACAAGCAGGAGGAACACCTCCTTCAATGCCTAATAAAGGAGAAAATAGTCAAAATAATGAGTCTAATCAACAAGATTCATCTCAAAATAACCAAAGTAGCAATGATCAATCAAATTCACAAAACCAAGATTCAAATGATCAAACAAATGAAAATTCTAATGGACAAGCACCTAATAATCAACAAGGTGCCTCAGGACAAAGTAATAGTCAACCAACTATGCCAGGAAAAAATCAACAAAACAACAATCAACCTGGTCAAATGAATCAAGAAATGACTTCATCAAGTCAATCATTAACTGCTCTGCAAATTGTCATTATTACTATCAGTGTTTTAGTTTTTATGCTTGCAATAACTTATTTAATTATGAGTAAGTTCGGAAGTAAAATACTTGTTGAAACATTTTATGGAGCTAAACCTACAGCTATCTATGCTGTTGCCAATGTTGTAGGAACAATTTTACTTGTTTGTGCTCTTGTGTTATCAAGCAATGCTTTATTATTCAATAATTCATCAGCAACAAACAATACATCTCAAATAACAACTGAAGGTGTTGTTGATGTTTCTGATAGTCAAGAATTATCAAATAAAACATTATCAGCTACTTCTTCAGATGAATCCGCCATTGTTGTAAACGATGGCGGTTCATTGAATGCAACAGGTTTAACAATTTCTAAATCAGGTGATTCTTCAAATACTGAAAACAGTGAATTTTATGGTTTAAATGCTGCTGTCCTTGTTCAAAAAGGAAGTGAAGCAACGATTAAAGATACTACAATTAAAACAAGTGCCACAGGTGCTAATGCTATTTTCTCTACCGGAGAAAATGCAACACTCAATGTAAGTAATACAAAAATTACCACAACAGGAGATTCATCTCGTGGTTTAGATGCGACTTATGGTGGAACTATTAACGCTAATAAAGTAACTATTACTACAAGTGGTCAACACTGTGCTGCCGTTGCTACCGATCGTGGTGAAGGAACAGTTACTGTTAAAAATTCAATTTTAAATACAAATGGAAAAGGTTCACCTTGTGTTTATTCAACAGGTACAATTTCTGTTTCTGATTCTAAAGGAATGGCAACTAATTCTTCATGTGCGGTTATCGAAGGTAAAAACAGCATTACTTTAAATAACACAAAACTTACAAGTTATGGTATAGGTCGTGTGGATGACGGTATTGATAATTGTGGTGTCATGATTTATCAAAGTATGTCTGGAGATGCTAGTGAAGGAACTGGAACATTCAGCGCGACTGATTCAACACTTACCATTTCAAAAAAATCAAAAATCTATGAAACATCGCCTATGTTTTTTATTACGAATACAGATGCAGTGATTAACTTAGAAAATACAAAATTAAATTATGGAAGTAATCAATTAGTTACTGTTTCTGGAAATGATGGTGAATGGGGTAGTCAAGGAAGTAATGGTGGAAACTTAATATTGAATGCGACAAATCAAATATTAAATGGAAATATCAGTGTTGATAATATTTCTACCGCTTCATTTATTTTAAAAGGTTCAACTCTTACAAGTACAATCAATAGTGAAAACAACGCTAAAGAAGTTAACTTATCTTTAGATAGTTCTTCTAAATGGGTCGTTACTGGGGATAGTTATGTTACTACTTTAACTTTAGAAAACAATGATTTATCTTTAATTGAAGATCATGGTTATACAATTTATTATGATGCTTCTGCTAATAGTTGGTTAAATGGACAAACTATTACCTTATCTAATGGTGGAACATTAACTCCAATACAATAAAAAGATCTAAATGAATGTTTTGAATAATGAATATTATTTAAAAGCATGATAAAATATATGAAAATAACGGAGGAGCTTAAATATGAACAAAATGAGTATTAATGATTTTCCTAGTTTGGATGGTGTATCTCTTATTCCAACAAAAACTTTAGAATTAATGATTGATATTTATAATAAAGAAGTTGAAAAAGAAAACATTCTATATGAAGACAAAGTAAAATATAAAGCTTCTCTTGTAAAAGAAGGGAAATCAAAGGCATATAATGAAGATGAATTTCTTGACTTATTAAAAAAAGAAGGACTATAAGATTGAAAATCTTAATTGATCAGAGTGTCTTCCTATTTTTAAAAGAAAATAAAATATCTGTTTCTAAAGAAATAGCAGAAATACTATCTTCTTTAAAAAGATTTCCTAAAATGTATCCAAGAATTGCAAGTGCTGATAATATTCGCCATTTCTTTATAAAAAATATAGAGTTTGGATATATGATTGATAAAGATATGATTATCATTGCTGACTGTAAATATATTAAATCAAATAAAAAACTAAAAATTAAAAAGCACTTAAATAAGCTAGCAAATCGCTAGCTTTTACTTTGAATAATGAATATGCATAAGTTTCCATTCATTGTTTTCTTTAATAACTATTTGTGTTTCTAAACCTTGGATACCATAAGGCTCTTTGGTATCTCTTCTAATACATTCAGTATGATATTTAAAGATAATAATAGCTTTATTATCATCTATTTGATGTATTTCTATTCCTTCTACAATTAAATCAATTGATTCATAAAGTCTTTGAATACCACCTATTAAAAAATCATTATAAATAGAATCAATCCCATCAAATCGATTCGTAAGTGAAATCAAAGTATTTTCTTTAGATGACCATAATGCTTTAAAATCTTTTTCATTTTTTGTGTGTATTGCTTTAGCATAGTTATAGACAAGTTGTTTAATTTCTTCCATAATATCTCTCCTTTTTGATGTTAAACATCATTACTCTTAATAAAATTTCTTAGTGGGTATTTTTTTATCAAAATTTTAAAAAGATAATAAAGACAACAAAAGAACACTATGAAAAACAAAGTAAATGGAAAGGGATCCTCTCCAGCAAATATAAAAAATGAACGTATTGAATCAAAGTGATACCTACCTGACAATATGATTGATCCAATAAAGAAATTAGAAAAAAATACTAAAAAATAGACTTCATCTTTACTCAACAATCTTTTCTCTTCCATATGCTTTTCCTCCCTTGAATTTAGTTATATATAAATATTATACAATACCTTACCCATTAAAGATATCTATAATCTAACTCATCTATACAAATGTACATATAGATTATTTTATGATACACTAAATGCGAAAAATTGTGTTTTTAAAGTATAAAATTCTATACTTTTTTATAAATGAAAGGGAAGAAAATGAAAAAGAAAATTTTTGGGGTTTTACAAAGAATAGGACGTAGTTTTATGTTACCTATTGCTGTACTACCAATTGCGGGAATGTTTTTAGGTGTTGGGAGTTCTCTTACTAACGAAGCAACGATTGCTTCTCTTGGTTTAGAGAGTATTTTAGGTACAGGAACAACTTTAAATCGTATATTGATTTTATTAATGTCTGTAGGGCAAACAATTTTTGATAATCTGCCTTTGATTTTTGCAGCATCTGTTGCTTTAGGAATGGCAAAGAAATCAAAAGAAGTAGCAGTGTTATCTTCTATAATTGCTTTTTTTGTGATGCATTCAACGATTCATAGTTTGCTTATTTTTGATGGAGTTATTAAAGGAAATGAGATTGTTAAAAAAGTTGTTGAAGGAACCCTTACAAATGTATGTGGGCAAGTATCCTTACAAATGGGGGTATTTGGAGGAATTATTGTTGGTTTAGGTGTGAGTTATTTACATAATCGCTTTTATCAAATTCAGTTACCTGATTTTTTATCTTTCTTTGAAGGAGAAAGATTTATTCCTATTATTTCTACCATTGTTTATATTTTTGTAGGATTTTTGATGTTTTATATTTGGCCTACTTTCCAAGATAGAATTTTTAAATTTGGACAATTGATTGCCAGTAGTGGCTATGGGGGAACTTTTGTTTATGGAATTGTTAAAAGAGCGCTTGTTCCTTTTGGCTTACATCATGTTTTCTATATGCCTTTTTATCAAACAGCTATTGGTGGTACTTTGGAAGTCAATGGGGTTTTAATTGATGGTGCCCAAAATATTTTCTTTGCTCAACTTGCCGATCAAAATTTAAAGCACTTTAGTGTTGAAGCAACTAAATATTTCTCCGGTGAATACATGATTATGATGTTTGGTTTACCAGGAGCAGCTTTAGCGATGTATCGCAGTGCTAAAGATGAATCTAAAAAAGTTGTAAGAAGTCTTTTTTTATCAGCCGCCCTTACGAGTATGCTTACAGGAATTACTGAACCAATTGAATTTGCTTTTATTTTTGTGGCTCCTATGTTATTTGTCGTTGATGTTTTTTTAGCGGGTACGGCTTTTGTTTTAGCTCATGTTTTAAAGGTGACGATTGGGTTTACTTTTTCTTGTGGTTTAATAGATTTTCTTGTTTTTGGGGTTTTACAAGGCAATAGTAAGACACGTTGGATCTTTATTGTAGTATTTGGAATTATGTATTTCTTCCTTTATTATTTTTCTTTTACTTATTTAATTAAAAAATATAATTTAAAAACACCAGGTAGAGAAGATAATAATAAACTCACAATCTTTAATAAAAAGAAAATAGACTACTCTTTTGATCAATCATTACTTGATCCCCAAGTACAAATGATTATTAAAGGGCTAGGAGGAAGATATAACTTTAGTGACCTTGATTGTTGTATTACACGATTACGTGCTTCTTTACAAGATCCAAGTCTTGTAAGCGAAGGTTCTTTAAAACAAGCAGGGGCAGCTGCTGTTTTATTACAGGGAAATGCTATTCAAATCATCTTTGGTCCAAAAGCTTCTTCTTTAAAAACAAAGATTGATGATTATTTAAATAACGTTCCTGCTTCTTATGATGAAGAAAAAACAATTGATTATCATACAACGGATGTAGAAATAGGAAATATTGTTGATGGTGAGGTTTTACCTATTGAAGATTGCTGCGATGATATCTTTGCTCATAAGTTGTTAGGAGATGGTCTCATGATTCGTCCAATACATGGTTTGGTTGTTGCTCCTTGTGATGGAACGATTTCTATGATTTATCCTACAAAACATGCTTTAGGGATTGAATTAGAAAATGGTATGGAAATATTGATTCATTTTGGTATTAATACTGTAAAATTAAATGGACAAGGGTTTGAACTTCTTGTTAAAATAAATCAGAAGGTTAAAAAGGGAGATCTGTTATGGAATGCAGATTTGAATTATATTAAAGAAAATGCCATCGATGATTGTCTTTTAATGATTATCACTAAAGGTCAAGGACCTTTAGAAAAGAACTATGGTCATAAAAAAAGTGGAGAAACGATTTTAAAAATAAAGAGGTGAACAAAATGTATCAAGTCTTAAAAGTATTAAATAATAATACCATTCTAGCTAAAGAAGATGATAATGAAATAATAGTTATGGCAAAAGGAATTGGTTTTGGTAAAAAAGTAAATGAACATTTTGAAATTCCACCTCACGCCAAGAAATACATGATGCAAAAGAACTATCAAGCTAAAGATAAACAAAAGAAAGTCATTGACTATATCAATCCTGTTTATCTTGAAATCGCAGCTGAAATCATTAAAGAAGCAACAAATAAATTTGAACAAGTCAATCATGATATTTTAATTCCACTGGCTGATCATATTTATTTTGCGATTAAACGTATGGATGAAAACATCATGCCTACAAATCCCTTTACTTATGATATTAGACTTTTATTCCCCGATGAATATGAAGTTGCTTTAAAATCAAAAGAAATCATAAAAAGCTTTATCAATAAAGAAATCAATAATGATGAAGTAGGTTTTATTACTCTACATATTCACTCAGCAATTTCTTCTAATAAAGTAGGGGAATCTATGGAAGCAGCACGTGTTGTTCATGAAAGTATTATTAAATTACAAACTGATTTAAATATGAAAATTGATGTTGAATCAATTTCTTATGCCCGTTTAATGAATCATATTAAATTCCTAATCATTCGTTTAAATACTAATGAACAATTGCAAATGGATATTAGTGAATTTACCAAAAATAAATTTCCTTTTGCTTATGAACAAGCAATAAGGATGTGTGATAATTTATCAAAGGTACTTCATAAAGAATTACCAGCATCAGAAATTGGCTATCTTGCTTTACATTTGGAAAGAATTTTATCAAGTGCATTTCAAAATTAGGGGATCACCCCTTTTTTATTTATTGATAAATTGTGATTGTTTTATATTATATTTTATTCTTTTCATTATTTTTTGTATAATAAAAAATAATGAAAGAACATAAAAATGTAAAAAAATGATTGACGCTTACATTTTTTGGTGTTAGTATACCACTGTAATTAAATTGAATATTCAATAGTGTGTAACTTTAAGTAGGCATTAACTATTTTAAAAAAGAGCAATAGCTTTATTGTATCTTCTTTTAAATAGTTGGCCTACTTTTTTGTTATTCAATGTTAATTAAAGAGAGGGAGGAAAAATATGGTAGGAATTATTCTTGCAAGTCATGGTGAATTCGCTAATGGAATTTTACAATCTGGTTCTATGATTTTCGGTGAACAAAAAGATGTAAAAGCTGTGACTTTACAACCAAGTGAAGGTCCTGATGATTTAAGAGCAAAAATGGAAGAAGCTATTTCCACTTTTGAAAATCAAGACGAAGTTCTTTTCTTAGTTGATTTATGGAGTGGTACTCCTTTCAACCAAGCAAACTTATTACTTAACGGTCATGAAGATCATTGGGCAATCGTTACTGGGTTAAATTTACCAATGCTTATTGAAGCATATGCAATGCGTATGTCTACTGACAGCGCACATGAAATCGCAACTCATATCTGTGAAGTTGCTAGAGACGGAGTTAACATTCGTCCAGAAGAATTAGAACCTAAAAAGGAAGAAGCAGTAAAAGATGAACAACCAGCACCTGCTGGGGCTATTCCTGAAGGAACTGTTCTTGGAGATGGACATATTAAATATGTCTTAGCTCGTGTTGATACACGTTTATTACATGGTCAAGTAGCTACTACTTGGACAAAATCAACTCAACCAACTCGTATCATTGTTGTATCTGATGCAGTATCTCAAGATGCATTACGTAAACAAATGATTGAACAAGCTGCACCACCAGGTGTTAAAGCAAACGTTGTACCAGTCAAAAAGATGATTGAAGTCGCTAAAGATCCTCGTTTTGGTGCTACTAAAGCTTTATTGTTATTTGAAACTCCTCAAGATGCTTTAAGAGCTATTGAAGGTGGCGTTGATATTAAAGAATTAAATATTGGTTCTATGGCTCACTCAGTTGGTAAAGTAGTTGTTAATAAAGCCATTGCTATGGATCAAAAAGATGTTGAAACTTTAGAAAAATTAAAAGAAATGGGTGTTACTTTCGATGTTCGTAAAGTACCTGCTGATTCTAAAGAAAATATGGACAGTCTTCTTAAAAAAGCAAAGACTGAACTTCAAAATATGAAATAGGGGGAAAATTTAATGTCTGCAATTACTATTATGTTAATTATTTTAGTAGCATTATTAGCAGGTATGGAAGGGATTTTAGATGAATTCCAATTCCATCAACCACTAGTAGCGTGTACTTTAATTGGTTTAGTTTCAGGACATCTAAGTGAAGGTATTGTCTTAGGTGGTTCTTTACAAATGATTGCCTTAGGATGGGCAAACGTTGGTGCTGCTGTTGCTCCAGATGCTGCTTTAGCTTCTGTTGCTTCTGCAATTATCATGGTTTTAGGTTTAAATGGTGGTACTGTTAATACACAAACAGCTATCTCTACTTCAATTGCTGTTGCAATTCCTTTATCAGTAGCTGGTTTATTCTTAACTATGATCTGTCGTACAATCGCTATCCCATTAGTTCACTTAATGGATGGTGCTGCTGAAAAAGGTGATTACCGTAAAATTGAAATCTATCAAATTTTAGGTATCTTATTACAAGGTGTCAGAATTGCAGTTCCTGCTGCTGCACTATGTATCGTTCCTGCTGAAGCAGTAACTAATGTTTTAAATCAAATGCCTGCTTGGTTATCAGGTGGTATGACTGTTGGTGGTGGAATGGTTGCCGCTGTAGGTTATGCAATGGTTATTAATATGATGTCAACTAAAGAAACTTGGCCATTCTTTGCTATCGGTTTCGTATTAGCTGCATTAAGCGAATTAACATTAATCGCTTTAGGTGCTTTAGGTGTTGCTATTGCTTTAATTTACTTAGGATTAAAAGAAAACGGTGGTTCTGGTAATGGTGGTTCTACTGGTTCTGGTGATCCATTAGGTGATATTTTAAATGACTATTAATCTTGAAGGAGGAAAGAAATATGGCAGAAAAAATTCAATTAACTAAAAAAGATCGTTTATCAGTTGCTTGGCGTCATCAGTTCCTTCAAGGATCATGGAACTATGAACGTATGCAAAATGGTGGTTGGTGTTATTCAATTATCCCAGCTATCAAAAAATTATACAAAGATCCACAAGATAGAGCAGATGCTTTAAAAAGACATCTAGAATTCTATAATACACATCCTTATGTTTCAGCTCCAGTTATGGGTGTTACATTAGCCTTAGAAGAAGAAAGAGCTAATGGTGCTGAAATCAATAATCAAGCTATTCAAGGGGTTAAAGTTGGTATGATGGGACCTCTTGCAGGGGTTGGAGATCCAGTATTCTGGTTCACTTTAAGACCAATCTTAGGTGCTTTAGGTGCTTCTCTTGCTTTAGGTGGAAGTATTGTTGGTCCATTATTATTCTTCTTTGCTTGGAATATTATCCGTATGGCATTTATTTGGTATACTCAAGAATTTGGATATAAAGTTGGTACTTCTATCGCAAAAGATTTATCTGGTGGTTTATTAGGTAAAATTACTCAAGGTGCTTCTATTTTAGGTATGTTCATTATCGGTTCTTTAGTTCAACGTTGGGTAAGTATTTCATTTACTCCTGTTGTTTCTAGAGTTACTCAATCTGAAGGTGCTTATATTGATTGGAGTCAAATCAAAGGTGGGGCTGAAGGTATTAAATCAGCTTTATCTCAATATGCTTCCCTTGGAGCTACTGGATTAGATAAAATTAAAGTTACTACTTTACAACAAAACTTAGATCAATTAATTCCTGGTCTTGCAGCATTATTACTTACATTACTTTGCTGCTGGTTATTAAAGAAAAAAGTTTCACCAATCGTTATTATCGTTGCATTATTTATCGTTGGTATCTTAGCTCGTTTAGCTGGAATTATGTAATTTAAAAAGTTCAATATTTATGGAGGGAATATATGGTACAATCATTAAATAAAAAAGTCGATTTAACAATTAATGCTACTTCTTATTTAGGAATGGCAAACTATGGTAAAGTGTTAGTCGGGGATGAAGCTTTTGAATATTACAATGATAAAAACGTCAATGATTATATTCAAATTCCTTGGTCTGAAGTAACAAAAATCATGGCAAGTGTCATGTTTAAAGGAAAATGGATTCCTCGTTTTGCAGTTGTTACGAAAAACAACGGAAACTTTATCTTTTCGACAAGAGATAATAAAAAGACATTAAGAGCTGTTAGAAATTATGTTGATCCAAATAATATGGTTCGTTCTCTTAGTTTCTTTCAAGTAATCTCTCGTGGTTTAAAATCATTATTCAAACGTAAATAAATATTGAGCAAAGGAGCTTCATTGCTCCTTTTTTTTGTTATAATGAAAGAGGTGATATTATGGATCTAAATAAAATACATTATTTCTTTAAAGCTGTTGAATATAAAAACTTTACGCAAGCAGCTAACGCTTGTCATATTGGACAAACAACCATGTCTAAATACATTGCTGTCTTAGAACAAGAACTCCAAACACAGCTATTTATAAGAGAACATAGAACATTAACTCTTACTAAACAAGGAAAACAGTTCTATGAAGGAATGAAAAACATTTATGCTTCTTATCAAACTTTATGTCAAAATATTCAACAAACGAATACTTTACATATAGGCATGAAAACAACAGATTTTACAGACTTTGAAATTCTTGAAAGCTTTGAAAAGAAATACCCACATCTTTCTATTTCTTATTCTTATCTTGAAGAAAATGAATTGATGGAAGGCCTAAAAGCGCATCAACTCGATGCGTTAATTTCTCCAAGCATGCTCTCTTTCTACAAAAACAATCCAATTGAAACAACAACCTTATCTAAAGAAAACGTTTCTCTTGTTTGTTCAAAAGAACTGATCCATAAATATCATACAATAGAAAAGGTCATTCAATCTGTTCCCTATATTACAAAAGCAACAGATCAAAACTATCATCAATTATGTAAAGATGAACTTTATAAAATTTATCATACAACTTTTAATAAAGTAGAATACGTTAAAGAATTCCCTAAACAACTTCTTTTACTTAATCTATCTAGAGGTTTTTCAATCCTTCCTACAAAAGAAGTAGAAAATAGAGATCAGTTATATTTAGAGAATATTAGTAAATACTTTGCTGATCTTGAAAAAATAAATCTTGTTTATTTAAAACAAAATAAATCAGAGAACTTAAATCTATTATTGCAACATATCCATGAAAAAAAGTGCTAGATTAAGCATTTTTTTTCGTTTTATCTTTTAACATTTATCCTATATAATACAAAGCAAGGAGTTGATGTTATGCAAAAAGATTTAACAAAAGGCAGTGCCTTAAAAAATATTATTACTTTCTCATTACCTTTTTTACTTGCTAATTTCTTACAAACATTCTATGGCATGGCTGATTTATTTATTGTCGGTCAATACAATGGAGCCGCTTCTTTATCAGGGGTTTCTATTGGAAGTCAGGTCATGCATATGATTACTGTTATGCTTGTAGGAATTGCAATGGGTTCAACGGTCATGATTGGTCGTTATGTTGGTGAAAGAAAAGAAGAAGAAAAAAGGATGACTGTAGGAAATACAATCATTATCTTTATGATTTTATCTCTGATTGTTACTTTGATTTTATTATTCTTTATTAATCCGATTGTTTCTATTATGTCTACACCTGTAGAAGCGATTCAAGAAACAACGATTTATTTAAAAATATGTTTTATCGGTATTCCTTTTATTACTGCTTACAATATTATTAGTTCTATTTTTAGAGGATTAGGGGATTCTAAAAGTCCTATGTATTTTGTGGCTGTTGCTTGTTTTTTTAATATCGTGTTAGATTTTATTTTCATTGGTTATTTCAATATGCATGCCGTTGGAGCAGCATTGGGGACAGTGATTTCACAACTTATTAGTGTAATTGTTGCTTTATTGGCAATTATTAAAAGAAAATTGATTGTCATCCATAGACACCATTTTAAATTACATAAAAAGATTATTAAAGATATCTTTAAAATTGGTTTTCCTATTTCTATGCAAGATGGTTTGATTCAAATTTCATTTATCATTATTACGATTATTGCCAATAGCCGTGGCGTTGATATTGCTGCCGCAGTTGGTGTTGTAGAAAAAATCATTAGCTTTTTATTCTTAGTACCATCAAGTATGTTATCTGCCATCTCGGCAATCTGTGCACAATGTGTTGGAACAAAACAACATCAAAGAGCAAGACAAACTTTACGCTATGGATGCTTTATTGCTTTAGGTTTTGGTGTTGTCTTTGCACTTACTTGTCAATTTATTTCCAAGGAAATTCTTTCGTTATTTACAAGTGAAGCTGCAGTTATTATGTATGGTAGTCAATATTTAAAAGGATATGTTTTAGATTGTGTCTTTGCTTCTATTCATTTTTGTTTTAGTGGATTCTTTACAGCTTATGGTTATTCTATTATTTCCTTTATTCATAATGTAATTTCCATAACCCTTATAAGAGTTCCAGGAGCTTATATTACTTCTAAACTTTTCCCTGAAACATTACTACCAATGGGACTTACACCCGCTCTTGGTTCTATTTTATCTGCTCTTATTTGTATAACTGTCTTTATTGTTATGAAGAAAAAGAATAAATTTGATTTTTAAAAAACGTCATCCAAGTGATGACGTTTTTACTTAAACTTAATTGAAAGAATACATGTATAATCATTCTTTATCTTTTTGTTTGTTTCTAACCCTTTTATAGGAAGAGATGTGACATGATTTTTTCCATAAGATAATGCCACTAACATTTGTTTTTTACTATATTTAATAGATGTTTTTTCTTCAATTTTATCATAATCCCAAACATCATAGTTACTAATGTTTTCTAAAAATGAAATACCTTCAGCTACATAATACCCATCTTCAAAAGCATCTATAATCTTCAAAGTAGAAGCTTCATAATCAACTACTAAAGCAATATTTCCGGTATTTGTTCCTTTTGAAGGATTATTATAAAATGTACAGATTTCTTTATCAGATATCTTTTTACCTTTTTGATATTGGGTTAAATACATAGTTAATGAATCATAATTCTTTTTTGAATTATAATGAAATAACAAAATATTCCCTGGATGACTAGAAAGCATATTTGCCGTTTGCATTTCTGTGCTTTTTTCTAAATAAGGTTCTATATAGTTTTGTGGTTGTGTTAATTTTTTGTAGATAAATATGCTTGTAATAAATATGAAAACAACAAGCATAACTATTAATAATCTTATAATTTTCTTTAGATACTTTTGTTTGTTTTTATTATCTTTTGTAATCTGAATAATATTTTCTTCTGCTTTTTGTTCAATTGTTTCTTTAGGTATATCTTCGCCAGCCAGAAACTCATTAATACTTATATCTAGTATTTTACATAATTCTAGATAAACAGAGACATCCGGTAAACATATACCTCTTTCCCATTTAGAAACTGATTTATCAGACATATTTAACTTTTCTGCAAGCTGTTTTTGTGTTAAGCCTTGTTCTTTTCTTTTAAAAGCTATATATTTACCTATTTTGATAAGATCCATATGACCACTTCCTTTAATCAAATCATATCATTTTAAATAGAAAACAACACCTCTTATAAGTAGAATTAGTTTTTATATTATGAAAAAACAAACAAATATTCAATAATATCGATATAATGAATTTGATAATAAAAAATAAGGAGAAATATAATATGAAACAATTTCCAGAAGGATTTTTATGGGGTGGAGCTACTGCCGCTAACCAATATGAAGGTGGTTGGAAAGAAGGCGGAAAAGGTGTAAGTTGTAGTGATGTACAATTATTCACTGATCCTAAATCTATGAAAGATTTATTAAATACACATGGTTTATGTGATATTTCTGATGAAATGATTGAAAAAGCTTTAAGTACAGATGATGAAGTTTATTATCCTAAACGCCATGGGATTGATTTTTATCATCATTATAAAGAAGATATTGCTTTACTTGCAGGTATGGGATTTAAAGTTTATAGAATGTCTATTGCTTGGTCTCGTATTTTCCCTAGAGGGGATGAATTAGAACCAAATGAAGAAGGTTTAAAATTCTATGATGATATCTTTGATGAATGTTTAAAATATGGGATGCAACCATTAGTTACTATGTCCCATTATGAACCACCACTAGCATTCTGTATGGACTATAATGGTTGGTATGATCGTCGTTCCATTGAATTCTTTACACGTTATGTTGATGTTATTACTAAAAGATATAAAGATAAAGTAAAATTATGGTTAACATTCAATGAAATTGATTCAATCATTAGACATCCATTTATGACCGGTGGACTTATTGAATCAAGATTCAAACCAGAAGAATTTGAAGAAGTTGAATATCAAGCAATGCATCATCAATTTGTGGCAAGTGCTTTAGCGGTAAAAATTACACATGAAAATATTCCCGACGCTAAAGTAGGTTGTATGCTTACAAAATTAACTTACTATCCATATACTTGTAAACCAGAAGACATTTTAGAACAACAACAAAGAATGAGACAAATCTATTGTTATAGCGATACACAAGTTCATGGTGAATATCCTAAATACTTATTACAAATGTATAAAAATAAAGGATTCAATATTAAAATGACTGATGAAGATCTAGAAATCATGAAAAAATATCCTGTTGATTTTATTTCATTTAGTTATTATTCATCAAGTTGTGTTGCTGCTGATACAAAAGGCTTAGAAATGAGTGCAGGTAATACTGTTACAGCTATTAAAAACCCTCATATTCCTAGTTCTGATTGGGGATGGCAAATTGACCCTATCGGTTTAAGAATTTCTTGTGTAGATTTATATGATCGTTATAGAAAACCATTATTTATTGTTGAAAATGGTTTAGGTGCTAAAGATACTGTAGAAGCTGATGGTTCTATTAATGATGATTATCGTATTGATTATTTAAGAGAACATATTAGACAAATGTATAAAGCTATTGAAGAAGATGGTGTTGAATTAATGGGTTATACAACTTGGGCACCAATTGATTTATTATCTAATTCAACTAATCAAATGTCTAAACGTTATGGATTTATTTATGTAGATGTTGATGATTATGGTAATGGAACTTATAAACGTTCTAAAAAGAAATCATACGATTGGTATAAAGAAGTGATTGCTACAAATGGATCTTCTATTTTAGATGATTAATTCAAAAGGAATCGCAAGATTCCTTTTTTTACTATACTTTGATATAACGTTGATTTTTACTTTTTGGTTTATCCGGTATTGTCATATAAATCAAATTTTGATCTATCGCAGGACGAAGATAGTTTCTTCTAAATCCTTCTTTTGCTTTTAAATTAAGTTTTTGCATAAGCTCATTACTAGAATAGGAAACATCATCTTCCATAACATCTAGTAATTTTTTTATATTAGGATCTATTTGTTCAATATCTTCATTAACTTGTTTAGAAATATCATCTAAAATTTTATCTATTTGACTTAACATAAATTCAATAAATAAAGTTGATTCTCCTAATACATGACACTTAGCTATTACACTATAGTAATCATCTTGAAATTTTTCTATTTGACTTTCAAGTGGAATATATTCAAAGATTGGTTTCCATTTAGATAATGGTGTTGTATGCCATAATCTTGCAATTCTTCCATTTCCATCACAAAAGGGATGAATAAAAACAAATTTATAATGAAATATACAACTTAATATTAAAGGATGCGTATTATCTTTTTCATCTTGCATCCAATTAAATAAGTCATCCATAAGTGAAGGAACAAGATATGGGGGTGGCGCAATAAAAATACAACGTCCTTGATCATCAAAAACCTCTTCATCACTATTACGAAATTCACCTGATATATCAACAACATATTTTGTCATAATACCATGATACTTTTTTAATTCTTCAATATCATAAGGATCTATTTCTTTTATTCTTTCATAAGCATCAAAAGCATTCTTTACTTCTTGAATTTCTTTTTGTTTACCTAAAACAATTTTACCATTTATAACATCTCTTACTTGTCCTAAAGACAAAGAATTAGCTTCTATTTTTAAAGACGAATGAATTGATCTAATACGGTTATTCCTTCGTAAATGGGGCTTTGATTCTAAATTATGCGTAGCTGAAATGTTTCCTATTTTTTCAGAAATAGAAGATACATAGGCTAATATTTGATTTGTGATGGTATAAAGTGGTTGATAACTCATTTCTAACTTCTCCTTTTCATACGTACTTTCTTACGTATTTGTCTATTTTCTTTTCTTGAAAATTATTGATTATTACTTTGTGATATAATTAATGAAAGGAGAAACGTTATGATGAAACAAAAGGTATTATTTTTTGATATTGATGGAACATTAATATGGTCTTATGGTGGTATTCAAGAAATTCCTCAAGGTGTACAAAAAGAACTAAAAAGATTAAAGGAACAAGGACATAAACTCTTTATTTGTAGTGGACGTCCTAAAGCCATGTTAGATCAAAAGTGGTGGGATGGTACTTTTGATGGTTATGTTTTAAATAATGGTGGTTATGTAGAAATTGATGGAAAATCTATTTATGAAAATAGAATGGATTATGAGTTATGTTTAAAGACAGCAAATATGTTAGAAGAACTTCATTGTGATTATATGATTGCGACAGCGAATCATTTATACATTGATCCTTCTTATAAAGAACTTTATAACTTCTTTGTTCAAAATGGACATTTTAAAGATCTATTTACAACAAAGTTTGATCGTAATGAGGTATTAAAAAGAGCGATTAAAATAGAAGCAAATGTCACAAATAAAGATCGTGAAAAAATAGAAAATTATATCCAAAATGATTTTGGTTATGTTATTAATTTTGATGAACATGGTAGTGACAATGCTTTTGAATTTTATTCACCAACAATTTCAAAAGCAACAGGTATTCAAAAAGTTCTTGATTATTATCATTTAGATCAAGATGACACATACGCTTTTGGTGATGGAGAAAATGATTTAGAAATGATTGATTTTTGTCGTGTAGGGGTTGCCATGGGAAATGCCTGTGATGTTTTAAAAGAAAAAGCAAATATTGTTTGTAAATCTATTGTAGATGATGGATTAGAAGATGTTTTAAAAATTTTATTTAGTGAGTAGGAGAAATTTATGATTCAATTTCATGAAGAAAGTAAAACTTTTCATTTATATAATGATCAAATCAGTTATATCTTTAAAATCTTAAAAAACAATCAATTAGGTCAACTCTATTATGGGAAAAGAATTCATGATCGAGATAACTTTGATCATCTTTTTGAAACAATTCCTCGACCAATGTCATCTTGTAGCTATGAAGGTGATCTCACTTTTTCATTAGAACATATTAAACAAGAATATCCTGTTTATGGTTCTGGTGATTTACGTCATCCAGCAATCGATATCACCCAAGAAAATGGCAGTCATATTTTAAACTTTGAATATGTAAATCATCAAATAATTCAAGGTAAACCTCAATTAGATCATTTACCTGCAACTTATGTAGAAAAAGAAGATGAAGCACAAACATTGATCATTACCCTATATGATGATGTTATTGATACAAAATTACAGTTAAGTTATACCATTTATCATGATTTACCTGTTATTACAAGAAATGCTTTTATTATTAATGAAGGAAAACAAAAATTAAGACTTAATCAAATGATGTCTATGTCTTTAGACTTACCTGATCAAGATTATGAAATGATTGAACTTACAGGATCATGGGCAAGAGAACGTTCTATTAAAACAAGAAAACTTACTGAAGGTATTCAAAGTATTTATTCTTTAAGAGGCTGTTCTTCTCATCAATTTAATCCTTTTATTGCTTTAAAAAGAGAAAATTGTAAAGAAACAAGTGGTGAAGTTTTAGGTTTTAGTTTGGTTTATAGTGGTAACTTTTTGGCCCAAGTAGAAGTCGATAATTATCATGTCTCACGTGTATCTATGGGAATTCATCCTCATTGTTTTGAATATCTATTAGATCATTTAGATTCTTTTCAAAGTCCTGAAGTTGTAATGGTTTATAGTAATCAAGGACTGAATAAGATGTCACAAACATATCATCAACTTTATCAAAAAAGACTTGCTAGAGGAAAGTATCGAGATCAAGTAAGACCTATTTTGGTGAATAATTGGGAAGGAACTTATTTTGATTTTAATGAAGATAAGATTGTTTCAATGGCTAATACAGCAAAAGAATTAGGAATTGAGTTATTTGTATTAGATGATGGTTGGTTTGGTAATAGAAATAATGATCATCAAGGATTAGGAGATTGGTTCCCTAATTTAGATAAACTGCCTCATGGAATTCGTGGTCTGTCAAAGAGAATTCATGATTTAGGTTTAAAATTTGGATTATGGTTTGAACCAGAGATGGTCAATGAAGATTCTAACTTATATAGAAATCATCCTGAATGGATATTAAAAACTCCTCATAGAAAGAGTTGTCATGGAAGAAATCAATATATTTTAGATTTTTCTAATCATGAAGTTGTTGAATACATTGCCCAGGCAATGATGAATGTGATTGATGATTCCTATATTTCATATATTAAATGGGACATGAATCGTTGTATGTCAGAAGTCTATTCAAGCACTCATGATGTTTCATCACAAGGAAGAGTCATGCATGAATATATCCTAGGTGTTTATCATTTATACGATGTTCTAACAACTAAATACCCTGATATACTCTTTGAATCCTGTGCAAGTGGAGGAGCACGTTTTGATCCAGGAATGCTTTATTATGCCCCTCAATGTTGGACCAGTGATGATACCGATGCAATAGAAAGATTAAAGATTCAATATGGAACTTCTCTTGTTTACCCACTTTCTTCAATGGGATCACATGTTTCAGCAATTCCTAATCATCAAACATTTAGAAATACACCACTTGAAACACGTGCTAATGTAGCTTATTTTGGTACTTTTGGTTATGAATTAGATGTTAATCAATTAACCTTTGAAGAAAAAGAAATTATTAAAAAACAAATTAGTTTTATGAAACAATATCGTTCTTTATTTCAATTTGGAACATTTTATCGTTTAAAAAGTCCATTTACATCAAACGAAACAGCCTGGATGGTTGTCTCTCATGATAAAACACAAGCAATTGTTGGTTACTATCGACCTTTACAAGAAGTTAATGTAGGTTATCGTCGTTTACTTTTATTAGGTTTAGATGAAGATAAGATGTATCATGTTAATGGTTTAGATTTATATGGAGATGAATTGATGAATGTGGGACTTATTATAAGTGATAGTTCTTGTGGTGAGAATAAGGATGGTATTGGAGATTATTATTCTAAATTATATATTTTAAAGGAGAGAAAAGAAAATGAGTAATGAATGGTGGAAGAAAGAGATAGCTTATCAAATTTATCCTAAGAGTTTTAAGGACTCTAATGGAGATGGAATTGGTGATTTAAGAGGGATTATTGAAAAGCTTGATTATTTAAAGGATTTAGGAGTGACTTTGTTATGGTTATGTCCTATTTATAAATCACCTATGGATGATAATGGATATGATATTTCTGATTATTATGATATTAATCCTGAATTTGGAACAATGGCTGATTTAGAAGAATTGATTGAAAAAGCTAAAAATAAAGGAATTAAGATTATTATGGATCTCGTTATCAATCATAGTTCAGATGAACATGCCTGGTTTCAAGAAGCACTAAAAGATCCAAATAGTCCTTATCATGACTATTATATCTTTAAATCCTCTAAAGATGGTAAAGAACCAAATAACTGGAGATCTGTTTTTGGAGGTTCAGTATGGCAAAAGGTTGAAGGAAGAGATGAATATTATTTCCATGCTTTTTCTAAAAAACAACCTGATCTAAACTGGGAAAATCCAACTTTAAGACAAGAACTTTATAAAATGATTAATTGGTGGTTAGATAAAGGAATTGCGGGATTTAGAGTAGACGCGATTAACTTTATTAAAAAAGATCAAAGATATTTAGATGGTCCAGTAGATGGACAAGATGGTTTAAGTGCTTGTTTTGCTTATTCTAGAAATCAACCAGGTATTGAAGTATTCTTTGATGAATTAAAGAAAGAAACTTTTGAAAAACATAATTGTATGACAGTCGCTGAAGCTGTTGGAGTTCAATATAAGGATTTAGGTATTTTTATTGGTGAACAAGGATGTTTTTCAATGATGTTTGATTTTAATTATTGTAATTTTGATATTAGTGAAGATGAAGAATGGTTTAAAAGAAAGGACTGGACTGTTAAACAATTTAAAGAATTATTGTTTACAAGCCAAAGAGAAGTACAAAAACTTGGATGGATTGCTAGTTTCTTGGAAAATCATGATCAACCTAGAGCAATCGATAAATTTGTGTTAGATAAGAAAAATCATAATTATTATTCTAAAACAATGCTTGCTGGTATGTTCTTTAATTTAAGAGGAACACCATTTATCTATCAAGGTGAAGAAATCGGTATGGAAAACTTTGAAAGAGAAAGCATTGATGAATTTGATGATATTGGAAGTCATGGACAATATCAAAGAGCCTTAGAAGAAGGCTTTACTAAAGAAGAAGCCATGCATTTCCTTAACCTTAGAAGTAGAGATAATACCAGAACTCCAATGCAATGGGATAGTAGTGAATATGCTGGATTCAGTAATCACAAACCTTGGTTAAAAATGACAGGAAGCCAAGATAAAATCAATGTTGAAAGTCAATTCAATGATCCAAATTCAATCTATAGCTTCTATAAAAAAATGATTTCTATTAGAAAACAAGAAGATACTCTTGTTTATGGAGATTTTGAAGAAGTAAATACTGTAGATGATGTTATTGGTTATAAACGTACTTATCAAGGACAAGAAATTATTTGTTTATGTAACTTTACAAACACTGAACAACCAATTCCTGATATTCAAGGAAACATCTTGTTAGATAACTACAACAATTACAACCCAACAACCTTAAAACCTTATCAATTCGTAATGATTAAAAAATAATAACATCCCTTTAGTGATAAACTAGAGGGCTTTTTATTGCCGTTATCGGCAAAAACTATACATTTTAACAACGTATAAATTTATATTTTTTGCCGATAATATGATATACTATATAAAAATACACATATTTGATATAGAAGGAGATATAAAAATGAATTATCTTTCAGTTGCAGATGTCGCAAAAAAATGGAATATATCAGAACGCAGTGTAAGAAATTATTGTTCTAAGGGTCGTATAGAAGGTGCATTTCTTACCGGTAAAACTTGGAATATCCCGGAAAATGCAAAAAAACCGGAACGTATGAATAAAAGAAAAGAAAAGCCTAAAACATTACTTGCTATTTTACAAGAAGAAAAAGCAAGTAAATACTCTGGTGGTATTTATCATAAAACACAAATTGATTTAACTTATAACTCAAATCATATGGAAGGTAGTCGTTTAACTCATGATCAAACTCGCTTTATTTTTGAAACAAATACAATAGGTATAGAAAATGAAGTTGTCAATGTTGATGACATTATTGAAACAACAAATCACTTCCGTTGTATTGATATGATTATTGATCATGTAAAAACAGAACTAAATGAAAAGTTTATTAAAGAATTACATTTTATATTAAAAAGTGGAACAAGTGATTCTAAGAAAGATTGGTTTGCCGTGGGAGATTACAAAAAATTTCCAAATGAAGTTGGAAATATGAAAACGCCTCTTCCTGAAGAAGTTGATCATTTAATGAAAGATTTATTAAAAGAATATAATTCAAAAAAAGAAAAGACATTCGAAGATATTTTAGATTTCCATGTACAATTTGAAAGAATACATCCTTTTCAAGATGGTAATGGTAGAATTGGTAGATTAATTATGTTTAAAGAATGTTTAAAATACAATATTGTACCATTCATTATCGAAGATAATTTAAAAATATTCTACTATCGAGGATTAAAGGAATGGCATAATGAAAGAGATTATTTAGTAGATACTTGTCTTACTGCTCAAGATAGATATAAAACTTACTTAGATTATTTTAGAATTAAGTATTAAAACAGAGGAACGATGTAAAGCATATCATTCCTTTTTGTTTTAAATGATTTACCTAACTATTAAGAAAATACACTTTTTAATATTTCAGTTCTTATAAACCATAAAAATTCTGGTTATATTATCTTACCATATAATAAATCCATGCCTTTAATGTCTTTTTTAACTTAATATTCGAAACTGAAACTCCTTCACTATTTTGTCTCCCATCACTTCCAATAAGTAATTCTCCTTGTATTCCACTTGCTAATTCAAATTGTAAAATTTTATCAGGAATTCCTTCTGGAACATTAACACATATAGTTATTTCTTTATTAGCTGAAACATAATTTATTTTTTTTAACTCTTTTGAAACTGTATAAGATTTGAAATCACTTTTCCATTTAACTTTTGAAATTTTAAGCCATCTAATATCTTGAGTATATTTAGCTAAAATAATATCATTACCATCTAAATCTATATCAAATTCATCATATTCATCCTTATCCTTCATATCTAATGTCATATATAAATTTGGATATTTTATATCTTTAAGCAATGTCCAAGATCTCCCAATAAAATAAAAAATAAATAAAATTAATGTTGCAATTGATGAAATTTGAGATAATGTTTGCATTTTTCTTTTTCCTTTCCTATGATTATACCTAACCTTATTGTACCGCAATATTATATTAGTTCCTATTTATTTCACATATCAAAATTAAAATAGCATCTAAAGTAAGATATAACCTCAAACTTTAAATGCTATTTTTTATGGCTCATTAATTATCATATTTGCTAAATCATTTTCAAGACGATTAATAATTTGCGTAACTAACGCATTTCCCATCATAAAATAGCGTCTTTTTAAGGGCATTCCTGTGTTTGTCCAATTATCAGGAAATGATTGCAATCTTTCTGCTTCAACGGGGGTAATAAATCTTAAATTACCTGTTTCTTCATCTTCTATGACATGAGTACTTCTATTGATTGAAGCTTCACTCGTCAACATTGTTCTACCTGGTAAATCAAGAGAATCCGGAAATGCCATACTTCCTTCAGAATAATAGTAAGTCTCTCCATTTGGTTTTGTTCTTAAGATTTTTTTACTTCCTCTTAAAATTTCAAATTTTTCCCTTTGTATATCAGTTAAAAAGTACTCATTTAATCCCGCTCTATTTTCTCTCACTTTTCGCATCGGAATAAAAGGCTCAACAATAGGAAACGAATCAAAAGTATTTACAATTCCATCTATCATTACTCCTGTATTGTAAAAAGGGGTTTTAAATTTTTCTGTCATTTCTACTGTATCTGTATATTTTGTTAAATCAATATCTTGATTCACATTATTATTTTTAATAGCATTATTTTCTATAGGGTAATTTCTTGCAAACAATCCCACATTATACATAATTTGAAAAGGGGTATTTTGTGATATAGCATTATAATTTAAATTTCTTTTCCAAGCAAATATAAAAGTTCTTCTTCTTTTTTGAGCACATCCATATTCAGCTGCATTAATAACTCTCCATTCCACATTATATCCTAAATCATGGAATGTTCTTAGCATAATACCGAAATCTCGACCACGTTGACTTGCAGGGGATTTTAAGAGCCTATCCACGTTTTCCAACAAAACAAAAGGTGTATTCTTTTCTTTTAATATCCTAGATATTTCCCAAAATAGAACACCTTTTTTACCTTTAATACCTTTTTCCCCTGATAAAGATCTAGCTACAGAATAGTCTTGACAGGGAAATCCTCCGACAAGTAGTGAATGATTAGGAATGATATCTGCAGGAACAGTTGAAATATCTTTATTACACCAATGAAGTGGATTGTTTTCATCCTCTGATTCATGTAAATCAAATCTTGTTTGATAGCATTCAAAAGCATGTTGAACTCTTGTAGATGGTTCCCATTGATTTGACCATACAAAATTCCAATCTCTATTTTCTATTGCAACACCATTTTCATCAAATCCATGAATATCATTCAATCCAACTCTAAATCCACCAACACCGGCAAATAATTCTATTACATCTTTCCTCATTTTTCTGACTTTTCCTTCCCTTTTATAAAAAAATGTCCAGCACTTCGTATTTTGACGCATTACTATAACATATAATAACATTTTGAGTCAAGTCGATCAAGATTTTTTTAATATAATTGTCGAGTTTCTTTTATTAAAATTGTATAATATTTTTATATGATAATAACTATTAAAAGAGGTGATGAAAATGCTTTTTGATTATGATGATACTGATTTAAATAGCGTTTTAAATTATGCTAAAAAAATGGAGAACTCCACGTTTAGAGATATCCTTAATTTATGCAAGGAATATATTTTAGAAGCAGATAATGGTAATAAAATGAATAGATCAGAACAATTTATAAATAGTTTAAAAAACGACAAGTTATTAACTTTAAATAATGCAAAAGGGCAGTTAGGTAACTTTATTGAAAAATTCTACTTTGGATATGAGCCTAATTCTAATCAAAACGCTGACTTAGATAAAATAGGCGTAGAAATCAAACAAACTCCTATTGATATAAAGAAAGATGGTACTTTAACTGCTGGCGAACGATTAGTTATTACAATGATTTCTTACAAAGACCCTGTTGAAGATGATTTTTATAAAAGTCATGTATATGAAAAAATTAATAAAATACTTCTCGTTCAATACATAAGAGATAAATCAAAAAACAGATTAGACAACCAAATTAAATATGTAAATTTATTTACGCCACCTCCTGAAGATTTAGAAATTATTATTAATGATTACAAAGTTATTACTCAAAAAATCAAAGAAGGAAAAGCCCATGAACTAAGTGAAAGTGACACTTATTATTTAGGTGCATGTACCAAAGGAAGTACTGCACAAAGTAGTTGGCGTGAGCAATATTATGGGAATCATATTCCTGCAAAAAGAAGAGCTTTTTGTTTAAAAAATAGTTATATGACACACGTATTACAAGATTACGTACTGACTCATAAATTAGAAAATGAATCCATTATCAAAAATATAGATGAACTTAAACATTTATCATTCGAGCAAATCATTATTAGCAAAATTGAACGTTATAAAAATAAAACAGATAAAGAGCTATGTTCATTATTTGATAGAGAATATAATAATAATAAATCTCAATGGATTGATTTATGTTTTAGAATGCTAGGCATCAAAGGAAATCATGCTGAAGAATTTGAAAAAGCTAATGTTAAAGTAAAAGCTATTCGATTAGAAGAGAATGGTAAAAATAGAGAAAGCATGTCTTTTCCATCGTTTAAATATAAAGATTTAGCAAATGAAACTTGGGACACTTCTTATATTCATGAATACTTTTCAACAACAAAATTCTTATTCGTTATCTTTAAATCAAATGGAGAAATTTACAATCTCCTAGGCGCACAAATGTGGAACATGCCTTATAGAGATTTAGAAGAAACAGTAAAAAATGGTTGGAGAGCTATCCAAGAAAAAATCATAGCTGGTGTATCATTTATAAAAACAAATAACTGTATAAAAAATGATTTACCAAAGAAATCAGATAATCCTATCATACATATACGACCTCATGCTCAAAAAGCTGCTTTTAAATTAAAAGATGGGTACACTCAAGGAAATATTCAAAGAGATGCAAATGAATTGCCAGATGGTCAATGGATGACCACACATAGCTTTTGGATCAATAATGATTACATTCTTAAACAATTAAAATATAAATAAGTATGAAACACCAAAAATTAGAAACATCTCCTGAAATTTCTAAAAGAATGTCTCATGTTAAAACAAAAAAGAATTCTTCAGAAGTTATGTTAGCTAAATCTTTATGGCATAAAGGCTATAGATATAGATTAAATTATAAAGAATTACCTGGCTCACCAGATATTGCTTTAACAAAATATAGAATTGCTATTTTTATAGACGGAGAATTTTGGCATGGCAAAGACTTCGAACAAAGAAAATTAAAATTTAAAAACAATAAAGACTATTGGATTGAAAAAATACAAGAAAATATTGATAGGGATTTAAGAAATGATAAATTACTAAGGCAAATGGATTGGTATTCTATTCACTTTTGGAGTAATGATGTAATAAAATATTGTAATCAATGTGTGGAAGAAGTTATTTGCCTAATAGACGATTTAAATAACCAATAATTTTTAATACTTTAATTAAGGAGAAAAATATGAAATATAAAATACATTCATTTAGAAATGCAAAAATTATTTTTGAAAACGATGAAAAATATAAAGAGGATTATTCTCAAATATTAAATGTTTTAGATAATATCACAGAGGAAGAAATATGCTCTTATTTTAATAATTCTACAAGAAAGGATATTAAGAGCTTTTCAGAGCCAATAAATATATTAATCGAGAAAAAGTTAACAGAACAAAAATACTGGTATTCACAAGTTCCTATTTTCAATGAAAGTGAATATAGACCCTCAAGTAATAATGATAAAAATCCTTGGACAATAGACTTTGCTTCTCCTGAAATTGCAATAGAAGTAGCTTTTAATCACGGAAGTGCTGTCGCATGGAACTTAATAAAATTAGTACTTGCTGGTGAATTGAATCATGTGGAAAAGGCAATTAATACTTCTGCGGGTGTAATAATTTGTGCAACAGATGACTTTAAAAAAACTGGTGGGTTTGATAGTGCTATTGGTAGTTATGAAAAATATATCCAACACCTAAAACCTATGCAAAACCAATTAACTGTTCCTATTTTGATTATAGGTTTAGAATCTTTAGATAATTACACGATTCATAATAAAAAAATATATAACAACATAGATTTATCACCTGAAAACTTACTTCCCAATAACACAAAAAAGAAGGTCAAATATATTATTGAAATTTTAAAAGAGAAAAATATACCTTTTGAAAAAAACAACATAGAAATCAATGGAAATAAAATCATTAATTCTATTAAAATAAAAAATATAGATGTAAAAATAATTCCTAATACTGTTTACAAGAAATTAACCCCAGCTAAAAAAGAAGAATATCATAATCTTAAAAATTTTATTTCCAAAATTGGTATAGATAAAATTATATCTAACTATGAAAATAAATAACCTTTATGTGTTAGAATAATAAAAATCCATATACTATTAAAAAATAATACATTTAAATAAAAAAAAAGTGAGTGATTAAAAATGAAAAGCGTTCTTATTACCCCTGCAGGTATACAAAAAAATTTAAAAAACATAAAGCCATTAGATGCAATATGCGAATATATTTGGAATGGTTTTGATGCAAATGCAACAATGATAGAAGTAAAATTAATAGAAAATGATTTCGGTATCTTAAATCAAATTGTAATAAGTGATAATGGAACAGGTATTAATTATGAGGAATTAAAAAATAAATTTCAACCTTTCAATGATTCAAAGAAATCATCTTCTTTACAAAAATCAAATCATTCTCTTCCACACGGGCAAAAAGGAATAGGACGATTGACTTTCTTTTCTTTTTCTCAATCAGCAAGATGGGATACTATATATAGAGAGAATAATAAAAATTACGAATATTATATTTTTATGAACAAAAATTCATTAAACCAATACGATGACAATAACGAAAAACAACCTGTTATAGTAGATAAAAAAACTGGTACTTCTGTTACATTTGATCAAGTAGAATCTTTAGATAAAAAAGATATAATCGAAAAAATAAAAGAAGAATTTTTTTGGTTTTTAGAATTAAACAAAGATAATAACTTTACAATTAAAGTTAATGAGGAAAAAATAGATTATTCTGATTACATCAAGCAAAAAAAATGTATCGATATAACAGGTTTTAATTGTAATGAACAATATGATATACAATTTGTTCAATGGAACAAAAAAATGGGCAATGAATTTTCAAAAATATATTATATTGGATCAGATAACATAGAAAGATTTAAAGAAACAACAAAGTTAAATAAAAAATCAGATCAATTTTTTCATAGTATATATATCAAAAGTAATTATTTTAACGATTTTCACTTTACAAATGAAATAGATGATGATCAATCAAATCTTTTTCCTAGTAAAAGTGATGATGAATACAAAAATCTAATGAATGCTATAAATAAATTTCTAACTTCCTATAGATATGATTTTTTAAAAAAAACATCTTCTGCTTATATTGAAAAACTTGTTGAAGAGAAACTTTATCCAGAATTTGATTCAAACATCATAGGAAATTATCAAAAAAAGGAATTAGATAATTTAGTTAAAACACTATATTCTGCACAACCTAAAATATTTACAGGATTAAGTAATGACAATAAAAAAATAACTTTACAATTACTAAAATTAATAATGGATAATGGCGACAAACCTGAATTATTTGCTGTCTTAAAAGGGATTATAGATTTAGAAGAAGAAGAGTTAGCAGAATTATCAAATATTCTAAAATATACATCATTAAATAATATAACAAAAACGATTAAATTATTATGCGATAGGCAAAAAGTAATACAAGTTTTAAAAGAAATTCTTTTTAACAAAGAATTTAATTCATATGAAGTTAAACATGTCCAAGAAATAGTAGAAAACCATTATTGGCTATTTGGAGAACAATATAATTTAATAACAGCAGCAGAACCAGATTTTGAATCAGCTTTAAAAGGATTAATAAAAGTTCAAACAGGAATTGATGAACGTGTCGATATTAATCATCCTGATAAAAACAAAGAAATGGACATTTATATGCTTCGACAAGACCGTCATGGTAATGTTACTGAAAATGTGGTTGTTGAATTAAAAAGACCAAAAATCAAATTAGGTGAAAAAGAGGTATCACAAGTAAAAAGGTACATGAGAGTAATCAAATCAGAGCCAAGATTTAATGCCGGTAATATAAAATGGACTTTTTATCTGATGGGTAATGAATTTGATAATTCTGGTTACATTGAAGGTGAATTAGAAAGTCACAGAAATTTGGGAGACCAACATTTAATTCACGAACAAGATAATGGAATGACAAAAATATATGTACTAAAATGGAGTGAATTATTTGACAGTTATTCAAAAAAACACGATTTTCTTATGGAAAAACTAAAATTACAAGAAAAACTTTGGTTAGAAAAACATGATTCCGCAGATAACGCAATTGAATCCATTAAAGATAGTTCAGCTAAACTTCAAAATGCACTAATACCAAAAAATAATAAATAATATATGATAAATAAAAAATATATTTAATTGATTTTATCTTAATTAATGATACTAGATGTCATCCAACTAAGATAATATTTTTAAACATCTAAAAAACCTGCATCTCGTGCAGGTTTTTCTTATTATTATATATTATTTAAATAATTTAGAGAAATAGTTTTTAACAACATGATTTTTAATTTTTGATAATGTTGTGTTGCTTGAATCGAATCTGTCTTTTTTAGCCCAACCTGGTTGAGAATCTGCTTGATTAGTTGTTAAATATGAATAGTAATTTACACACATGATTTTGTTCCTCCTTAGTATTTTATATCCCTTTTGTTACTTATATTATATGTAAGAAAGTATAAAAATTATATGTGTTGAGGTTATGAGAATATTGCATACATTTGTGCATTATGCACAATGATTAATATAGTTTAAAACTATATCTAAGTAGTTATTATTTGTATTATTCAAACTATGTTTTGATTGATAAAATAAAGACATAGTTTGAAAGGAATGAATGATATGAGTCAATTAAATAGAAATGAATTTGTAGGAAGTTTTTTACGTCCTGAAAGATTAAAAGAAGCTAGAAAAAATTATGAATTAAATAATATAACTAAAGAAGAACTTACAAAAGTAGAAGATGAATGTATTGTAGAACTGGTAAATAAACTTAAAGAATTAGGTTATCATACCATCACAGATGGTGAATTTAGACGTTCTACTTGGCATTTAGACTTTATGTGGGGATTTAATGGGGTTGAACATAAAAAGACTGTAGATGGAAACCAAACATTTGATGGTGAAGCTGCTATGATTGATGATACTTTTATGACAGGAAAGATTTCTTGTAAAGATCATCCTTTTGTAGAACATTTTAAATTTGTTAAAGCGTTAGAAGATGAAAATACTGTAGCTAAACAAACAATTCCTTCACCTGGTCAATTCTATGCTTTCTTTACAGGAGCTGATTTATTAGATAAAACATTAGGTTTCTATGGTAGTGAAGAAGCTTTTGCTGACGATGTTGTTAAAGCATACAATGAATTTGTTCAAGAAATTTATCACGCTGGATGCCGTCAATTACAATTTGATGATTGTGTATGGGGTGGTATGGTTAATCCTGAACTTGCTGTAAGTTTAACAGGAAGAAAGGGAGAAGCATTAGAAAAATATAAACAACTTTTATTAGACTTAAATAATAAAGTTGTTGCAAGTGCACCTGTAGATTTAACAATTAATACTCATGTATGTAGAGGAAATTATCATTCTACTTACTTTAGTTCAGGAGCTTATGATGGTGTAGCTGATTTACTCTTTGGTGAAGAAAATGTAGATGCTTATTTCTTAGAATATGATGATCATCGTTCTGGTGGTTTTGCTCCATTAAAGAAGGTATCAGGAGATAAAAAAGTAGTTTTAGGTCTTATTACTACAAAGAAACCTGATTTAGAAGATAAAGAACTTGTTAAAAGAAGAATTTATGAAGCAACTAAATATATTCCTTTAGAACGTTTATATTTAAGTCCTCAATGTGGTTTTGCTTCATGTGAAATTGGTAATAAATTAACAGAAGAACAACAATGGGCTAAACTTAAACTTGTTAAAGAAATTGCTGAAGAAGTATGGGGAGATTAAAAGAAAAGGAGAATAACATTGGTAATCCATGTTTTCTCCTTTTTTTGTTTTGTAATACATAGGCGTATACTATTTTACAATATGCATATGAGGGTAAGGTATTTCAATACCTTCCTTTTTAAATTCAGTCACTAAATCTTTACGAATATCGGCAAGTAACTGGAATCCTTGTACATTATCTTCACTAGTGATTGTTGCTCTTAATTGAATACTGCTATCTTTTAAATCAGAAACAATCACAGGGACTAATGGATCCTTTTTATCTTTTCTTCCATCAATGAATAAAGGATGTTTTACAACAAGATCTTGAATCACTTTGATTGCTTGATCTATATCACTTTCATAAGAAATATCGATATAAAGATAATTTGCTTTAACATGTTCGATTTGTGAAATATTTTCTATAATTGCTTTATTCATAATATCATTAGGAACAATCATTTGTGTCTTTTCTAATGTTTCAATAACACTATGTCTAAGTGAAATATCAATAACAGTTCCTCTAACATTATGCCCTGTAACAACAATAAAATCACCAATCTTATAAGGCTTATAAGCCATAATCATGGCACCATTAATAAGATTACCGGCAGCTTCTTGACTGGCAAGTCCAATAACTACGGCAACGATTCCTCCAGATGCAAGTAAGGCAGTCGCAAATGATTTTAAAAACTTCACTTCACTACAAATAATTGCTAAAAAGATTGTAATGAGAATAATCTTTTTAATTCTTTTTTGTAAAACATAATTATCAGGCCATTTCTTTTTAATAAACTTATTTAATAATTTATTGATTGCAATTAAAACAATCCCTGCAATAACAATTGAAATAATGCCATTAATAACCCCATTTACAAACAAATTATCAATTTGTTCAAATATTTTTTCCATTCAAATTACCTCTTTTTATAATACTTTGAAAGAACATACAACAAAACTGATTGCATTGCTCCTACAATAGAAACCATTAAACATCCATAACAAATCCAATATAAAATACTATTTCCTGTATTAATTGCATTTAATATAAAGAAAACAATAAACGCAATTAATGCTACATTCCTTGTATACTTAAAAAAACGATAAAATCTTTGTGCTAATATTTCATTTGTATTCATCTTATTTACCGATGCAAAAGCGTTTAAATAATTCATCTAATAAATCCTCTTTTGCTTGTTCTCCTAATATTTCTTTTAAACAAGACCAACTATCATAAAGATCTTCTACAATAAGATCTGATGGTATAGACATCTTCATCGCATCAATTGCTATTTGTAAAGAAGAAGCTGCTTTTTCTAATAATTGTGTTTGTCTAGCATTAGTAAGATAATATTCTTCTTGATTACTTATAAGTCCTAAATTAAATTTCTTTTTAATTTCTTTAGTAAGCGCTAAAATATCTTGTTCTTTAGCCGATATTTCAATTCCTTCTAAATCAACTTTCTTACCTAAATCTGCTTTATTAATAATAATAATACGATTTGTATCTTCTGTAAGTTCAAGTAACTTTTGATCTTCTTGATCAAGTTCTTTACTTCCATCAATAACTAATAAAACAAGATCTGCTTTTTTAATCATTTCTTTTGATTTTTCAACCCCAAGACTTTCTACAATATTATCTGTTTCTCTAATTCCTGCTGTATCGATCATATTTAATAAAATACCATCTACTGTTACTGATCCTTCAACGACATCTCTTGTTGTTCCAGCAATATTTGTGACAATCGCTTTTTCTTCTTTTAACATCGCATTTAATAAACTAGATTTACCAACGTTGGGTTTACCAATGATGGCTGTTTGAATTCCCTCTTTTAATAATTTAATATTTTTAGAATCTTCAATGATTTTATTCATCTTTTCAATTAAAGAAGTAGACATTGGTAAAAGCTTATCTGCTGTTAATTCTTCTACATCTTCATATTCAGGATAATCAATATTGACTTCAATTTGCGTAATGATTTGAATTAAATCTTCTTTTAAATCTTTAATAAAATGACTAATACTTCCTTGAATTCCTTTTAAAGCAAGAGAAGAAGCATAACTATTTTTAGCCGTAATAATATCACTAATAGCTTCTGCTTGTGATAAATCAATACGCCCATTCAAAAAAGCACGTTTACTGAATTCACCACGTTCTGCCAGTCTTGCTCCATGATGTAAACAAAGATCAACTACTTTATTTGTAATATAAACACCACCATGGCAATTGATTTCAACCATTTCTTCTCCTGTAAAAGTTCTTTTCCCACGATAGATATTTACTAATACTTCATCTATTTTTTCACCATTATCTTTTATATAACCGTATGTAATGGTATGACTCTCTTTATTTATAATCTTTCCTGTAAAAAACTGTTGAACAAATGCAATAACATCTTTTCCTGATAAACGGATAATTGAAATTGCTGCTTCTAGTCTTGATGTTGCTACTGCAACAATAATATCATCATTCATTTTCATACCACCTTTCTTTTTGATACTATCTTATTTTGTTGATTTTATCAATAAATAACTCCCTCATTATAACAAATATTTTTTATTTTTGATATATGATTTTTTTCGATTGATTTCTATATTTTAATCATATATTATTATGTACAAATAGGGGTGAAAAAATGAAAAAGCTGAATAAAAAAGTTCCTATAATCGGAGGTGCTGTTATAGGAGTGATATTGGTTATTTATATCATTTTATGTTTTCTAGCATCAGGTAATGGATTTATCAAGAATATGACAATTAATGGCATAGAGGTTAATAATATGTCTAAAGAAGAGGTCATTTCTAAACTTGAAAATAAGTATCAAAAAGATCAAAATCAATTATTATTAAATCTTGAAATGAATGATCAAAAGTATCAAATAGATATGAAGGATAATGTTAAAGTTAACATTAAAGATCAAGTTAATGATATTCAAAAGAAATATAATAATTTCTTTACTAAAGGTTATCATTATTTATTAAAACATAATGAAAATATTTCTATAGATATTAAAGATCAAAAACAACTTAATAAAGATATCAAAAAATCAGGTATTTTAGATTATTCAACTTTAGTACCTACTACTTATAAAGTTGAAAAAACAAAAGTTATCTTTACTAAAGGTAAAAGTGGTGAAGCAGTTAAACAAAAAGATGTTTATAACACAATTCAAACTGCTTTAAATGAATATGATTTTAATAAAACTTTAAAAATTAAACCTTCATCTGTTTCAGAAGATGAAAGTGTTATGAAAACAATTTATAAGACTTTATCTAAGGAAGGTAAAAATGCGACTTTAGATAAAAATAATGATTATAAAATTGTAGCTGAACAATATGGTGCTAAATATGATTTAGATGATTCAATTAGTGCTTTTAATAAAGCTAAAGAAGGAAAAGAATTTGAAGTTAAAGCAAAAGCTATTGTTCCAAGTATTACTAAAGAAGATTTAGAAAAGAATTTATTTAAAGATGTTTTAGGTGAATATACAACAACTGTTAATGGTTCATCTGTAAGAAAAAACAATGTCAGACTTGCTGGTGAAAAATGTAATGTGATCTTACTTCCAGGTGAAGAATTTTCTTACAATCAAACAGTTGGAAAAAGAACAAAAGAAAATGGTTTTGGTGAAGCAGGAGCTTATTTAAATGGCGAAACTGTTCAAGAAGTTGGAGGTGGCGTTTGTCAAGCTTCTTCAACATTATATAATGCTGTTGTTTTAGCTAATTTAGAAGTAACTGAAAGAACAAATCATACGTATATTTCAAGTTATGTACCAATAGGAAGAGATGCCACTGTTTCTTGGGGTGGTCCTGATTTTAAATTTAAAAATAATAGAGATTATCCAATTAAAATAGAAGCAAGTTATGCTGGTGGTAAGTTAACATGTAAAATTATTGGAACTGATGTTGATGGAAGTTATGTGAAGTTTACAAGTGAA
>ENA-OPSF01000460-OPSF01000460.1-human-gut-metagenome-genome-assembly--contig:-NODE-460-length-37398-cov-3.111748_pt1 | contig 37398 bp, 41 predicted proteins | sample MGYA00241452_ERZ501896 | MGnify/ENA primary metagenome ERZ501896 (study PRJEB25962, sample SAMEA2042111) | human gut metagenome | biome: human gut; feature: human-associated habitat; material: faeces... | reverse complement strand
ATAAATTTAACAAGTTGAATTAAATCCTCTTTGTCAAAATTCAATATCTCTCCAAATATATATTTGAATATCTCTTTCGGAATAATCTGATAATCCAATAACCCTTTAATAGAACTTTTGATTTCTTCGGGAACATATTCAACTATTTTCTTATAGAGAATTTTTTCATCATAGTTACTTTCCAAAATATTCAATATATCAATCTTATTGGCATTGTCAATTGTTAAAGCTATGGACGATATCGTAAAAATAATTTTATTCTGATATCTCATTCCAGTAAATCGTAAATAGTCTTGTATCTTTTCAATCATTCTATATCATACTCCTTTTTCTTTTGGTTTTTGATAACCTTTTAATATTTTTTATTATATCATATTGCGCCGATTAAACAACTAAATCTTATAACTTTTCAAAGGAGCACTTATATAGAATTCTTTTATAACCTCTACGTTATCACAAACATATGTTCTTGTCAATTGTTTTAGAACATACGTTCTTATTTGGAGATAAAAAAATAACACAGTCACCATTTACTTCTTCGTAAACTATATGACTATGTTCTTTTACAATACAATACCTTCCTGTTTTGCAAACTCCTCTATAGTAATCGTATCATGTTTATCAGGACTGTCATCATTCAGATACTTCTGCACCATGTTTTCACAGAAAATATCGTCTTCCATCTCATCATCAAATTCTATTCCTTTTAAAAATAAAAGAATTTTCTCAATTTTGTATTCTGGTAATTTGTCAATAATCTGTTTCGCTTCTTCACGATTGCTCATGTAACCACATCCTTTCTTATTTTATTATATTTGACAGGGTCTTGCGTATGTCATCAAACGTCTGTTGGATTGACGCAACTCGCATATTACTAACATCTTCTTCCGCTTCTGCCAGTATATGCAGCAATCCCTGTTCTGACTGCATAGAAATCTCATTGCAATGGTTTCTTGAATCTACGGATGATCTTATTATGGTTCCCCTGTAACCATCTCCTTTGTATAATCATATTGTACCATAATCCTTATATATTAGACAATTTGTTTTGATGGTATATTGTTTCCGTGATGGGAATGGGATTGTTCTGGCGGTGATGATGAACTGATGGTTTATGTTCGTTATGTATTGTGTTTTTTGTTTTAATTACATACCATATATTGTATGTTTTTCTTTGTTTCGTACTATATATTGTGTACACAATTCTACATCACACCTATAAATTTTACATCGAACAGCAATCAGTTTCACATTGTGAAACTATCATAATCCCCCATAACAACTACTCTTCCCAAAGATTTTCCTTTATTAACACTATCTTCCTGAAAATCCTTTGATATTCCAAGCCCCATTGTTTGTACAACATCTTCTCACCGACCGTAATACCGACACCTGTTTTTTACCGCTTTATATCCTACTATTTTAGTAGGAATTGGCATAAACTCTGCATTTGTCCGAACTCTACATAGGATAAAGGACTGTACATTTCTGCACAGTCCACCAACAAATAAATCACAACACTTTATAGGTAGTTGTATCACCTATTCCATCATATCTTTTCATTTCTCTTTTGTCAATAATAATTCTGCTGCCATAACGCCTTGTTAGATAATCCGTCTTTCCCTCTATCCAATTTTCTTGACAATTAGATCAGGTATTTTTCCTACAAACTCAATCATATACTCATGATATTTATCATTGTAAAAAATTTCCATCACACATTCTCCGACAGAATATGTAGTACGGCTTGTACTCTTTCCTGTTTCTCTGTCTACAGCCTTGAATACAAGTTCATCAAATTCCGGTTCATATTCCACCTTTGCACACGGAATATCTAAACTGATACCATAATGATCTGTACTCTCCACGCTGACAAACTTTCCTGTTACTGCTTCCACAAATTCTTTTACTGTTACTGTCTCCATTCTCTTTTACCTCTTTCCTTTAAACAATGTCACTTTTCATGCTGTTGCAGCTTCTACACAATCCCTGCAAATTATCAATCGTATTGACTCCACCTCTGGACAGTGGGAAAATATGATCGATTGTCAGATAATTTTCCATACTGGTATAATCATCAATTTGTAATGCGCTGCCACAGATTGCACATTTCCCATCCTGTCTCTGATATAAGATTTTCCGCTTTCCGCGTTTAGATGTTGTTGCAATCCTTTTACATTGCTTTTCATGCGATATCCTTTGTTGATTGACTTCACATGTTACCGTTTCCATACCACACATAACCGCCACGATATAATCACAAAGTCCATCAACTAACCATCCATTTTGTGTGACAACAATCTGTTTTTTGAATTGCCTGTGCTTTATATAATACACTGCATGATTTTCTACCTTGGACTCTTTAGGCGGTGTACGTGTGTACCGATCCGGAATTGTGATTTTATCAACACGCATTTCCATCACCATATACACACGCCCCCTTACTTTTAAAAGAACTTGTCAACCAGAATTTTAATGATTGCTTTTTTCAGTTCCTCTGTATAATCTGATAAATCAACTGCAATACTACAATCCATCTGCTCCAGCTTTTCATTTTCTGAATCTGTAAATCCAACCTCTATCGTTGTCCTGATCGCCTCGTTTTCCCGGATAACAACACGCAAATATGTGAAATCAATCTTTACCGGCTTATCACTCCATACAGATGGAATATTAAATCCATGTTCTCTGTTAAATTTTTCAATTTCTCTAGTACGATTGACCTTCCCAATTTCAATTGCTTTCTCAACTTCTTCCTTTAATTCGTCAGACATATCACAGATATCAATGGATACTTCCATATAATCTTCATCAAATGTAATGTTGCCTAACTCTAATACTCCAATGTTTGTTATCTCTGTTCTTGATTTCCACTTTAACATAATTCAATACCTCTTCTTTCCCTATTATATATGTATTATTTTTTTAACAACTTTGTATCATCAAACCATTTTGTATGACCTTTGGATTCATCAAAATAGATCTTAGGCTGTGTAATGACACTATTACTAATAGACCGAACAACTTTGTTTTTGTCTGTCTTAACTGCAAATTGTATTTCTTGCTTCTGCATATTTCTTTCACCTCTCTCCCCGTCATGCCGTTAGGACAGCTTTTGAATTATCTGATTCGTAGCACGTTATAACTTGTTATTCTCTCAAAGGGTTTTAAATCATCACCTAAGATATCCTTTAACTTATCCTTATCCAGTGTAGTTCTGCTCTGTGCTTTATAAGTAATTTTTGCACTGTCTGTAATTTCTGAATCTAGATTATGTTCTGTCATATATAAGATAACTTCATGCTCAACCGCTTTTACTTCATTTTCAAGTTCTTCTTTCATAGCTTTCAGGCTTCTTAATTCCTGTACCTTCTGTTCTAATTCTGTCTTTGTGATACACATAATTTCTTCTCCTCTTCTTATGATTTATTTGTTGTTACAACCCTTTAAGCATCTTCCTGACTATTTCTGCATCATTCCGACCGATCACAGGGATATGGCTTAAAGTTTATGAGTGCTTTCGGCTTTCTCGGTTGTTTTGTAGATCTGTTTTGTTTGACCTTGTGATTATATTGTACACTTAAACGTGTACTTTTGTCTATTGATAAAATACACAAATATATGTACTTTATTTTTGTTTATATTGTACACTTTTTTATGTACTTGTTTTCAAGTATAAAAAAAGAAAGTAGTCAAAAGTTCTACTTCCTTCATAATGACTATTTAATTATATATTCTTCTTCACCCTTTATAATAATTTGCATATTTAAAAACTCCGCAATCTTAACGGCATCTTCAACAGTAAATGTATCTCGTTGCATTTTATTAGAAAAACTCTGCTTTGTCATTCCTAATACTTTAGCTAAATCGTTCTGTGTTAAATTTTTACCTTTGGCTTTATAACTTTCTAAAATTTCTTTTATTGTATTCGCAAACAATACTTTAACCCTCCGCATCTAATTTTAATCAGTATATCATACTCCTATCATTATATCAACCTTTTGTACATCTTTATGTATACTTTTCATATTTTATTGTATATATATTTGTGTACTTTATACATTTACATTGTACATGTTTTTGTGTACAATGATCTCATCAAATAAATCACACACATAAAAGGAGAGATTATTGTATGAGTAAATCAGTGTATGAAATGGTAACTGACAGAATCATTGAACAGTTAGAAAAGGGTGTAATTCCTTGGCGGAAACCTTGGAATGGTGTAGCAAATGGAGCATACAACAGAATCACAAGGAAACCTTATTCCTTATTAAATCAGATGTTATTAAAACATACTGGTGAATATGCTACTTTTAAACAGTGGACAGAATTAGGCGGTCGCATTCGCAAAGGAGAGAAATCAGAAATACTTGTCTTCTGGAAGATATTACCTGTTGAAGAAAAGAAAGAAGACGGAACAGCAGAGATTAAACAGATTGCAATGTTGAGATATTATAATGTCTTTCATATTTCACAGGTAGATGGTATTGAACCGTTATCATATGAACCAAAAGAACTGCCACCACTGGATGAAGCTGAAAAAGTAATCAGTGATTATATTACAAGAGAGCATATTGTATTAGAGAATACGGCATCTAATGAAGCGTATTACTCACCTTCTCGTGATCTAATACATTTACCACTTATGGAACAGTTTCAGAACGAAGCAGAGTATTACAGCACAGCATTTCATGAACTAACACACAGCACCGGGCATAAAAGCCGATTAGACCGACTTAGTCTCTCAACAACTGCTCGTTTTGGTAGTGAAGATTATAGCAAGGAAGAACTTGTTGCAGAAATCGGAAGTGCAAATCTTATGAATATTCTCGGTATTGAAACAACTGGAAGTTTCAGAAATTCAACAGCTTATATACAAAACTGGTTATCTGCATTGAGATCTGACGTGAAATTCATTGTTTCTGCATCTTGCAAAGCAGAAAAGGCAGTCAAGTATATTTTAAATGAAGCATAGAACTTTTGAGGGTGTAACTTATATAGTTGCACCCTATTGTTATATTTAGATGGATGTAGAGATATACAGATGTGAGAAAGAAACGGTTTGTTGCTATTACATTACTGCTATTAACTACTTATACATCATTCACAGGATGTCGGTATAATATAATAGATAATACAACTATGATACAGGTAAAGAACAGAAAGAGAACAGCTATTAACTACATAGATATGAATTGTGTTGCAGAATACAGCGGAACAGTTCATGTATTGTAATTATATTTTTAGGACGGAACTGGTACTATTTAGAAGGCACAAAATGTTAAGATGGTATGACAGAAGTATATTATATTTTCACGCAAGAAGATCTTGAGCGTTTATCTCATGCATTATAGGATTGGATGGGCGAATTATTATTAACATTTTTAATGTGATTGTTTTGGATCCTGACTGAAATCGGATTGCTACTCATGGTTATGATATGCTTTACGATAAAAATAATTTATCTGCTGATGATAAAGTCCAGTCTGTATTTGTATACAATCCTAAGACAAGCTACTCCGATGATATGCTGTACAGAACGAACATATTGCTCCGATATCCAAAGTAAAAAAATAGGCTGAGAGTCCGAAATTCTCAACCTGTTTTGATTTTTTATGTGTAAAGAGATTTTCTATTTTATGCAAAGTATAATTTTCTTCTTGTTCCCGGGGAGGAAATACACGGGCAGTATATCGGTTGTATGGCTAGGTTATATATGTTGTAAAAGTCTACTGGCAGCAGTACCCCCGGTACTAAACATCTTTGAGCAAAGTCTATTTTCTGTATATGAGGGTATGGGTTCCTTCTACACGCCACGGATAAATTTTAAGCCATCGAAGATTAAAAATAACTCTTACAGCTATTACACTTCCACTGCTTACCAATCTTATTAGATGCCATACCAACTGCCAATGTGCTGAACATCCTACTTGTAGTAGAAACCTTTACAACATTTATTGAATGACAGTATGGACATTTAACGACTGGTTCATCCTTTGGACGTTTATAACTTTTGTTGCTAAATAAGGTGTTTTTTAATGTTGACACAACAGGTTTTACTTCCTCATTACTACCAATAATCTGTGTATAGATTCCTAGTCCTTTTAGTTCCTTTTGTATCTTTATTGCGTCTTCATCAGAAGTTGCATCTCTGATGACATACGGAACAGTGTATGGGTCTTTGCCGTAACTAAAATTGTAATATCTTCCAGAATAAATCAACTCGGTCGTATCGATTTTTTGACCTTTTGATCCAAGTGATATAATTTTTTTAGATTTAAACGAAGGTTGATATTCCTTTCTTCCAACTTGTTTAGTTTCAAAGTCGACTTCATAGAAGTTTAAAACTTCTTCTATTTGGTCTTTAGTTTCTTCGTCAACATTTTGGAATAAATCACAAGGTATTCTTCCGACAAGGGACATTGATTCTGATATATCAACATTTCTCATAAGCCTTAAATATCTTGCAACATTCAAATCATGGCTATGAGTGTCAAGTACAGTTATTGTATATGTGTTTGTCATAGAAGAATCATCACTTTCTTCATCTATATCATGTCCTTCTTGTTGCGCTTTCCACGACTGTATTTCTTCAATTGGGAATCCTAATTGGGCAAACTTTTTTATATCATCAAGATTATTTAAACCTGTTTCATCCATAAATTTTTTAAAGGGAATCTACACTTGATACATATTCCTGAATATTGACTAACTTCAGATCCGCATTCTGGACATATTATTAACATTTGTTATACCTCTCTGTCTTTTATTGATCTATCTTCTCAATTGCTACTCCTGGTATTGTTATTGTTTTTCCAGAAGTTGATTCATAACTAATTGTCCCTGAGGAAATTCCATAAATCGTAATATAATCTTCCTCTAAAACTCTTGAAGACACAATGGAACTTTCATATAATCCTAAAAGCACAGTATCATAATTGTCATCTACAGCTAAACGTATTTGCACGAGGTTATCTTGCTCTAATACTTGTATTACCTTACCAGTAAACTTCACTTTCTTCCCTTTGAATTGATCTGGTGTTCTAGCTAACTGATCATAAGTAATACCTGTTTCATATCCTTTAGCCTCTTCTGCTGCCTTTTGTGCTGCAATTTGATTAAGCTGATTCTGACTTGACTGTGCCATACTCTGTGCTTCTTGATCTTCCGGTGTTCCATTATATTTTGCATGTAGTTGTGCTGCTAAATCAATAACCTGCTGCCACTGTCCAGCTTCATATGCATTTTTGATATCTGCTAATTGCTTGGCTGCTCCGTTTTCCAACTCCTCAATTTGGGCATTTAATTCAGAAATTGTTGAATTCAAACTTGTATTTTCGTTTTCAGTATTTTTGTTTTTTTGCTGAAGTTCATCATGTCTATGATTGACATCTTCTAATTTTTTGCTAACCTCAGTATATTTATTTTTATATTCATGATATTTATTATTAAAATTGAAAGCACTTACCACACTCACAACTAATATAGCACCACCTGCTATTTCGCAAATCAGACGCTTATTAAAATTAATTTTATGCTTTTTATTTTCTAATTCTGGTGTTTCTTCTATCTGATGTATTTGGGCTTCTTCTGGGATTGCTTCCTTTTTGTCATCATGCTCTTCTAATACATCCTCTATGTGGGCTATTGCCTCTTCTTCAGGTACACTTTCATTTCGAGAATCATTTGCTACAAAACTTTCTTCTAACTGCGTTGATTCTGCTTCATCTGCTTTTAAGTTTTCTCCTTGCTCTTCTACAGTATTTTGAACCTTTTCATTTTCTTCTAATACTTCAAAATCTTCCGTATTTTCTACCTCTTCTACTAGTTCTTCCGTTCCATCAAATGGATATCCACAATATTTACACTCTTTTAAATTTTCCTCTACTAAATTACTACATTCCGGACACTTTCTCATTCCCACGTTTTCTTCCTCCCTCTCTTTATCTGTTGGTAATTTACACCATATTTCTTTCTCTAATCCATTTTGAATAATGCCACATCAACTAGCCTAACATATTGCCCTTCATTCAATTTGATATATTTTTGTTGATCAACAAGTTGTTCAGATTCTTGTACAGTTCCACCCAATGGACTATCCGCAATTTCATATGCTCCAAGATTTCCACCTACATTTGCATAATTTGAATTATATTCGTCAAGAATGGAAACCACCTTATATTCTCCTGCTTCTATATCTGTACCCACTTGAAAAATACCGTACTGTTTTAGATTATTTATATCAAATGTTTCTTGTGGAAAAAGCGCACCACCGTAAATCTCTATATATTGTCCATCCTGTAAATTAACACTGATAAATAGACCGGATTGATATGTCGCATTTTCTTTTGCATCTAAACTTGTATATGTTTCTATATTAGCAGTACCATACAATCCATATACAATATAATCGCCTGCTGGAATATCAGTCCCGACTCGATATGTACCACTCGTCTTTCCATCTGGTATCAATGCTGTATCTACATATTGAAAACTAAAAGTTGCTTTGCTCAAGTCAATATTTGATTCTGCTTGCTGAGTTAAATCCATACTGCTTATTTTTTCTGAGTTATTTGACTCTGTTACAGTATTTTCTACTTGTTTAGGACTATTATCATTCGCCTTTTCCCTAGTATCTTCTGTAGAACGAATAAATTGTACAACATTGCCTGCAAGCGAAAACGCACAAATACAAATCAAAACTGCAACAAATTTATTACCTTTCATTTTTTCTTTTTTGTCTTCCATCTCTTTCATTTGTTTTACAATATCATATCCACAGTTAGGACATTTGCCCGCCTTATCACTTATTTCTTTTCCACATTCAGGACATTTAATTAGTGCCATAATTTTCTTTTCTCCTTTAATATCTATACCATGTACATTTGTAACTATTATTCCCAAATTCCACTGTAGGTGCATATTCATCTAACATAGCTAATGTATAACCTAACATCTTTTCAGAAATTCCAAGTTCTTTACTTGCTGCTTGTAAATCTGAAATTTCAAAATCATAAATCCTATTTGAAAAATCAAAATTCCCTGAAACACAGCTTAATCCTTGTAACCCACGCATAACTGCTTCTAATGAATTTTCTCTAGTAACAAATAAACTTGCTTTATCCACGTACGGTTTCATTTCTTCCCATGTGGGTTGTTTTTCTATTCCGCAAATTAATGTGATACTATCCTCTCCAGTCGGTGAATAAAATTCTTTACCCAAAGTTGACATATAAAATCCCTCTAATTTTTTCGCTAAAGATCTGTACAATGCTCCATCTTCTAACCATTTTAATTCATCTCTAGCTATTGTCATCCCATTATATGTAACTTCATATTCTGTTTCTTCAATATTAGAATGATCCAATTCCTTTGCTTCCATATATGCATCATATACAACGAACGGTTCTTTCACACACACATCAAAACTAATTTTACTGGTATTACCTGCCTCATCTGAAACATTATATTTAATTTTATATTTTCCTGGCTGGTTAATATTTAAACCACCATCATATAGATACGTTTCCAATATAGAACTTTCTGTAATATTATCACTTATTTTTAAATTTTCTTTTACCCAAATATCTATATCAAATAAATCATCACCTTGTTCAACTATTAGTTCTTCTTTTGGCATACCCGTAATGGATGGCATACCGGTATCGTTTGATACCTTATCCATATGTTCTGATAATTGGTATTTTTTTGAAGAATCCTTATAGTCCCCCAAATCTTGATATAGCTTTGTGGCTGTATCATATTTTTGTTGTTCATACGATTTTTCAGCCTTCGCATATTTTCTCATATCAGATGTCAGAAAAAAAATTATAAATCCTAATATTAATATTGCAATCGAAATTGTAAGTATACTTTTTTTCCTCATTCACTCCTGTCCCCTCTCATTTCCCATTTCAACTATTTTTAGTATAAAATATACATCACGTGAAGTCAACTATTCCAATACTTTTTCGACCTATTAAATCCATGTTATATAGTAAACTAATTTTATGGGGGTATTGAAATGGTTGACTTTGGTATCACATTAAAAACTTTACGGACACAACACAATTACACACAATCTCAATTAGCGCAAAAATTGGGTCTGACAAAATCTGTAATCAGCGCATACGAAACTGGTCTAAGACTACCTTCTTATGATGTTTTAATTAATATTGCAAAAATTTTTAAAGTAAGTACAGATTATCTACTTGGAATAGATAGCCGACAGGAAATTGATTTATCTGGATTGACACCTGAAGAAATCACGGCACTTAAAAATCTGATAAAGGCTATGAAACATAGATAAAAAATAGGCATACCCGAGAAACGTAATCTCTGATATGCCTTTTCTTATTTTCATGCTATTTACCCAACTGCTTTATTTTAACAAATCATTCTAATATAATTATCCAGCTGAACTTCTTCCAAATTTGCGATCAAATCTGCAAATGGACTTAGATTTCCATTTACAGCATACTCTTCTAAAGCATTGTAATAATCCAGTCTGTTTTCCTTTGCTATAGATATCGGCAAAAAGCCTTTCGACATCAACTGATAATTCATGATCAATCTTGATGTACGACCATTGCCGTCAATGAAGGGATGAATACGTACAAACTCCGCATGAGTCCATGCTGCATATTCTATTGGATTTAAAACTTGTTCTTTCCATGCTAAGTCAGCATAAAAATTTTTAATCTGAATATACATATCTGTACCCACCGGAGGGATATGACCCGCACCACTAATTCGAACTTCCTGATTACGATATATACCACCTGCAATAATATTTTCGGTCAAAATCTGATGAATATCTTTTACAATATTTTCATCTAACTTCTTTCCTTTTGTAATACACCTCTGAATATATCTATATGCTTTTTTATGATTAACTACCTCATATATCTCTCTTAACGCCTTCCCCCCTACAGAAATACCATCTTCCAATACAACTTTAGTTTCCATAAGTGTTAAGGTATTTCCTTCAATCGCGGTTGAGTTATGCGTATAAGTTAATTCAAAATCTTTTTCATAAGAAGATAATGTTATCTTATCAATCGAAGGCTTCCCTTCTTCTACAATTTGTTTTTTCTCCAATAATTTATTTATATCCATATAGCTTTCTTCCCTTTAGTTTAGAAATTTATTTTCTTTATTATAACAGTACATTCTTAATATCGCAACTTTACACAGAAGCCCCTCTATTCCTATTAAGTCCTAAAATAAATCTACATCCGCTTCTTATACATATAGATTTATTTAAATATTTAATTCATATTCGTATATGTCTTATAAGGTTTTCCCTAAATGTCTCCTATTTTTAATCGCCACACATGCGTCATTCGCACTTGCAACTGCAATGCACTTTAACATCGTATCTACCGTCTGCACTTCTCCGGGTTCTAGAAACACCTGGCTTCCTCCCATGGATGCTGCATACTCTGACACAGTTACTTCGTCTTCCAACTTTATCTTTCCATCCTCCACTGCATCCAGGATTAAAAGCATCGTCATAACTTTCGTCACACTTGCAGGCGGGCGTTCCTCCTCCTTCTGTTTCTCATAAATAATTTTTCCGGTAGATGCCTCCATCAAAACGGCGGACTGTGCTGTCAGTTCCAGCTCATTTTTCTTTTCTGACTCTACCTCTTCCTGCAATACTTTCCCGTCAGGCGGCATCGCGCAGACAGTCCCGGTACATAAAATAACGCTCAATACTACTGCCAGAATTGTTCTCATTTTACAACTCCCTTTGATTTCGTCTACTACCATTGTAAGCATTGTGTGAAAGATTTATGACTGTTCCTACCGTTCTTTCTCTTTGAGTTCTCCTTCCCTGTAAGCCCGGATCAGCTCTTTTAATTCTGCAATTCTCTCTTTCATCTTGTTCCCATTGTCAGTATCCCCGACAAGCTGACGCCTGTCTGTATATTTTACTGCCACCTGTCTAGAAACGATATCTTTCTCCTCATGGATCGCCATCTCTGCCGATTCAAACGGTTCATGTGCTGTCAGTGTCATGCCATAAGAATTATAGATTAAAGTATACCCCGCAATTCCGGTCTCCTTGTGGTATGCCTTTGAAAATCCTCCGTCAATGATCAATACCTTACCACCACATTTTACAGGACTCTCCCCTGAGCTCTGATGCACCGGCACATGCCCGTTGATAATATGTGCATCTTCCCCCTCAAGACCAAATGCTTCCAGAATCTGCTCAGCAGTACTGCTCTCTTCTAAAAATCGATAATATGCATTCTTCTTTTCCAAATGTGCTTCCGGATCTGCAATCAGATACCTTTCAAATGTAGCCATCTTGCTCCTTCCAAACAACGGAGATTTCGGTCCACTCCAGAGATACCATAAAATATCCTGTCCCTTCTTTCGCTCACCTTCTTCCAAGGCAACAAAAGCTTTTCTTACATACATTTCAAGCACATCGTAAAGCTTTCTCCCCTGATAAAATGTTCCAAAAATATTGACCTTCTCAAAGCTGCCGTCTTCTTCCAGCGGAATACACCCATGATAGAGCAGATTGTGATTATACACCTTGTAAAGACTTCCGTTCTTTAAAAGCAACTTGACATGTCTTTGCAGTTTCTCACAGTTTTGAAACGCTGTTTTTAGTTTCTCCATGATTTCCTGTTCACCTTTGCTTAAACGATATGGTGCTTCTTCAGAAATCGTGGGAAAGCTCTTGTCTTTTAACCGATATTCTTTTCCCTGTATGATCACAGTTCCATTCTTCTTATCGAGTGTCTCAAGAAAACATCGGTCTTCCATATCAAAATCAGGATGCTCCCTCAGCAGCATTTCCTCCAGTTTAAACTGAATTATCGTAATCGCTTTGTGCATTCTTCTCTCTAACAGAGAGGAGGAATCTGTTTTTCCCTCTCTCCCTTTCACAGCGAAACATACACAGGGGTCTTCCCCATAGATTTCCATTGCAAATGCAGCTAACGGAAGCAAATTAATACCATATCCATCTTCCAGAAGATCTAGATTGCCATAACGGAGGCAGATTCGGATCACCGTCGCAATACATGCTACATTTCCCGCAGCCGCTCCCATCCAAAGGATATCATGGTTTCCCCACTGGATATCAAACGAGTGATACGTCATAAGACAGTCCAGAATTTTATCCGGTGCGGGTCCTCTGTCAAAAATATCGCCAATAATATGCAGATGATCGATCACAAGTCTTTGGATCAGCTCTGACATCACAATGATAAAATCTTCTGCCTTTCCAATCTCCAGTATCGTTGTGACGATTGATTCATAGTACGCACCTTTATTCAGCACCTCTGATTTCTCTGTGATCAGTTCTTCAATGACATATGCATAGTCCGCCGGAAGTGCTTTTCTCACTTTTGATCTTGTATATTTTGAGGAGACTGTCTTGCATATTTCAATCAATCGATACAATGTGATCTTGTACCAGTTCTCCATATCTGGCTCTGTTTTTTTGATCTCAGCAATCTTTTCTGCCGGATAATAGATCAAAGTTGCCATCGCACACTTTTCTGCCGTACTCAGTGTATGGCCAAACACATCATCAATCTTCTTTCTAACCGCTCCTGATCCATTGCGCAGCACATGTGAAAATGCCTCAAACTCTCCGTGAATATCTGATATAAAATGTTCAGTTCCTTTTGGAAGGTTTAAAATCGACTGGAGATTGATAATCTCTGTGGATGCCTTTCCAATTGTCGGATATAATTCTGCAAGATATTCTAGATAATTTTTATTGTTTTGTTCCATGTTTCTTCCTTTCATTCTTATTGATTTTCTCTGTACTGCCAGTCCCCATAAGCAGGATATGAGATAGCTAAAATAGCAGGGATTTCCCCTGCTATTTCAGCTTCTCTACTCTCTCCTGCACCGTCTTATTAAAATTCTCTACTTTTCGATTATATGGTTCATTCATATATTTTGAATGCAACATAAAGTCTGCCGTCGCCAGATTGTTTGCAATCGGAATATCATATACGACTGCGATACGCAAAAGTGCCTTCACGTCTGGATCATGTGGCTGCGCTTCTAACGGATCCCACAAAAAGATCATAAAATCAATATTTCCCTCAACGATTTTTGCACCGATCTGCTGATCTCCGCCAAGCGGTCCGCTGTTATATCCTTTAACCGGAAGTCCTGTTTTTTCAGCGATCAACCGGGATGTCGTCCCTGTTCCACAGAGAAAATGTCCTTTTAAAATCTCTTTATTCTTATCGCACCACTCTACCAGCTCTTTTTTCTTTCCATCATGTGCAACTAATGCAATATGTTTTGCCTTTCCAATCTCAAATGTAACATAATCATCCTGTAACATAAGCGTCCTCCTTTTATTTAGACTTTTTCTCTTTCTTCTACACAAGCCGCAGCTTTTTCAATCGTGTTTCAGCTTTATTATACACAATTTTTCTCTATTTAGGAAGCCCCTTACTGTTTTGCGACAATCTCGCCTTGTTTTTTGTAAATACTTCCCGCTGGAATCACTCCGCGCACCATGGAAAGAGGATAAATGTTTGTATGACTTCCAATCACACTTCCTGGATTCAGCACACTTCCACAGCCGACTTCCACCTCGTCCCCCAGCATTGCCCCGAATTTTTTCAATCCAGTCTCAATCGTCTTCTCTCCGACTTTCACTTTCACAAGTGATTTATCTGACTTTACATTTGATGTCACTGCCCCGGCTCCCATATGAGATTTGTATCCAAGAATTGAATCGCCGACATAATTATAATGCGGTACCTGTACTTTATTGAATAAAATTACATTTTTTAACTCTGTGGAATTTCCCACAACAGCTCCTTCTCCCACGATAGCATTTCCCCGGATAAATGCACAATGTCTGATCTCCGCCTCTTTTCCGATGATCGCCGGACCATGAATACTTGCAGTTGCTGCAACCTTTGCTGATTTTGCAACCCAGATATCCTCTCCTATCTTCTCATATTCCGTCTCTGGCAATGTGCTGCCAAGTTTCACGATAAACGCTCCAATCTTTGGAAGCACTTCCCACGGATATGTCGCTCCCGCAAAAATCTCACTGGCAATAGTTTCTTTCAATGTATACAATTCTGTTACTGTCATCTGCTCCATATCTTCTTTCCTTTCCATCTTCTAATCTGGTTTCCCATGCCTCTGTTTGAAATGAACATCTTTCTTTGCTGTCATTTTCGGTTTCTGATAAAATCCAGCAGCCCTGTCATAGCAGGCGCGCAGCTGATATTGATTATTCAATCCCAATACCCCATTTGTATGATTCTGTACGAACCGTTCCAGCTTCACCATATATTCCTCCGGGGTAATCTCTCCCTCTGCCACATAGTTCAAGCCTTTCTCCCAGCTCGCTGTCAACTCAGGATTTAAAAGAGAGCGGATCGAATGTCCAACTACATCAAACACCATCTCCCCAAGAAGCGTCGGAGTGATGATCTGTGTCTTCTTATTCAGAGCGAGATACTTAATATGTATCAACTTCTTTAAAATTTCTGCCCTCGTCGCACTTGTGCCAATGCCGCTTCCTTTTATCTGCGCACGCAGTTCCTCATCTTCAATCAACTGCCCGGCATTTTCCATCGCAAGGATGATCGAACCAGAATTATATCGTTTCGGAGGAGATGTCTCCCCCTCTTTAATCTGAAACCCTTGCACATTTAACTGCATCCCTTTCCACAGTTTCTGTACAAGAGAAAATAGACCTTCATCTTGATTTTCACTGTCCTCGCCTGCATCCTCCCCTTTTTTTGTCCCCGGCACACCAGTTACTTTCAGATACCCTTCTTCTGCAAGTACTTTAAAAGAAGAGAAAAACTGTTCTTCCTTCCGCTTGGTCACAATACTTACTTTCTGATATACCGCCGGCGGATAAAAGATGCTTAAAAATCGTCTGACAATCAGATCATATACCTGTCTGGCAGTCGGTGCTACCGCCTGCAATGCAGGAAGTCCTTGTCCGGTTGGAATGATCGCATAGTGATCTGTAATCTGCTTGTCATTGACATAGCGGGTTTTCTCTAGCCCTTTGTGACTTCCAAACCGTAAAATATCAGATAGAAACGGTCCTGCCATCTCATATTTGGAAAGACCATTCAGATTTTTATGAATCTCTTTTGCAACCGCAGTCGACAGCACACGCGCATCAGTTCTCGGATATGTAACCAGTTTTTTTTCATAGAGTTCCTGTACAATCCGGAGTGTCTCATCCGGGCTGATTTTAAACCGTTTGGAACATTCATTTTGAAGCTCTGCCAAGTTGAACAACAGCGGCGGATTTTTCTTCTCCTTTTTCTTTTCGATGGAGAGGATCTCACAAGTGAGCGGAAGCGGCTGACTCAAATAAGCGATCAGCTCCTCGGCCTTCTCTCTCTTCTGAAACCCATTTTCCTTGTAGAGGTCAAACGATTCAAAATACCGTGATCCTTTGACTGCCCTCCACTCACCTTCAAATGTCTGTCCTTCCACATCAACCGTAGAGATTACACGAAAAAACGGTGTCTTGACAAACTCGCGGATTTCCCTTTCTCTCCGGACGATCATGCCAAGAACACATGTCATCACTCGTCCAACCGAAAGCACTGTATAGTTGGTTTGCAAGTAATTCGAGATGCTGTTTCCATACTTTAGTGTCAGTAATCTCGAAAAATTAATTCCCATCAGATAATCTTCTTTTGCCCGCAGATAAGCAGATGCACTCAGATTATCATAATCTTCCAGTGGCTTTGCCTCCTGGATCCCGCGAAGAATTTCCTCCTCTGTCTGGGAATCGATCCAGACACGCTTCCTCACTTTTCCTTTCACTCCTGCCATCTGCTCTACCAGACGGTAAATATATTCTCCTTCTCGTCCGGAGTCGGTACATACATAGATGGTATCCACATCTTCTCTTGTCAGCTGTTCCTTTACAATCTGAAACTGCTTTGCAACCGCCGGAATGACTTCATACTTAAATTCCTTTGGAAGGAATGGAAGCGTATCCAGCCTCCATCTCTTCAACTTCGCATCATATACTTCGGGATAACTCATCGTGACAAGATGTCCAACACACCATGTTACGATTGCACTGTCCGCCTCCAGATATCCGTCTTTTCGTCTTGTATTCAATTTTAATGCCTTTGCAAATTCCTGTGCGACGCTTGGCTTCTCCGCAATATATACTGATTTTCCCATGTGTACCTACTTTACTGTAAAATGATATGCCGTTGTTGTATGATATGTGCTGCCGGCTTTGCAGACTGGACCTTCAAAGTGCTCTTTGTGGATCGCATCCGGAAAATACTGCGTCTCAAAACATGCACCGCTTCTCTTTCCATAGCAGATTCCCTCTTTTCCTTCTTCATGTTCCACAAAATTAGCAGTGTAAAACTGCATACCCGGAAGATCCGTCCACACTTCCATTCCAATACCACTTTCTGCTCCTTCCATCTCTGCCACCTTACGGTAAGTACCCGGATGGTTCAGTACCCAGTTGTGATCATATCCATTTCCAAGCCGAATTGCCTCATAATCGCTTTCAATCTCTTCGCCGATCATCTTGCCGGAACGAAAATCCATCGGTGTTCCTTCCACCGGAACGATCTCTCCGGTCGGGATCGATTCTGCATCTGCTCTCGTAAATGTATCTGCATCAATCCAGACACGCTGGGCAAGCACATCCTTTTTCTCATGTCCGTCAAGATTAAAGTAACTGTGGTTTGTCATATTCAAAATCGTGTCCTGATCCGGCACAGCGTAGTACTCAATTTTCACCGTGTCATCTTCAGTCAGTATATATGTCACTTCGATTTTCACTGTTCCTGGATATCCTTGATCTCCGTCTCTGCTCTCCAGCGCAAATGTAAGTTGATTGTTGTCCTCTTTTATCACATCCCAGATACGGACATTGAAGAAATCCATCCCACTGTGCAGATTATTACCATTATTATTTTGTGCAAGAGTGTAAGTCTTTCCATTCAGCTCAAAAGAAGCTCCCCCGATCCGGTTCGCACATCTCCCGACAATTGCCCCAAAAAACTTACTTGCCTCTTCATATTTCTGTGGCGTATCATATCCAAGCACAACATCTTTTGGAGTTCCATTTTTATCTTTGACGATCACCTTTACTAATGTCGCTCCAAGATCAGTCACCGCAATCTTTGTCCCATGCTGATTGGAAATTGTGTAAAGTGAAACACTGTTCCCTTGTTTTGTTGTTCCAAATACTGTTTTCTCTATACTCATCGTTCTTCTTCCTCTCTGCTCTGCTTATTTTTTATGAAAAATCTCAAGAAATCTTCGGATCACTTTTGGCTCTCGCCTCTTTTCTGACGATCTTTCCTGAAGCGCCTCCCGCATAAATACTTCCTGCGCATTCACCTCACGCTCTCTCATTTCTTTCTTTTTATATGTCCCGTCACTTGTCAGGATACGGGCCTTCACATTGTCCGACAGCATGACCTTCAAAAGATGGTTTAGTTGCCGTTTCACTATCGGATCATAGACCGGACATGCAACTTCTACCCGCTTTTCTGTATTTCTTGTCATCATGTCCGCGGAACCAATGTAGATCTTTTGCTCCTCCCGGACCCCGAAACTAAAAATTCTGGCATGCTCCAGGTAGCGCCCGACAATACTGATCACTCGTAAATTTTCTGTTTCCCCTTCAATCCCCGGTAGAATACAGCAAATCCCTCTTACGATCAGATCGATTCTGACTCCCGCTCTGGAAGCCTCGGCAATTTTCTCAATGAAATCCATATCGGTTACCGAATTCATCTTCATGACAATCCTGCCATTTGTCCCCTTTGCGATCTCCCTATCGATCAACAGGAGAATCTTCTGTTTTAAACTTGTCGGCGCCACGATCAGTTCTTCATATCTTCCGTCAAGATTACTGATTGACATATTTTTAAAGAATTCAGCTGCATCTTCCCCGATACTCCGACTGGATGTCATCAGAGAGACATCTGTATACATCTCCGCTGTCTTCTCGTTATAATTTCCCGTCCCAATCTGAGTGATATACTGTATCTCATTCCGATGGCGGTAGGTGATCAGACAGATTTTAGAGTGTACTTTGTATCCCTCAAATCCATAAATCACCCGGCATCCCGCCTCCTCAAGCCTTTCAGACCAGTCGATGTTATTCTGCTCATCAAATCTTGCCCGCAGTTCAATCAGCACTGTCACTTCTTTTCCGTTCTCTGCTGCTGCACACAGATACTCTACTAACCTTGTCTTTCGTGCAAGGCGGTAAATCGTAATCTTAATCGTCATGACATTCGGATCCGCAGACGCCTCTTTGATCAGACGGAGAAACGGTTCCATACTCTCATATGGATAAGAAAGCAGAATATCTTTTCTTCGAATCTGCTTCATCATACTGCCTTCTTCCACCATCTTCGCCATCTGCGGAGAAAATGGCTCATACGTCAGTGCACGCTTCATAGAATCTGGCGCCTTATCGATCACTGAGAACATAAACCCGAGCTTCATCGGCACTTTTGTACGAAAAATCTGTTTCGGTGTAATGTTAAATTTACTGCAAAAATACTGTTCCCGCTCTTTACTGAGACTCTCTGCCACTTCAAGACGGACAACCGCCATTCTTCTCCGCTTATGTAATGTCTTTTTCATCCGGTAACGGAAATCATCATTGATATCAAACGCTTCATCATCCGGAGAAATGTCTGCATTCCTTGTCACACAGATATAATTTCGATCTGAGATCTCATACTGACTAAAAATCAGTTCCAAATACTCCATGATCACTTTTTCCATGCGAATATATCGAATGTCATGTCCGGGAAGATATAAGATATCAGAAATAAACTGCGGTACCGGTACAATTCCAAGTAACGATCTGCCATTCTCCTTCAAGGTTGCCGTTACATATATTTCATTGTTCAAAAGATGTGGAAATGGGTGGTTTGGATCTACGATCTGAGGTGACAAAAGCGGAAGGATCTGCTCTCTGAAATATTTTTTTACAAACTTTTTCTCTTGCTGTTCCAGCTCCTTGAAAGACAACCCACAGATTCCATACGGACTTAACTGTTTCTTGATCTCCGCGTATGTCTTCTCCCGCTCTTTATAGAGCGGTGCAACCGCCGTATAGATTTTGTCCAACTGCTGCCTTGCACTCCATCCGGTCTTATCGTCAATATGATTTTCTCCCATCATTCCCATATCATAGAGACTTCCTACCCGGATCATAAAAAACTCATCCAAATTGCTCGTAAAGATTGCGACAAACTTCATCCGCTCCAAAAGCGGCACTGTCGGATCCTGTGCTTCCTGAAGCACGCGCTCATTGAACCGGAGCCAGGACAATTCTCTGTTCTGTGTGTAATTCAATAGTTCTTTTCTCATTTGAACACCTTCCTCTTTTCGCAGTTCCAATCTTTCTTTATCAATTTTCAGTATAACAAATTTCTTATTTCATTTCCATACCCTGCCCCAAACTCCTCCAGAAAGAGAAAAAAGAGGTTCTGCAAAACTGCGGTTCCCCTTCTCTCTTTTCCTTTCTATTTTGCCTTGATATATCCTTTTGCAGTCAGTGTTTCTGCACAGAGCACAGCGCCTCCTGCTGCACCTCTGACTGTATTATGGGAAAGCCCGACAAACTTATAATCGTACACGGTATCTTCTCTTAAACGTCCAACTGAGATTCCCATTCCCTTCTCAAAATCTACGTCCAATTTTACCTGCGGGCGGTTGTCTTCCTCAAGATACTGGATAAACTGCTTTGGCGCACTTGGAAGTTCTAACTCCTGCGGCAGGCCACGGAATGTTACAAGCTTTTCAATCAACTGTTCTTTTGTTGGCTTCTTTGCAAATTTCACAAACACTGCAGCTGTATGTCCATCCAGAACCGGAACACGGATGCACTGTGTTGTAATAACAGGACTGCTTGCTTTTACAATCTCACCATCTTTGATCTGTCCCCAGATTCTAAGCGGTTCCTGCTCACTTTTTTCTTCTTCTCCACCGATAAATGGAATGATGTTCTCCACCATCTCCGGCCACTCTGCAAATGTCTTTCCTGCACCTGAAATCGCCTGATAAGTCGTCGCCACAACCTCTGTCGGCTCAAATTCTTTCCATGCAGTCAGCACCGGTGCATAACTCTGGATAGAACAGTTTGGCTTTACTGCCACAAATCCTCTCTCTGTTCCAAGCCGTGCTTTCTGCGCTTCAATGATCTCAAAGTGTTCCGGATTGATCTCCGGGATCACCATCGGCACATCTTTTGTCCAGCGGTGTGCACTGTTATTTGATACAACCGGTGTCTCAGTCTTTGCATAAGCTTCCTCGATTGCCTTGATCTCTTCCTTGGACATATCCACTGCGCTGAATACAAAATCAACACCCGCTGCAACTTTCTCTACTTCATTGACATTCATGACTACTAAACTTTTCACTGATTCCGGCATCGGTGTCTGCATCTTCCAGCGGTCTCCAACCGCCTCCTCATACGTTTTCCCTTCTGATCTTGGGCTGGCTGCCACTGTCACTACTTCAAACCATGGATGATTTTCCAAAAGAGAAATAAATCTCTGTCCTACCATCCCCGTTGCTCCAAGAATTCCTACTCTTAATTTTCTCTCCATCTTTCTTTCCTCTCTTTACTAAACCATTATATTTATCAATCCTGTGCGGAAAACGTATCCGACTGGGACAAATATCGTTTCTGCAGAGAAATCACCTGCTCCATCGCTTCCCGCCCCGGTGCACCAAATGTCTTGCGCTTCTCCACACAAGTCTTCAGACTGATCGCATCATAAATATCTTCCTGAAATACCGGGGAAATCCTCTGATATTCTTCCAAACTCATCTCTTCCAATGAAATTCCCTTCTCAATGCAGCTTAACACAAGCTGTCCGACAATCCCATGTGCATCCCGAAATGCTACGCCATGGCCTACAAGATAATCTGCTGCATCTGTCGCATTAGTAAATCCGTTTTTCGCGCTTCTTTCCATCTGTTCCTTCTGAAATCTCATCGTGCGGAGCATATCTGTAAACAACATCAGACATCCCTTTGCCGTATCGATTGCATCAAAAGCAAGCTCTTTGTCTTCCTGCATGTCCTTATTATAAGCAAGCGGCAATCCTTTCATTGTCACAAGAAGTGACATCAACGCTCCGTAAACACGTCCTGTCTTTCCACGAACAAGTTCTGCAATATCCGGATTCTTCTTCTGTGGCATAATGCTGCTTCCGGTACTGTATGCATCATCAATTTCAACAAACTGGTACTCATTGCTGTTCCAGATAATAACCTCCTCTGAAAAGCGGCTTAAATGCATCATAACCGTAGACAGTGCGGCTAAAAATTCAATCAGATAATCTCTGTCTGCCACAGAATCCATACTGTTCCATGTGGCACCTGCAAACCCTAACAGTTCCGCTGTATACTCTCTATCCAACGGATATGTGGTACCAGCCAGAGCTCCAGAGCCAAGCGGACAGTAATTCATTCTCCGGTAAACATCCTTCATGCGGGCTCGATCTCGCTTAAACATTTCAAAATAAGCACCCATATGGTGTGCCAATGTGATTGGCTGTGCTTTCTGCAGATGAGTAAATCCCGGCATGAACGTATCGATATGTTCTTCCATGATTCCAAGCAATACCTCTAACAATTCCTTCAAAAGATGATCCGTCGCATACACTTCATCTCTGATATAAAGCTTCATATCGAGGGCAACCTGATCATTTCTGCTTCTTCCAGTATGTAATTTCTTGCCAGGTTCTCCGATCCGCTCGATCAAAGTCGCCTCCACAAAACTATGAATATCTTCATATTTCTCTGAAATCGCAAGAGAACCGTCTTCTATATCCCTTAAAATTCCTTCCAGACCGGAAATCATTTTCCGTTGTTCTTCTTCTGTCAGAATCCCTTGCTTTGCCAACATCATCACATGCGCGATGCTGCCTCTAATATCCTGTGCATAAAACCTTTTGTCAAAAGAAATCGATGCATTGAACTGATATACCATCTGATCTGTTTCTTTTGTAAATCGTCCTCCCCACAATTGTGCCATATTTGTTCCTCTTTTCTGTTGCTTATTTTTCATAGTCTATCATATTTTTGTATAATTTTCCAATATTATCTTCTCTTTTTACATATTTTTTCTTTCTCTTTTAGGATTTTTTACATATTTTCACTTTTTAGCATTTCTTTCTTCTGAGCTTCTCGCTCTTGTTTTGAGAAGATACAGCCACAGTAATCCTGCCGGTAAAGTCCATACAATCCCGATAATTCCACCGAGCGACGGTATCCATTCTTCTTCTTAAAATCAGACAGAAGATAAGGAACCCCTATCTCTTCCCCGATCCGCTCTCCAATTTCATTTAACTTTGCAGCATTTTTCATCGGGCTGATACTAAGTGTCGTTGTAAAATAATCAAAATTGCCCTTTTTCGCTTCCCTTGCCGCCTCCAAAAGTCTCAGTTCATAGCAGCGAAAACATCGCCTGCCGCCTTCTTTTTCTCTCTCCATCCCTTTTACCGCATCATAAAACAGCTGTTTATCATATTCTCCCGCCAGAAAAGAGATTGGATATTTCGCCGGGAGTTTCTCAATCAGTTCCTTTTGTTCCTGTACCCGCTTGTCATATTCGGTATCCGGATAAATATTCGGATTGTAATAGAACACTGTAATATGAAAATACTGAGACAAATACTCCAGCACATAACTACTGCAAGGTGCACAACAGCTATGAAGTAACAAAGATGGGACTCTGCCATCTTTTTCAAACTGTTTTAACAAGTTCTCCAACTCTTTCTGATAATTTCTCTTTGGCTGTCCCGATATCTTCCGGTTTTCTTCCTTTTGATTCATCCTCCCACCATCCGTTCTTTCTTTCATTTTCTTCACCCTTTGCCCTTTTTCTTTTATTTCTCCTGCTGATATTATACACAACTGATCAAAAAAAACAATCCGCGTTTTTCTGATTGCTCTATCACCGCACCATTTTCTTTCTTTTGCATAAATTGGATAGAAACAGACTGGAGGCTTTTATGGAAACTATATTAGAATTTCAAAATGTCAGTTATGCCTACCACACGCTGGATGGAGAGACACCTGCTTTAAGCCACATCTCCTTTTCGGTAAAAAAGGGAGAATTTATTGCTATCGTCGGTCCATCTGGCTGCGGAAAATCCACACTCTTATCACTGATCGCAGGGCTGCTCCAACCGGAGGAAGGGCAGATTCTGATCCATGGAAAATCCGTAGAGCTGCGCAATGCCAACATTGGGTATATGCTTCAGAAAGATCACCTGTTTGAGTGGCGCTCCATCTATCGGAATATCATCCTTGGCCTGGAGATCCAGCACAAATTGAACAGCCAGACAAAAGAGAAAGCAAACGAACTGCTAGCCACTTATGGACTGCAAAACTTTGCCAAAGCAAAACCTTCTGAGCTCTCCGGAGGTATGCGGCAGCGCGCTGCCCTTATCCGCACACTGGTCCTTGATCCAGATCTTCTCCTTCTCGACGAACCATTCTCTGCTCTGGATTATCAGACTCGTCTGACGGTTGGAGATGATATCGGACAAATTATCCGAAAAGAAAAAAAGACAGCGATTCTTGTCACTCACGACTTATCAGAAGCAGTCAGCCTTGGAGATCGCGTCATCGTCCTCTCTGCCCGTCCCGCCTCTATTCAACAGACGATCCCGCTTCACTTTGATATGCAGGAAGATACTCCTCTTCTTCGCAGAAATACACCGGAATTTAAAATATATTTCAATCTTGTCTGGAGGGAACTAAATGGAAGTGAATGAGATGTCCGTAAAACAACAGGAATTTTTAAAAGGCAGACAGAAGCACCGGACCATCGTCTCTGTCTTCCGGGTTCTGATCTTGCTTCTCTTTTTTATCCTCTGGGAGATTTCCTCTGCAACCGGACTGATCGACTCGTTTATCTTCAGCAGTCCTTCAAAAATTGTCCGCTGCTTCTGGAATATGGTGTGCGATCGAAGCATCTTCCTCCACGTTGGTGTCACCGTATATGAGACAATCGTAAGCTTCCTTCTTGTTATCTTCATTGCTCTGCTCTGTGCCGTTTTTCTCTGGTTCAGCCCGAAGCTTTCCGAGATTATGGAACCTTACCTTGTCGTGCTGAACAGCCTTCCAAAATCTGCACTGGCACCCCTTCTGATCGTATGGCTCGGCGCCACTCAAACAACGATCATTGTCTCTGGAATGTCTGTTGCAATCTTTGGAAGTATTTTAAGCCTATATACAAGCTTTCATACTGTCGATCAAGAGAAAATCAAACTCATCTATACGCTGCACGGTACCAGATTCCACGCTCTCACAAAAGTTGTAATCCCTCACTCCATTCCGGCAATCATCAGCAATATGAAGGTCAACATCGGCCTATGCCTCGTCGGAGTGATCATCGGAGAATTCCTTGCAGCACGAAACGGGCTTGGTTACTTGATCATTTACTCCAGCCAGGTCTTTAAGCTCGACTGGCTCCTGATGGCTATCGTCCTCCTTTGCATTCTCGCAATGTTCCTATATGCCTGCATCAACCTGCTTGAAAAGCTATACCTCGGAAAACGCCACTCTTGATCACTACTATTGCAAAGAGCCCCTTTTCAATACGAAAAAGAGGGAACCTCTCGCCTTTCGAGAAAGTTCCCTCTTTTTTTTCAAACATCATTGGATATTTTTGTTATTTCTCCATACTTCCCAATGCTTTTTTCTTCCATTTTCCACGTTTGTAAAAGTAAAATGTAATCAACGCACCCAGCACCCAAGAGCAAAGCAACGAAATGAAAACGCACTCAGACCGTCCATTTGGCAATTCTGCTGTTCTTGTGATCCAGGAAATTCCATAGGCAACCGGTACACGGAGCAGCACAAGCGAGATCCCCATCGGCGTCATCGTATCACCTGCCCCACGCATCACTCCGGACAAGCACTGAGTTGCCCCCATCGCAATATATCCAACCGCAAGAATACGCATCATCCGCATGCTGAGATCAACAAGCTCCTCAGTCTCTGTAAAAATTCCCATCAGATATTTCCCAAAGATCAAAATCAGCCCGGTAATAGTCGCCGATACTCCCATTGCAATCAGAGTTCCCTGCTTTGCTCCCCGGTTGATTCTATCATATTGTTTTGCTCCTGCATTCTGTCCGGCATAAGTCGTCATCGCTGTTCCAAAAGAAAAGTTTGGCATCATCGCAAACCCATCAACGCGCATAATGATTACATTTGCTGCAATGAACATCTCCCCGAAACTATTTGTCAATGACTGCACAATAATCATTGCCATTGAAAAAATTGCCTGTGTCAAGCCGGAAGGAAGTCCCAGGCGGATAATCTGTGCCGTATGTTCTCTGCTCATTTTTAAGTGATGTTTTCTAAACTCAAAAATTTCCTTCATATGCATTAATTTCCATAAACAAAGCACCGCAGAGACAAACTGAGCGATCACTGTCGCGAGGGCAACCCCCGCTACTCCCATATCAAACACTGCAACAAATAAAAGATCCAGACCAATATTCAATACCGTTGCAACAAGCAGATAAACGAGTGCCGACACAGAATCTCCAAGACCCCTCAGCACACCACTTAATATATTATAATAAGCCATGCCTGCAATCCCGACCATCATAATGATCAGATAGGAAGTACACCAGTCGATAATGCTTGCCGGTGTGTGGAGCATTTCCAACATCGGTCGCACGACAAATGGAGAAACGATCATCAGAGCTATTGCAACAATCGCTGTCAGCGTCACACATCCTCCGATTGTAGATGATAATTCTTCCCTTTCTTTCGCCCCAAAATACTGGGCAACCATAATACTCACCCCAACTGAAATTCCAATAAACAGTACGATCAGCAAGTTCAAAATCGGGCTGGCACTTCCCACGGCTGCCAGAGCATTATCTCCGACATAGCGTCCCACAATAATACTATCCGCCGTATTGTATAATTGCTGCGCAATATTTCCGATCAACATCGGAATCGTAAACAGGACAATCTTTTTCCATGGTGTTCCTTCTGTCATGTCTGTCGGTGTAAACAATTTTTTCCACATTTGTTTCATTTCCCTCACTCCCTCTTTCGTTTTGTTCTGTAATAAAAAAGCAGATATAGACTCTCACCTATATCTGCCTGCCATTCAGCTGAAAATCGGACTTGAACCGACGACCCCTTCATTACGAGTGAAGTGCTCTACCGACTGAGCTATTTCAGCACGATATGATATATTATATTTATTTTCTGCAAACTTACTTTTCTCTGCAAGTTGCTACGAACTATAGTATAATAAAAATTTTCTGAAAAGTCAAGTTTTTTTATTAGAAAACGGCAAAAAGTGGAAGAGATTGGGAACTTTTTGCCGCCTTTCTTATACTGCTTTTCTATTAGCTTTCTTTTTGAATATGAACATCCATTTGCGGATAAGGAATGTTGATCCCCTGTTCATCCATCGTCAGTTTGATTTCCTCCAACAATCTCCATCTGGTCGGCCAATAATCATCGGTTTTCACCCAGGACTTTGACCCGATCACAACAGAACTTTCTGCCAGTTCATCAACATACACTATGATTTCTTCATCTTTTAAAATACTCTCATCTTCAAGAAGAAGAGATTCGATCACTTCCTTTGCCTTCCGCAAATCTGACTCGTAGGAAATCCCTACTTTAATCTCCAAGCGCCTCTTCTCTTTTGCTGTCACATTTGTCAGACTATTATTAGACAGCGCACCGTTTGGAATAACGATCATCCGATTGTCAACCGTTGATAACTTTGTATAGAAAATTTGAATTTCCTTTACCGTTCCTTCATTTCCAGTTCCACTTTCAATAATATAATCTCCCACTACAAACGGTTTCAAAAGAAGGATCAAAACTCCTCCCGCAAAGTTTGAAAGACTTCCTTGGAGCGCCAGACCGATAGCAACACCTCCGGAAGCAAAGAGCGCTGCGATCGATGTCGTATCTACTCCGAAATTTGCCACAAGACTAAAGATCAGAATACAATAAAGCACCACTTTTAACATTGAATCTACAAACTGCTCTACCCCTTTATCTACGTTTGCCCGATTTAAAGATGCTCTGACTAATTTCTGTACCCACCGGATCAGCTTTCTTCCGATAAAAAAGCAGATCAATGACAACACTACTTTCAGACCAAAATTAATGATGTTCGGAATCTGAGAATTGACATATTCGACCAACCGGTTTACATCTTTTGCTGCTTCTTCTACATTTTCTGCTGCTGTTTCCATATCCATAGATGACCTCCTCTTTCGCGCTGTAAATTTAGTTTATCTTCCACTGTTTATTCTAACATAAGAAATGCCCCAAGGTTTCCTCTCTTCCCCTGTGATGCCCGATGCGAAAACAGGAGTTCACTGTTGCAGCAAGTACAGATATTTGTCACTGCAATCTGCTCCTTCGGGATTCCTGCCTCCTGCAGCACAATGCGATTTGCCTCCCAGAGATTTAACTGGTATTTGCCGTTTTCTTTTTCATAAAATAATTTTTCCCAGTATTTCTCATCATAGTTTTCCCGAAACTGCTCAACAACATCTTTGCTGACCTCATAGCAATCCTGACAAATCGACGGTCCGACTGCCGCGACAACATCCTTTGGATCTGTTCCATACAGTTCTGTCATTTTCTCCACCGTCACTTTTCCGATCTTTCCAACCGTGCCCCTCCATCCAGAATGGCTGAGCCCAATCGCTTTTTTTACCGGATCCACGAAAAAAAGCGGCACACAGTCTGCATAAAAAGTAGCAAGGCAAAGTCCGGGCTCATTTGTCACAAGCCCATCCACATCCTTAAGCCCTCCCGCGCATCCCGTAATACATGCCTGCGGAAATAAAAATCCTTTTCCTGCATCGTCTTTTGTTACTTTCCGAACATTCGTTGTATGTGTCTGCGCAGAAAAGACATACTGCTCTGGCGAAATCTCAAGCACTTCTGCCATCCGGTAAAAATTCTCCCGCACTGCTTCCGGATCATCTCCCCGGGAAAAACTTAAGTTCATCGAGGCATAGATTCCCTCACTGACTCCTCCAAGTCTTGTAGAAAATGCGTGTCTCACACACTTCGTATGTTCTAAAAGCGGGTAGGACAGATAGGTTACGCCCGCTTTTTCTTTTACTTCCAATACGTTTCTTTCGTCTGTTTTCTTCCAACGATTCTCCAATGCTCTCTCCTCCCTTTATTTTTCGTTAAACATCTGTGCACCATATTTATCCTGGTTCTCAAAATGCATCCCGGATCAGACAGATCTCCCGTCCTAAAATACTAATCACATCGAAGCGACAAGGCATTTCTCCTATCCCATACTCCTGCAAGTATGCTGCCGCACATTTGTAGATTGTTTGCTGCTTCTTGATTCCGACTGCCTCCGCCGGTTCTCCTTTTCTCGTATCCGAGCGATACTTAACCTCACAGAATACAAGCACCTCTCCGTCTTTCGCAATTAGGTCAATCTCCCCGTATCTGCACCGATAATTACAGGAAAGTATCTGAAAGCCACATGCTTCCAGATACTCTGCTGCCATTTTCTCATACTCCCTTCCGATCTGTCGCTGATTCCCCATAAAATGCTTTCCTCTCTTTAGATGAAATTGTGGATAAAACTACGACGATGGATCGGTGTCGGTCCATATTTTTTCAATGCTGCGATATGCTCTGACGAGCCATACCCTTTGTTCGATGCAAATCCATATCCAGGAAGTACCTCCTCATATTCTGTCATCAGCCGGTCTCTTGTCACCTTCGCCACAATACTTGCCGCGGCAATCGAAACACTTTTGGCATCTCCTTTGATGATCGGCACCTGGACAATATGCGGAGGAATCATCGGAATTGTAACTGCATCATTTAGAAGGACATTCGGCTCCACACAAAGCTTCCCTACAGCCTCCCGCATTGCCTCATACGTTGCCTGAAGAATATTGATCTCGTCAATCCGTGCAGGACTTACAATTCCAATCCCAACAGCTACTGCCTCCCGCATGATCACCTCATAGAGTTCTTCCCTGCGTTTCTCCGTCAATTTTTTGGAATCATTGAGATAAAGAATCTGGCTGTCTTTTGGAAGGATTACAGCCCCTGCCACGACCGGACCTGCAAGCGGACCTCTTCCAACTTCATCGATCCCGCAGATAAATGCTGCGTCCCGGTATTTGTTCTCATAAGATTTCATCGCCTCAATGCGGGCAATCTCCGCCGCAAGCTTTTCTTCCTGCTTTTTGTATTTTGCGATCAGAGCAGTCACGCCTGCCCTCGGATCATCTGCATATTGTTCATACAGTACCTTTCTTTCACAATCATCTGCCTGAGAAAATTCCTGCTGTATTTCCCGAATGCTCTTACTCATGTTTTATCACTCCAAACTCTGAAAATGGCCAGATCCGTACCCACGCTCTTCCAACAAGATCTTCTCTCTTTAAAATACCAACTCTGGAATCTCTGCTGTCCATGCTGTGGTTCCGGTTGTCGCCCAGTACAAAATATTCATCTTCTCCAAGTGTCACCGGCACTTCGGCGATCCCTGCATCCTGCATCACTTCTGCTCCATACTCCTCACCGAGTATCTGTCCGTCAATGTAGACTTCCCCATCGATAATCTGTATGGTTTCCCCCGGCATTCCGATAATCCGCTTAATATAGTATGTATTTTCCTGATACTGATACGGAAAGACAATAATGTCATACCGCTCCGGATTCCGGAACCGGTAAGAGATTTTGTCCACAATGAGATTGTCACCATCACTCAAGGTCGTTTCCATCGAGGAACCGGTAACACGCGTACGCTGTCCAACAAATGTAATCACAAGATATGTCAGACCAAAAATAATCAGTATATATACCAGCCAGCCAAGAAGTTCCTTAAAAATATTTTTTTCTTCTGCTAAATACTTTTCTTCATCGCTTTTCATTTCTTACCGCCTTCTTCCTTCCGCTTTTTCTACTCATAGTCTTCCGGAAATTCCAGCGTGATCCTTCCAAGCTTTCCACTCCGGAAGTCGTCGATCAGCAGGATTGCGGCCTTATTTGTGTCAAGTTCATTTCCTTTCACAAGACAATGTCTGCTTTCTGCAATTCTTCTCAGGCACTCATAGGAGTCTTCACTGATCTCTACGCTATATTTTTCTTCCAGAACGCCCGGATATTTCTCTGTCAGAAAAGTGATCATCTCCATCGCAAGTTCTTCTGTATTTAAAATCTCATCCTTAATCGAACCGATAAACGCGAGCCGAAGTCCCACTGTCTGATCTTCAAATTTCGGCCAGAGAATTCCCGGTGTATCGAGAAGTTCTACGTTTTTATTAAGACGGATCCACTGTTTTCCTTTTGTGACGCCTGGCTTATTTCCAGTCTTCGCGCATGCTTTGCCTGCAAGAGCATTGATAAATGTCGACTTTCCGACATTTGGAATCCCGACAACCATTGCCCGCACCGGACGATTTAAGATACCGCGCTTTCTGTCACGCTCAATTTTTTCTTTACATGCCTCCTGAATTACGCCTTGAATCGACTTGATTCCGCCTCCTCTTTTCGAGTTTACTTTTACAACTGAAAATCCTTTTTCCTTAAAGTATTCTGCCCAGGCATCATTCTGTTTTTCTTCCGCAAGATCTGACTTATTCAAAAGAATCAGCCTCGCCTTATTTTTTCCAAGCTCATCAATGTCTGGATTCCGGCTGCTCACCGGAATTCTGGCATCAACCAATTCGATCACAAGATCGATCAATTTTATATTTTCCTGCATCATACGTTTTGCTTTCGTCATATGACCCGGATACCATTGAAAATGCATCTCTTTTACCTCTATCTTTCTATCAGTCTTTTATCAATCCAAAATGTTGTGTCGGCAACATGACAAACCATGCTTTTCCTTCTATCTCAGAGCGTTTCACTGTACCGATATCCGCCTCTCTGCTATCTTCACTCGCCGCCCGGTTATCTCCAAGTACAAAATACTCATCGCCTCCAAGCACCAGCTCTTCCCCGGCAATCCCGGCATCTCTGATCTCTGTTGTCTGGAAATCCTCTTTTAACTTCTCTCCATTAATATAAACAGCATTGTCCTTCAATTGGATCGTTTCCCCGGGAAGTCCTACAATGCGCTTGATCGAAGCATGGGCATTTTCATTCCCATTTGGCCGGAACACAATAATATCATTCCGCTTCGGTGTGCTTGTGTCATAAATCAGTCGATTGACAAGCACAATGTCCCCATTATGCAGCACCGGATTCATCGAATCGCCAATATTGCTGACCCGCTGTCCCCAGTACCATACAAGCACAAAGGCGATGATACATACAATCGCGATCTGCATACTCCATACCAGACCATTGCGGATTTTCTTTATATATTCTCTCTTCCTGCTTCTTCTGATTCCGTATCTTTTCATTCGCACCTCTGTGTCTGTCTTTCTTGATGATAGAACAAAAGGGACAACATACATTCCGTACTTTGTCCCTTCCTCTTGTTACTATTTTACTAATTCTTTTACTTTTGCTTTCTTACCAACGCGGTCTCTTAAGTAGTTCAGTTTCGCTCTTCTTACTTTACCTCTGCGAACAACTTCTACTCTCTCTACGTTTGGTGAGTGTAATGGCCAAGTTTTCTCAACACCGATTCCGTTAGAATTCTTTCTAACTGTAAATGTTGCTCTTGTGCTTCCACCCTGTTTCTTCAGAACTGTTCCTTCAAAAACCTGGATTCTTTCACGGTTACCTTCTTTAATTTTTGCGTATACTTTTACAGTATCACCTACGTTAAATTCAGGTACTTCTGCCTTTAACTGCTCAGCTTCAATTTTCTTAATAATATCGTTCATCTTGTGTGACCTCCTTATTATTTGGACGTTCCTAATACATGATTTGTATCAGAGGACCATCTCTTTACTTCACAACACGTTACATTTTATCATGCTCTATTATATTTTGCAAGTTTTTTTTCTCTTTTTCTGTAAGTTCTGCCTTATCCAGCAAATCCGGCCTTCGTTGCCATGTTCTCAAGATCGACTGTTCTCTTCTCCACTTTTCCACGTTGGCATGATGTCCGGACAGAAGGATCGGCGGCACTTGCTTGTCATGCCAGATTTCTGGTCTTGTATAATGCGGATATTCCAACAGATTATCCTGAAAACTCTCAAATTCTGCCGAAGTATCATTGTGCAGAACTCCCGGGATCAGACGGGATACCGCATCAACAATTACCATAGCTGGAAGTTCTCCTCCGGTCAGTACATAGTCTCCGATGGAGACATAATCTGTCACGATTTCTTCCAACACTCGCTCGTCAATTCCTTCATAATGACCGCACAAGAGAATCAGATCTTCTTCTTTCGCAAACTCCTCTGCCATACTCTGGGAGAAAGTCCCCCCCTGCGGTGAAAGATATATGACACGTGTACGCCCTTCTTTTCCAGTGCGTTCTTGGATAGAATCTTCCACCGCGCGGTATGCGCCGTACACCGGCTCTGCCTGCATCAGCATACCCGCTCCGCCTCCATATGGATAATCATCCACCCGATTATGTTTATTATTCGCATAATCCCGGATATTAACAGCCTCTACCGAAAGCAGATTATTTGCCATTGCTCTTCCAGTAATACTTGTCCCAAGTCCATTTAAGACCATCTCCGGAAATAATGTCAGTATATGAAAATGCATCTTTTATACCAGCCCTTCTAACAGATGAATTGTCATCTTCTGCTCTTCGATATCCACATTAAGAATGCACTGTTTGATTGCCGGCACAAGGACTTCTTTTTCATCCGTCGTGTCGATGATATACACATCGTTTGCCCCGGTTTCCAGCACGTCACGGAGCGTTCCGAATTCAGCTCCATCTTCTGTAAATACATGCATTCCGATCATATCAGCAATAAAATATTCATCTTTTTTTAATTTTACCGCATCTTTTCTGTCTACGAGAAGACTTTTCCCCTTATACTTCTCGATGTCATTTATATTATCAATCCCTTTGAATTTCAAAATCGCAAACTGTTTAAAAAACTTCACCTGCTCCACTTCCAAAGGCAACTGCTCTTTTCCTGTATCTAATAACACATGCTTCAGCTTCTTGAAGCGCTTCACATCATCTGTGGTAGGAAATACTTTTACTTCTCCCCTGACACCGTGCGTGCTTGAGATCACTCCGACCTGAAATTGTTGTTCCATAAGATCTTTCTCTGCCTGTGCTTTCTTATTTCCACCCGGCAGATGCTCCTTTCCTGCTTCCAATGAATCCTTTTAAAAAAATAGATACCGCTCTACTGAGCGATATCTACAACTACTTTCTTATCTTCCTTCGCAGCTGCTGCCTTTACAACAGAACGGATCGCCTTTGCAATTCTTCCCTGCTTTCCAATTACTTTTCCCATATCTGCATCAGAAACATGTAACTCGATCACAGTTGTCTTTCCCTCTGTTTTCTCTGTAACTACAACACCGCTCGGATCATCTACTAATGCTTTCGCAATTACTTCGACTAATTCTTTCATCACGCGCACCTCCGCGGCTCAGATTATTTTTCGATTCCAGCTGCTTTGAAAATCTTTCCAACTACTTCTGTTGGCTGAGCTCCGTTGTTTAACCATTTCTTAGCTGCTTCCTCGTCTACTTTGAAAGCGCTTGGCTCCTGATTCGGATCATATGTTCCGATTTCCTCGATAAATCTTCCGTCTCTTGGAGATCTTGCATCTGCTACAACGATTCTATAAAATGGTGCTTTCTTCTGTCCCATTCTTTTTAATCTGATTTTTACTGCCATTTCATTCACCTCTTCATCTTTCTCTTAAAATTTGTTATCTATGTGCTAAAAAGGAAGCTTAAATCTGCCTTTTTTACCACCTTTGCCGCCCATTAAATTCGGAAGCTGCTTCATCATCTTCTTGGACTGTTCAAACTGCTTGATCATGCGGTTGACTTCACTGATATCTACTCCCGCACCCTTCGCAATTCTATGCTTCCTTGATGGGTTTAAAATCTCTGGATTCCGGCGTTCTTTCACAGTCATAGAATAAATGATCGCTTCCATCTGTGCCATCTTCTTCTCGCCTTCCTCAGAATCAAATCCCTTCATCTGTGCCATGTTCATTCCCGGCATCATACTGAGGATACTGGACAGACCGCCCATTTTTTTCATCTGATTCATACTTTCCAGATAATCTTCAAAATCAAACTGGGCCTTCTTAATCTTCTTGCCCATCTCTCTTGCTTTGTCTTCGTCAATGTCTTCTCCGACCTTCTCGATCAGGCTGAGTACATCTCCCATACCAAGAATACGGGATGCCATACGATCTGGATAAAACTGCTCCAAATCGGAAAGTTTCTCACCCATTCCGACATAAAGAATCGGCTTTCCTGTGACTGCACGAATGGAAAGTGCAGCACCGCCTCTTGTATCTCCGTCAAGCTTTGTCACAATGACACCATCAATTCCAATCTTCTGATTGAAATCATTTGCCACATTAACCGCATCCTGTCCTGTCATCGCATCGACTACAAGGATTGTCTGATGAACTTCCACATGTTCTTTGATTTCCTGAAGTTCTTCCATCATCTCCTCATCGATATGAAGACGTCCTGCCGTATCGAGGATCACGACATTGTTTCCATTTTTTGCAGCATGTTCCATCGCTGCTTTGGCGATATTAACCGGCTTATGATTCTCACCCATCGAGAATACTTCCACGCCCTGCTTCTCACCGTTCACCTGTAACTGCTTAATCGCTGCCGGACGATATACATCACACGCAACAAGAAGTGGCTTCTTCCCTTTCAGCTTCAGCTTTCCTGCAATCTTCGCTGTTGTCGTCGTCTTACCGGCTCCCTGAAGACCCGCCATCATAATAACAGTGGTCGCCTGTCCCGGCTGCAGCTGAATCTCTGTCGTCTCAGATCCCATCAGACGGATCAACTCTTCATTTACAATCTTGATCACCATCTGTCCCGGATTCAAACCGTTCATCACGTCCTGACCGACTGCACGCTCCTGCACATCTTTCACAAACCCTTTGACAACTTTGAAGTTAACATCCGCCTCTAAAAGCGCCATCTTCACTTCCCGCAGTGCAAGCTTAACATCCTCCTCGGTCAGACGTCCCTTGCTTCTCAGGTTCTTAAATACATTTTGAAGTTTTTCAGTTAAACTGTCAAATGCCATACTACAACTCCTCTAAGATTTCCGAAGAAATCCCTTTAATCTCTCGGATCAGCTCTTCTGTACTGATCTTTTCTTGCTCTTCTAACAATGTATTCATGCGGTGAACTTTTTCCTTAACGGAAAGAAATCTCTCTACAAGATGGAGCTTCGACTCATATCCCTCCAGTGTCTTGTTGCACCGTTTGATCAAATCGTGTACGCCCTGCCTGCTGATTCCCGCATCTTCTGCGATTTCACTCAAAGATAAATCCTCCAGCACGAACTGCTCATATATATTTTTCTGATGTGCTGTCAAAAGCTCTCCATAAAAATCATACAGCAATGCCTGTTCTAAGATCTCATTCATTTTTATCACCTTTGGTATCATATAACAAAAAAAATGTGGTGTCAAGTATTTTTTCTTGACACTGATGATTTTCTGCAAAATCAGCACCTTTCATAGCAGAGAAGTTCTTGCACCGCCCTCTTTTTTTGTGCTACAATCCAGACGAAGAACATTTACAAACATTACTTGAAATCGATATCTATGGAGGATTTATTTCTATGAAAATCATCATTTCCCCGGCAAAGAACATGAAACCGGCCCAATCCGAAACGATACCGCGTTCGCTGCCCACTTACCTTTCCCATACACAGGAGATCATCGAGGTGCTGCGTACCTATTCCCCGATGGATCTTGAGATTCTTATGCGGATCAATCCATCCTTGGCACTGGATGGCGCCGACCGGATCCAGACAATGAAATTTGATCAGAACGGTACTGCCGCCATCGAAACTTATGATGGAATCCAGTATAAATATATGAAACCACTCACCTTTTCTGACTCTGACAAAGAGTATGCTCAAAAGACGATCCGCATTTTAAGCGGCGCTTATGGAATATTAAAGCCTTACGACAGTATTTACGAATACCGATTGGAAATGCTCACAAAACTAAATGTTGCCGGCACGAAGAACCTTTATGAATACTGGTCTGACCTTCTCTATCAGGATCTCACTGCATCCGATGACCGGATCGTCAATCTTGCCTCTGAGGAATATGCAAAATGTATCCGAAAATACGTCAAAGCTCCGGTTCGTTTTCTCACCTGCTCTTTCAAAGTCCGGAAAAATGGAGTGTACAAGACACTCGCCACTGCCGCCAAGATGGCACGCGGTCAAATGGTTCACTATATCATCACAAACCGGATTTCTGATTTTGAAAAATTAAAAGAGGAAAATCCTGA
>ENA-OPSF01000457-OPSF01000457.1-human-gut-metagenome-genome-assembly--contig:-NODE-457-length-37610-cov-6.078658_pt1 | contig 37610 bp, 26 predicted proteins | sample MGYA00241452_ERZ501896 | MGnify/ENA primary metagenome ERZ501896 (study PRJEB25962, sample SAMEA2042111) | human gut metagenome | biome: human gut; feature: human-associated habitat; material: faeces... | reverse complement strand
TTACAGTCGCACGAATGCCTTCAAGGATACCTTCCCATCTGCCTTCCTGACGGCCCTCCTGTCGACCTTCTAATCTGCCTTCCTGTCGACCTTCTTCGACACCTTCCTGCCTTAACTCTTCTAATGCATTACACATATTGATCTTTCCTCCTCTCTGCTCCAATTCCAAAGCATGATTGATCAGCTTCTGTGATTCTGTAATAGCACCTATCACAACGCCCAGATCTGCCGGGATATCATGGTCACTGTAGACTTCTTTGATCTTCGCATAATCCCTGGCATAGATCAGACAGGTAACAGTAACTGTTGCAGGTAAGACGTTGGTAGAGGGCAAAGATTACAAATTAAATATCCGTCCTCAGTCTGCTGATGATGACTTTACATATCCAGATTCCGTTATTAATGCAACTAATGGTAAAATCTTCTATGTAGATGTTGTTGCAATGGGCGGCTATACATTTGATAATGTTGCAGGTGGCAACACCTTTGCATGGGGAATTGATAAATTCGATTTTGCAGCAGCAAATGTTACTTCTTCTGGTGATACTGTAACAGTTAAAAATGGCAATATGACTGTTGATCCATCTGACTATACAGTAACAAAAGATGAAACAGCTGGCACTGTAACAGTTGCAGCTAAAGAAGGAAGCAAGAACTATACAGGTTCTCAGACCGTTAAGATGAATAACGTTCAGATTCAGGCTCCTGTAATCAGTAGCGTTAAAGTTGTTGGTAATAAAGCTACTGTAATCCTTTCTGGTGAAAGCAATGGAGCAAGCGGATATGACTATGTTATCTCCAAAGCAAACGACTACTCAACAGAGCGTGTTGACGTAACAAAGAACCAGATTAAGACAACAGGTGACTTCAAGTATGTACAGCAGGGAACATATTACGCATATCTGATATTTATGAAGAGATATTCAGTGACTATAGTTATGGATTCAGAGCCGGAAGAAGTTGTCATGATGCCATTCGACAGGCATTGGAATACTTGAATGATGGGTATGAATGGGTAGTGGATATAGATATAGAACAGTTTTTCGACAAGGTAAATCACGACAAATTAATTCAGATACTAAGAGAACAAGTAAATGACAGTACCACATTAAATCTGATTCGGAAATATCTGAAAGCAGGTGTAATGGAAAACGGCTTGGAAAAAGCAACTATTACCGGTGTGCCGCAAGGAGGTCCTCTTTCAGTCGTATGTTCAAATGTCTACTTGGACAAGCTGGACAAAGAACTGGAACATAGAGGACTCCGCTTTACAAGGTATGCAGATGATGTATTAATTTTCACTAAAAGTGAAATGGCGGCTAACCGGGTGATGAACTCCATAAGTGATTGGCTGGAACGGAAACTATTTCTAAAAGTAAATGCAGCAAAAACGAAAGTAGTCAGACCGATGCGAAGCAAATACCTAGGATTCACATTTCTGAAAAACGGTGGAGAGTGGAAAGTAAAACCTACCAATGAAAAGAAAAAGAAGCTTAAAAAGAAGCTGAGTGAATATCTGAAGAGAGGGAAAGCAATAGCAAGACCTCTTGTGGTTACAATCAAGCGAGTAAATGAGATTGTGCGAGGATGGATTAATTACTTTAGAATCGGGTTGATGAAGCAATTTGTGGAAGAGCTTGGACAATGGCTAAGACACAAAATAAGAATGATAGTCATGAAGCAATGGAAGAAGCCGAAAACCATCTACAGAAACCTAAGTTATCTAAACAGGAAGAACCGAAACGGATTCAGTCAGGAAGATATTCATAAAGTTGCAAATTCAAGACTTGGGTGGTACAGAAGAAGTGGAATGAACGTGGTGAATTTCATTATCAGTAAAGATTTACTTGAAAATAGGATAAAAGATGGAGCTGGTCTGCTCAATCCCTTATCCTATTACTTAGCAAAAGTTGGAATATAAGTTGTAGAGCCGTATACGAGACCCGTATGTACGGTTCAATGGGAGGGGCGAGATAATTATTCTCCCTCTACCCTATTAAAGTAAAAAGGATTGGTCAGCCGAAAAACTGATCCATCTTTTTTCATACAAGCAGAAATCCTCATAAAGAATCCTCAAACCAGCTCCTCATGACAAACCCTCAACAAGTTTAATTACCCGGTTTTAACCATTATTACTTGTTGGCACTTTTCAAACATATGATTACTGAAATCTAGCAATTATATCTTTGTTATTATACACTGATTTGTTATCCAAGAATATTTTCTTTGTAATAAATTTATTAATATCATTATATCAGAATTTCATGTATAATATTTTCAATAAATGATTCAAAATATAAATGAAAGGTAGGAAATTATTTATTATGGAAGAAGATAAAAATATTGCAGATAGCATTTTTAAAGAAAGAAGAAATGAAATTCACATTCAATTAGAAGAAACAGAAAGTCTTATTAATCAATGCGATGAAAAAAACGCAATTGCATATATTTCAAAGTCTGAATTAGAAGAACTTTGTTCTCTTTTGGAAAAAGATGAACTTACACATAGCAATGATATGGTATTTGATTTAATAATTGATTATGCAAAAAAAGAAATAGAAGATGAACGATTATTAGAACTTATAAATAATTTAAAAATTGGGAATGTAGATGAGAAAGATATATTTATTGGAAGAGCATATCCTAAATATTATGATAACTCCTATTATATAGAAATTTCAAGAAAAATGGATCATCAAATAAGATTATTATCTGATGTATGGGCTTCTTATTATATGATTGATAAAAGTCACTTATCAGCGGAAAAGCAACTTTTTACTAAATTATTGCAAATAAATTTGCAAAGATTCCAGACAGCTTCTGACGAAACTAAGGAATATAATGAAATACAATATGATATGGCTCAATACGAAAAATCTGGAAATAATTTTACAGACGTTTATATAACGTATAGTAGAGAAATAAATGAAATAGCATTAGCCACTTTAATAGGACATGAAATAGGACATCATTATTTAGGGCATACTGATTCCGATAATGAAAACTCCGAAAATGCTAAAATAAAAGAATTAAAAGCTGATGAGTTTGGAATAGAATTTGCATTTAGATATTTAGAAAGTGCTTATTCAAATGATACATCATCTTATAGCATTCATCAACTAGTAGCTATATATGTTCCGTTAATTGTTAGTGTGCAAATGGTGGGTAAATCTGAATTTAACATTTTTAAAGATCAAAAAGAACATCCAGCGATAATCAAAAGAATCGCTAAAATAAATTTAACATTATCTAAAGTATTAGATAATGTTAAATTTATTAATGTTAAAAAGAACGTTCATAAGTTATTTACTTTGCTTAAAATGAAAGACATTTATATAATTAGTGAAAAAATCGCAAATGAAATTGAACAAAAACTAACAACTGATATACCCCAAAATAAAAATTTTTGAATAGGAAATAGATGCTATCAAAATGGGATAGCCTTATTTATAATATAGCATAGAGCTTACTGTTGAAAGTTAGAATCTCCTTATAATCGAATTCCTAGCCACAATCGTCGACGGCATAATAATCGGTTCTGCAGGCGCAACATTACATCCCTGTTCAATCATATCCCACACTAAATTCGCCGCCGTCTCTCCGAGTTTTCGGCGGGGATGTTGGACTGAGGTGAGGTAGCAATCGCCATCCAGTTTGATATTCTGATTGTCAAATCCTACAATTGACAAGTCCTGCGGCACGCGGATTCCTTTTTGGCTGAGGTCATGGTAGATTTCTTCTGCCAGCATATCGTTGTAGCAAACGAGGGCTGTACATTCCATTAAATCATCCAAGGAATACTCAACACTATATTTATTCTGAATCCACATTTCGTGGTTGGAATGGAACCACCAGATATGGCGGTCATCGACCTGCAGTCCTACTTCGAAGAGTGATTCTGCATATCCCTGGAATCTTCGGATTCCCTGCAGATCGTCTTCTTTAAAAATCCCTGCAATTTTGTATGTCCTGCGTCCAGAAGCATCTGCTGTCTGGAGGGGTCTGACCATCGAAAATAACCGGAAAGATAATAATCTCCACATAAAAGAACTCTAAAATTTATATAACATAAAATTCCTTACCCATACATAAAACCATCCCAGCTATATGAATAATGTACATAGTCGGGATGGTTTTTATTGCGAATTATTACTCTGTCTATTAATTTCCTACAATAAGTTTACACTATCAAATATAGGTTTTCTCTTGACTGTTGATGGCAACTTTAGATGGCTTGAATGAAAAAGTAAATTCTACATTCTAATATACCTTGATTTTATGCGGGATTTAATTCTATTTTCGGAGATATACAACTTGATTTTTTTAGTATATAATGCTTTTATACGGCATAAACAGCATAGTTTTTTGCATGATAAAAGGACATCTGGAAATAGTGTGCAGGACTAAATTCCACATGTCTGTTGGAAAGACTAAATTCTATGCAATGAAACTTGCCTGTGCCTGTATTGTTATTATTATTTTATTAATGCTGGTATCAATGTGACTTCATCGGCTGGTATCTCTGCCAATCCTAATGCTTTATGAAGTCTGTTATCCAGCAGGAGACGGGATACTTCATATGGACTGTGTCCATTGAGGCTGTCCCGTTTTTCGCTATTGATATGATTTAATAACAGCAGCGTTGTTTTGTCTGTCATTTTTTCAAAGCTTGTTCCTTTTGGCAGGACATACCTTATATATTCATGATTCTTTTCAAGAGCACCTTTTTGATCAGAACGGTTGGGATCACAATAATAAATGCGTGTGCGTACTTCATCATTTTTGCTATATTCCAGACTCTGCCGGTCCTGAAATTCATGCCCGTTGTCTGTAAGTATTACTTCGAAAAGTTTCTGAAACAGTTCAATTCCAAGTAACTCTGTTAAATGATCAAAAATCCTAGTTACTTCTTTCTGGGTCTGTTCTTCTAAAAGAAACATAAGCATAAGGCTACAGTTTCGAAAGAACATAGTCAGAAAGCAGGGACTGGTACCTTTTGCTCCTTCAACAGTATCCATTTCGACTACATAAACAGATTTGTTCGCTGCGATATATTCCAGGAATTCTTTATAGCCCCGGCCTTTTCGAAAACTTCTGTCTTTAAGGCTGGCAGTAGTTTTTCTTTTCCGCTGCTTGTATACCACTTTACGGCGCAGATCTATGTTTCTGGCTTGAAAAACGCCACGGTCTATGTAAGAATATATGGTTCTTCTGGAACAGGCGATCTCATCAGCATGAGATGCGTAGATGTGGGCAATGGACTGTCCTTTTTTGAGAAGCGGTGACAACAGGTTGTCCAGTTTCTGTATACTTTCCGGTGTCTGGTTGATCCCTTCTCTGCTGGTAGTCCTAAGGGTTTCATAGGAGTCCTGGGCGTATTTTGAAGAATAGATCTTTTTGTCCATCATGCAATTCGTTCTCTTGCTGCATCCATTGCACACATAAGGAGGTTTATTTAATTTTTCACATTCTCTTGGTTTATAAAATTTACAGACATCGCTGCATCTGAATTTTCTGCAGAGGACACATTTGCGCCGACATTCATTATCACCGCACATATGCATGACATTGCATATATTTGTCCGCGGCTTTGAACTATCATAATTGTTTGCACAGGGAATAGGGGCAAATGCATCTGCGCTTCTTTCCCTGATAATGGAATGACGTCTGATTTCTTGGGATATGGTACTTGGATCCTTGCTTAATTCTATTGCAATACTTCTAAATGAATCACCGTTATTTAAATGCTGTTCGATTATAATACGTGCAGATAAGTCAAGATGTTTTTGGTTGCCTTTTGGTCTTCCTGTATTCATTTTATCCTCCTTCTGCACAGGCAGGGGATCATCTGCAGTAGTATTTTATAAAAAGAAGAAGGAAAAATCCATGCAGAAGTAATTTCTACAGGTATAGAATTTACTCTTGCAAGGTAGAATTTAAAAATACATTTAACCATAATGTGGAAAATTTACATATTTGCTATGGAAAATAGAACAAATGTTCGATAAAATCATAACTGTAAACGAGCTCGAAATATTTCAGCACTGCAGGCTGGAAAAGAAAATGAAAGTGAGGACAGTAAATATGAATCGAAAAGAACTTATAGAGAAACGAAGTATCAATACAAAAGTATTTGAAAATCAGGACCATTCCTGTACAGCAGAGATTTATCTTGCTCCTGTACATTATAAGGATACAGATGGAACCTGGAAGGAAATGGATAATAAGCTGGAAGAGTCATATGAAACAAGTGTTTATGCACAAAAAACAAATCTTGTTTCAGAAGAAGGTTTCACAAACAGGAAGGGAACTTTTGGGGCATTTTTCGCCAAAAAAACATCAGAAGATAATATGATGAGGATTAAAGATCAGTATGGCAGTATTTCATGGGGCGTAGAAAACTGTAATACGGTAGAAGCTGTAAAACAGAAAGATAATACCGTTTGTTATCCTGAAATTCTGGAGGGAATGGAACTGCGCTGTCGTGTAAAGGGAATGCGTATGAAAGAAGATATGGTATTGCTTAGAAAGGAAGCTGCAAAATCATATACATATCTTTATCAGACAGAAGGACTTGTACCTGAGTTGAGGGAGAAAGAAGTACTCTTCTTTGATGAAGGTCAAAACGAAATTTTTAGGGTTCAGGCTCCATATATGAGAGATTTTTCAGGATCAAAATCAGAAAGTATTGAGGTGTCAGCTGAGATGACTGCTGATGGTAAGTGCAGAGTTACATTTACTCCTGATAGAAACTGGTTAAATGAAGCGAGCAGGAAGTTTCCGGTAGTGATTGATCCTGTGACAACTACTTCCAAAGCAGCGACAGATATTGAAGATGCTTATATTTCATCTAAAAATAATACAGACAATTATTATAACAATGAAAATCTCTGGTTAAAAGGAGGAAACGAAATCAGAAGAAGTTTTCTGAAATTCCAGTTGCCTGAGATTAAGACAGGAGACATGATTGTAAATGCACGTCTTGTAATGGTATCGCTGGGAGAGAATGGTGCAGAGAAAACAATTGCTGTACATAAAGTGATTCAGAGCTGGGAATCAAAAAACATTAACTGGGATAATAAACCAATTTATGAAGAAACAGTTCAGGATTTATGCAAGTTTACTGCTGATAAAATCAAATATGTTGTGATGGATATTACCAGAATGGTAAAGGAGTGGTACAGAGATGGCAGTAATAATGGGCTGATGCTGAAAGAAATTGACGAATTATCAGGTTCCGTACAGCTGATGTCATCAGACTGGGATTCTTCACTCAGTGATTACAGACCCAAAATTGAAATTTCTTATGTAAACTATTCCGGACTTGAAGATTACTGGACGTATCATAGTCAGAATATCGGACGTGCAGGGACTGTCCATGTAAACGATTATAACGGAAATCTGATTCTGGAACATCGTGTCATGGAAACATCAGGAAGCAGAATGCCGGCAGAGGTATCGTTGGTTTATAACACAAATGATAAGGATACCAATATTGGATATGGAAAAGGATTTCGTTTAAATTTCCATCAGATTATCCATAAAAAATCAATAGCGGGGAATGTTTATTATGCTCATACAGATGCAGATGGTACAGTTCATTATTTTGTGGAAAAAGAAGTAGAAAAGGATGGCAATACGGTTAAAGAGTGGAAAGATGAAACAGGGCTGGATCTGACCCTGATCCGAAACTTAAAATCAGAAGAACCTTACACAATACAGGATAAAGACGGAAATAGTATGGTGTTTAATGAGTCTGGATATTTGATTGCGGTAAAAGATAAAAACGGAAATAAATTAGCGGTTTCATATGTGAATAATCGTGTAAAAACTATTACAGATGGAGCCGGGCGAATTATTACACTAAATTATTCTCTGGGAAGCGATGGAGAAGAAGCAAACCTGATTCAGGCAGTATCACCATCGGGCAATAAGAAGACTTTTGCCCATACCGCAGGAAGGCTTACCACGGTAACAGATATAGATGGCAAAAAAGTATTTTACACATATGACAGTAATGGAATGCTTGCCAGTGCAGAGAATATTAATGGATATCAGGTAAAATACGGGTATTATACAGAGAAACCCCATCGTGTAAAATCTATTGCAGAGTATGGAGATGGAACAAAAGGTAAAAGCCTTACTATGACGTATGGATATAACAGTACAAAATTTACAGATAACAAAGGGCGAAAAGAGATTTACCGATTTGATAATAATGGAAATCTGCTTCATGTACATGATGGTTTTGGGCATGCTGTAAGCTGTAAATATAATGTTGACGGAAATCATGTAAACCGTCTTGAGAATGCTACCAAGTTACAGGACAATGTAGTGCAGCTGCTGAAAGATCCAGTAGTGCAGGCTGAAAATACTCCTTGGACATCAAAGATTTCTCCGGAAGGTGCCGGAAATACAGAAATCAATACAATAGCAGCTGAATGCATGATGGGAAATCGTTCACTGAAGGCAGAATGCACTTCCGTGAGTGGATATGCATACTGGGCACAAAATGTTAAAGTGAAAAAGGGAATAACCTATACCGCATCCATGTATGTAAAAGCATCTGTCAGTGAGACTGCAGAAGATGGAGGTGCAATTCTGAGAGTCCGCTATATGGACAAAGATGGGGTACAGCAGCTGAAAGACAGTGAAATTATCAAAAAGACAACAGAAGGTTTTGTACGCCTGACTAATACATTTACTGTTCCGGAAGACAGCAGTGATACTGTTGTTAAGGTTTATATGGTTATGTGGCATGCCAAAGGTGTAATGTATGGTGATATGGCACAGCTTGAAACAGGAACGTCCGCTAACAGATGTAACCTGATTGATAATGGGGATTTCCACCTTGGAACTATAGAAGGATTTGAGAAAAATGAAAGCAACACGGATGGTCTTTCAGAAGTTGGAATCGAAGATAATATTCCGATTAAAAGTCAGCTTCTGGTAACTGCATCTTCGCAGGGAGTTTTAAGGAAAACCCCATCAGATACGGGAGAAGTTCTGTCCAGTCTGACGAAACATCAGTTACTTTCCGGATACATTACTGTCGAGAAGAATGGAAGAAACTGGTACTATGCAAAGACAGCAGATGGCAAAGAGGGATATGTCTCAACAGGTCAGGCGATTCCATATCTGGGAGGACATGAAGGAACAAATTCAGCATTCGTAGCAGTAGGAAACTCTATTTTATATAAAAGTGCAGATAAAACCAGTGCCAGAGTACAGGAAGGAATTGATGCAGGAGTTTGTGCTGCTCTTGTAAAAACTGTAGATGGAACGGATGGAAATAAATGGTATTATATGGGACTGCAGATTGATGGCAATCGCTTTTTCGGTTATATGCCTGTTTCTGCCATTGTACGTCTGTGCAGGAATATCGCGAAAGTAGAAGTAAAAAAGGACGGCAGCTATTATTCTTCCAGGAGTACATCAGGAGCAGCAGCGGGAAGCCTCACAGCCGGAACCCGTATGGCAATCAGAGGAACTTCAGTTGATTCTGATGGAAAAGAATGGGGAGTGATCAGAAGAGGCAGTAAATTTTATTATGTTCCAATGTCAAATCTGCAGATAAAAACAGCTCCGTTGTCTGTACGAAAGAGCCGTGACAAAATAGAAGAGTCGGTAGCAGGTCTGGATGAATCTGTTTATCATTTTGTCGGTGAGCCGGACAAAGATAAAAAACTGGTGAAGATTGTGGACATTACCGGAAAAAAAGGTGATACCTATATGGTGAATGCCTGGGGAATGGGAACATCTCTGCCTGAGACAGATAATGATAAAAAGAGGCGTTTTGGTACTGAGGTAAGATTTATCGGCATAGATGGGAAGGCAGATATACATTATACAAATTTTAGTCCGGACATCATGGACTGGCAGTTCCTCAGCGACGTCTATGTAGCAAAGAAAGATTATACCAGTATTGAGGTTGCCTACACATACTGTCATAATGCAAATATAGCATATTTCGATGGGCTGGCATTATATAAAGAAAATTTTGGATGCAGTTATACTTATGATGATGAAAATAACCTCATTTCAGTTAAAGATTTGCAGGAACAGGTAACGAAGTTTGAGTATAACAGTAAGTCTGATATGACAGGTATCACAGATGCGAAAGGTAATTCTTTCAAGTATGAGTATGACAATGAAGAAACAACACGTAATGTAGTTAAGGGGACATCTGCACAGAATGTGGTATATCGTTTTACCTATGATTCAGCGGGCAATGTCCTGAAAAGCGGATGTGTTGATCCGAAAGTTCCGGAGACAGGTACCTGGATTACCAGAGTTATGACATCAGATAAGAATCATGTGAAATCAGTGACAGATGCAGGAGAAAATACGGTTCATTATACATGGGATATGACCAGAGATCTGATGACGGCATTCCAGGATGCAAAGGGGAATAAGATCAGTTATACCTATGATGACATGGAACGTCTTCTTTCAGCTGCACAGACAGTAACTGTAAATGGAAATAGAGAAACAGTCAGAAATAATTATTCTTATACGGATGACAATCTGACAGGAATTGTTCATAATGGTTTTGCTTATGCTTTTAACTATGATGCTTTCGGAAATGTCAGTGATGTGTCTGTAGCCGGGAAACAGGCAGTAAGATATGAATATGAGGATGGAAATGGAAATCTGTTAAAAGTATGCTATGGAAATGGTGCATATATTCGCTATGAATATGATAAACAGAATCGAATTCATATGGTTTATTTCAAGGATGCGGCGGACAGTAAAGAACAGGATCTTTACAGATATGCTTATGATAAGCAGGGAAATATTTATGCAGTAAAATCATATGAAGCAGGAAAGACATACTATCTGTTTTATGATTTCCTGGATCGTCTGGTGAGGGTAAGAGATGAGTTGGGAAGCGTTTATGAATATGCCTATGATGCAAATAACTGTATGGAGTCAATGGTACATACCTGTGGAACACATACAATGAAAACAGTATATACCTATGACAAGGACAGCAGAGAAACAAAGACCAGATGTGCAAAGACCTTTGAAAGAACTACAGAGTATGACAAGTTCGGCAGAGTGTCCAGGCGTACCTGGAATACAGCATCTTCTTATATATCAGCATATACTTACATTGACAATGGAGAGAATCGTTACAGCCTTCCTAAAACAGTTAAGAATGGTTCTGAAACCTTAAACTATACGTATGACGCAAACGGAAATATCATAAGTATCAAAGATTCTGCAGGTGAGAGTACATTTCGATATGACGAATTAAATCAGCTGATCCGGGAAAATAATCATCAGTTAAACAAAACCATCACTTATGCCTATGATCTGGGTGGTAATCTGACAGTAGAAAAAGAGTACGCATTTACGACTGCGGAAACTCTTCCTGATACACCTGTGAAGACAATGACAGGAACTTATGACAGTGCATGGAAGGATAAACTCCTGAGCTGGGATGGCACAGCAATGACTTATGATGCCATTGGAAATATGCTTACCGGAGGAGGAACAACTTATACCTGGACACAGGGACGCAGGCTTTCCGGTGTAGAAAATGGAAAGAGTATTAAATATCTTTACGACAATATTGGTGCCAGAGTGAAAAAAACAGTAGACAATACAGTGACTGAATATCAGTGGGCAGGAGATCTTCTCCTTTCTGAGAAAACTGACGGAAGAATCATCTGGTACTGTTATGACTCCCAGGCCAATCTGATCTTTGTGACTATCAGGGGAATCACCTATTTTTATGTACGAAATGTACAGGGTGACATCATTGCCCTTGTTGACGCAGATGGAAAAGTGGTAGTAAAATATACTTCTGACAGTTGGGGAAAAGTGATTGCTGTTACAGGTGAGCTGGCAGATACAGTAGGTGTTCAGAATCCATTCCGCTATAAGGGATATTATTATGATAATGAAACAGGTATGTATTATCTGAAAAGTAGATATTATGATGCGGAAATTAAAAGATTTATTTGCGCAGATGGATATTTTTCTACTGGAGTAGGAAAACATGATTGTAATATGTTTTTGTATTGTAATAATAATCCGATTATGAATGTTGATGTTAACGGATATTCATTTATATCGTTTGTAAAAAAATCAATATCATTTGTAAAGGATATTGTCGGTGCGGTAAGTAAAGGCATTTCGATATCTGGAGGCTCTGCGGTTGCTATTGCGACATCAGATGGACCATCTCCAGTAATGGATTTTGTAGCAGCCGGAATTGTATTAGGTTTTAGTATTTATGAATATTATAAGGATAAAATTCACGATAATACACAAACAAAGATTTTAAGTTTGCCTAGAAATAAAAAAGATGTTGTTATTTATAGGTATGGAGGAACGAATCCTGGAAATTTAACGCCTTCTCAGAAAGATTCAGATACAGGCTTATCGTTCTCAACAATTCCACCTAGGATGGGAGGAAAAGCAGCTGTTACAACAATTAATACATTAAATAAGACAGGGATAGTTTATGCATATCAGGACAAATTAACACATGTTAGTGTGGTGCCAGTAGGAGTAAGTATTCAAACATGGATAAATGCAGGGAGTGGTTCAATTTGGACTCAAGCGGTAAAGAGTGTTGTAGTAAAATGGGATGGAGGAAACTAAATGGGAACAGATATTGATACTATTTTTAAAATGTTAAGTTGGAATAGTTCAGAAAAAGAACAATTGAGAGGAATAGACGAAGCGAAAAAAATAGAATATCTTTCCGTTTTATTTCAACCAATAGAAGATAAATCTGTATGGGAAAACTGTGCAAAGGTAATTAGCTCAAAATCAGATAATGAATTAAAAAAATATATGAATAATATGTTTGAATGGATAAAAGATATGAATTGGCCGGGTGCATTTGATATATATGCAAGAATTAAGCGAATGAATGTAGATTGTATAATGGAAAATTACATATATGCAATAAAAATAGCACTGAAATATCAAGATATAAATTGGCTGGACTATTTGTCTGGACTAATTGAAAATCCTGAGGTTTATAAACTTTTACCCGAAGAATATCAAAAATTAATGACAAAATATTATAATGATTTTTGGAAGGAATAACTTTAAAACAAAAGAGAGCGGTTGGCATTTCACCCCACCGACCGTTCTTTTTGTACCCATTTTTAAGAAAAAAGAGGTGAAAAACCATGAAATGTAAATTTTGTAAGGACAGTTGCTGTATAGCTTGAATATGTCATATCTGTTCGGAGAAGCAAAAGTGAGCGTATATAATAAAAGAGCGATTGAGGTAATATTTCCTGAGATATGTCTTGCGCATTGATTGCTGCAAAAAATAAATTACTTTTCGCTAAGATGTAGAAAAGCCCATTTTTCTGTGATAAGATGATAAGGATTCGATAAACAATGACTGTTTTACGAACAGACAGAAAGCATGCATCAAACTGCATGACAGAAGAGAACGGAGTTGAAAAGGTGAAAAAAAGAAAAAATTTTTTCAGAAGTCTGCGTTTTCGTATTCTGATCATCCTGATCATTCTGGGAATCGTGCCGGGGGTTATTGTAACATATACGATGCTTCATAACTATCAGAACCGGGCGGTTGCAATGCTTACAGAGACAGTGGGTGATCAGTGCGATATTTTATGTAATCTGATCATCAGGGAGAATTATCTCAATGATACAGATTCAGAGATTGTAAACAGCAAGCTGGAACTGTTTTCCAATGTGTATAACGGACGCATCCTGCTGGCTGACAGAGATTTTAAGATAGTGAGTGATACCTTCCACACAGAGGAGGGAAAGACGCTTCTCAGTTCACTGGCTGTAGCCTGTCTGAAAGGAGAAGAGACAAGCAATTATGACGCCAGAAGTAAAGTACTGGAGCTTGCAGTTCCTGTACAGAGTCCGGATGTGCAGCAGCTTCAGGGCGTGATGCTGGTAAGTGTTTCGGCTGTTGATATTGCGGAAACACTGGCAGAGATGGAACAGAGAGGCGTGATGCTGATCGGAAGTATTGTTGTTCTTTCGGTATTTCTGGCATGGCTGCTCTCTACAATACTTGTAAAACCACTTGCAAGAGTGACGAAGGCCATTGAAGACCTGACAGATGGCATGCTGGATGAAGAAATCAGTGTTCCTGACTATACGGAGACAGAGCTGATCACAGATGCATTCAACAAGATGGTCAACCGTATGAAAATCCTTGATGAATCCAGACAGGAGTTTGTATCCAATGTGTCCCATGAACTGAAGACGCCTCTGACTTCTATGAAGGTTCTGGCAGATTCTCTGGTTGGACAGCAGGGAGTCCCGGAGGAACTGTATCAGGAGTTTATGAGTGATATTACTGCTGAAATCGACAGAGAGAATAAGATCATTACAGATCTGCTCTCACTGGTAAAGATGGATAAGAAAGCAGCAGATGTGAACATTACACATATGGATATCAATCAGCTTCTGGAGGATATCCTCAAGCGCTTGCGTCCCATTGCAGACAGGCGCAATATCGATCTGATCCTGGATTGCTTCCGCCCTGTGGATGCAGATGTGGATGAGGTGAAGTTTACGCTTGCCATCAGTAATCTGGTGGAGAATGGCATTAAATATAATGTGGATGATGGATGGGTGCGTGTGTCTCTGGATGCAGACCATAAATATTTCTATATAACAGTGGCAGATTCCGGTATGGGAATCCCTGAGGACAGTATAGAAAGAATCTTTGAGCGTTTCTATCGTGTGGACAAGTCCCATTCCAAGGAAATCGGGGGAACCGGTCTGGGACTGGCGATCACCAAGAGTTCTATTGCAATGCACCATGGAACGATCAAAGTATTCAGTAAAGAAGGAGAGGGAACTACATTCTCTGTGCGTATTCCTCTGTCTTATATACCGTCATAGGAGGTGCCATTGTGAAAAAGAAACTTTCAATCATTATAACAGCGTTAATACTAAGCATCCTTGCGGCCGGGTGTTCTGTGGAGATACATGAAGATTCGGGTAAACAGGATGCCAAATATTATCTGTACGATATCAGCTCTGATGAAACTCAGCTTCAGAAGGAAAGCTACTCTCCGGAGGAGACAACTGCAGACTATATGCTTAAGGATATGATGCAGCGGATGAACAGCCAGCAGACAGATTCGCAGAACCGGGTCAGTCTGCTTCCTGAAGGAGTACAGATGAATTACAGTGTAGAAGAGGACGTGCTGGTGGTCAACTTTAACAGTCAGTACAGCAGCATGAGCCGCGCCAGGGAATTACTTGTGCGGGCAGGTGTTGTGAAGACTTTCCTTCAGGTTCCGGGGATTAATTCTGTGCGTTTTACAATAGAAAATGAAGATCTGACAGATTCCAGGGGACAGGCTGTGGGAAATATGACTGCAGATACCTTTGCCGAGTTCACAGGAACTGAACCGGATGCCTATTGCAGCAATACCTTTACGCTTTATTTTACTGATAAGAGTGGTCAGAAGCTGGTAAAAGAACAGCGTACTGTGCGGTATAAACGCAGTATCCCCAAAGAGAGGATCGTTCTGGAACAGTTAATGAAGGGACCGCTGGAAAAAGGGCATTACCCCACAATTCCGGAGAATACGGAGGTTCTGAATGTGACCATAGCAGATAGGATCTGCTATGTGGCATTTGACGGAGTATTTTCTTCCTATGCGCTGGATGTATCGGAGAAAATACCGGTATATTCTGTGGTAAATTCGCTGCTGGATGCGCTGGATGCAGACAAAGTGCAGATTACGGTCGGCGGGAAGGACAGGCTGGATACCTTTGGTAAGAAGATGGAGCTGTATCATTTTTATGAAAGAAATGATAAGCTGGTAGTCAAGGAAAAAGAGTGATATTCATAAACGAAGAGGAGGCACAAAAGTGAGGAGACGCCCTGTGTGTATCCTGTGCATGCTTCTGGTTGTTTTTCTGTGTGTGACAGACTGGCTGGGATTTTCCCTGATAAGGGGGAATCCACTGCCACAGTCTGTGCAGACATGGATCAGAAAGCATCCGGAATCCACCATCTGCGGGGAGGTGGTCAGGTGCCGGGAGAATGAAGATTTTCAATCTGTATATCTTAGAAATACTTATCTTATTTACAATTCTGAAAAAGTTTCCATTGATAATATAAAGGTTTATTTAAAACAAAAAAAGAATCATAGCGGTAACAGTGGTGTTGATAAACTTCTGGCAGGAAGTCTTGTTCTGGTGTCCGGAAAACTGGAAGAGGTGCAAAGTCCCACGAATCCGGGAGAATTTGACAGCAAAGCATACTATAGCTGCCAGAGGATCTACTATGTGATGAAGAAAGGAAAGATAAAGAAGCAGTCGCAGAGTCATTCTGCATATGGGCAGTTCCTGATCGATGTGCAGCAGAAATTTGCGGGTATTCTGGAGAAGACCTGTGGAATGGAAGCTGGAGCGTTTGAAGCAATCGTGCTGGGAGATAAAACAAATCTGGATCCGGAGTTGAAAATGCGTTATCAGATGGCAGGAATTATACATATCCTGGCAATTTCGGGGCTCCATATCAGTCTTCTTGGAATGGGACTGTATAATCTGCTGAAAAAAATCGGTCTGGGTATCTGGCCGGCAGGATTGCTGGCGCTGGTGATCATGCTTCAGTATGGGATGATGACAGGAGGGACTGTTTCAACTATGCGGGCAGTATGTATGTTTTTACTTTCTGTAGGTGCAAAGATCTCAGGACGGATTTATGATATGCCTACAGGAATGGCGGCTGCGGCGATCCTGATCCTTATGGAAAATCCGGCGTATCTGCTTGATGGAGGTTTTCTGCTGTCTTTTGGATCGGTGATTGGGATTGGCTGTGTCTGGCCATTAGTGCAGGAGGGGATGGATGTATTAAACCGGAAAAAACGAAGTAAGGTTAATGAGAAGGGAAAAATCAGAAATAAACTTCTGATGTCATTTCTGGCATCCGGAGTTGTGCAGCTTACCACACTTCCCATAGTGCTGTGGCTTTACGGAGAAGTGTCGGTGCTGGGGATTTTTCTGAATCTGCTGGTGCTTCCTACTGTGGGGATTGTACTGGGAAGCGGAACTGCCGGTGCATTACTTGGATTAGTCACTGTCAGAGGAGCGTTTCTGGCTGTTGTTCCGGGCAGGATTATTCTGAGAGGATATGAGTTCCTGACAGTGCTGCTGGGGCGACTTTCGTTTTGTACATGGATTGGCGGAAAGCCGGAAGTGTGGCAGATTGTGGGATATTATCTGCTCCTGGCAGCGGCGGTGTGGATATACAGAGCGGGCGTGAAGAAAAGTGAAAATGGTGAGATCTTTGCGTGGAAAATCCGGGCTGTATATGCAGGCATGGTATGCTTTGCAATTCTGCTGGTCAGTTACAGACCGCATGAAGATTTCCGTATCGCCTGTCTGGATGTGGGACAGGGAGACGGAATTGTGGTGGAAATAGAAAACAGATGGAATATCCTGATCGACGGGGGCAGTACGAATAAGAATGAACTGGGAAAATATCAACTGCTCCCATACTTGAAGAGCAGAGGGATTTCCAGACTGGACGGAATTTATGTTTCCCACACAGATGAAGATCATATCAGCGGGGTGCGGGAACTTCTGGAATTTGTTGAGAAAGATCTGACTTCTCTGCGCATAGAGAATCTGATCCTGCCCAAATGGAGCGATATTCAGGAGAATAAAAATTATCGGGAGCTGACAGAGCTGGCAGAGTCAGCGGGAGTCCGGGTGCTTACTGTGAAAGCAGGAGATGAGATCAGATATGGAACTGTCAGACTGAAGGTTCTGTGGCCGGAGTCCACAGCATCAGGGAAGGAAGTAAATGAAGATGCGATGGTTCTGGAAATGATAAGCAAAGATTTCAAAGGGCTTTTTACCGGAGATATCGGGATGGTGACAGAAGAAAAACTGATACAGAATGGGTGTCTTGAAGATGTGGATTTCCTGAAAACTGCTCATCACGGTTCCAGATATTCTACAGGAGCAGAGTTTCTGGAAATCGTCAGACCGGAACTGGCTGTTGTTTCCTGTTCTGCAACAAACACATACGGGCATCCGTCGCCGGATACGCTGGAACGGCTGAAGAAGAGTGGAAGCAGAGTGATGATCACCAGAGACTGTGGGGCGGTTACAATAGTCAATGGAAAATCTGTTTCTGCCTTTAACCGAATCAAGTAAGACCCCTGTGGAGATGTGAAAAGCAATAAGCAGTAGGATTTTCAAAGTGGTTACGTTCACAGTAACTCAAAGCAAATAATGTTGTCATAATTATATACAGGTGTCTTGACACCTGTATATTCGGGGAGTATAATTGCACAGACAAACGAAAATCAGGCATGATGTGAGGAAAGAAAGATGAAAGAACATTATGATGTCATTATTGTGGGAACAGGGGCAGCCGGACTGTACTGTGCACTGAACCTTCCGGAGAAAATGAAAATCCTGCTTATCACCAAGCAGGAGGCAGACCAGTCAGATTCATTCCTGGCACAGGGCGGAATCTGTATGCTGCGCGGCGAAGATGACTATGAAAATTATTTTGAAGATACCATGCGGGCAGGACATTATGAGAATAATAAACGGGCAGTAGATCTGATGATCCGCAGCTCCAATGATATTATCAGAGATCTTCTGCGTTATCATGTGGATTTTGCAAGGGATGGTCTGGGAAATCTGGCATTTACCAGAGAGGGAGCACATTCCCAGCCAAGAATTCTTTTTCATGAGGATATTACAGGAAAAGAAATCACACAGACTCTCTTAACTGCTGCAAAAATAAAAGAAAATATTGAAATTTGTGAATATATGACTATGGTAGACCTGATCTCCAAAGACAATACAGTCTGCGGAATCATTGCAATGGACCGGAATGACCAGGCATTTCCTGTTTATTCTCAGTATGTGGTTCTTGCCTGCGGCGGAATCGGCGGGCTTTTTAAAAACTCTACCAACTTTTCGCATATTGCGGGAGATGGTGTGGGAATTGCAATGAAGCACCATGTGGAAATGGAAAATCTGGACTATATCCAGATTCATCCGACAACTCTCTATTCAAAGAAATCCGGACGGCGTTTCCTGGTTTCAGAATCAGTCAGAGGAGAAGGTGCTCTTCTGTATGATAAGAACGGACAGCGTTTTACAAACGAATTACAGCCGAGAGATCTGCTGAGCCAGAAGATTTTTACCCAGATGGAAAAGGATGGAACAGAGTTTGTATGGGAAGATATGCGCCCTCTGGGAGAGAAAACAATTCTGGAACATTTTCCTCATATTTATGAACAATGCGTGGAAGAAGGTTTTGATCCGAGAAAAGAGCCAATCCCGGTTGTTCCGGCACAGCATTATTTTATGGGTGGAATCAAGGTAAATCTGGGAAGCAAAACTTCCATGAAGGGACTTTATGCCTGTGGAGAGACAAGCTGTAATGGCGTCCATGGAAGAAACCGTCTGGCAAGTAATTCTCTTCTGGAATCTCTGGTCTTTGCAAGAAAGGCTGCAGATGATATGATATTTGGACAGACACCGGAATATGTGCGGGCAGATGCAATTGATATGAATATGTATGAAAGCAGAGAAGAACTGCTTAATGCCTGCCACGAAACCGTATTAAAAGAGATTGAAAGGATGAAAAAAAGTCATGAATAGTATTACAATGAAAATGCAGGCAGACAAGCTGATCCGTATGGCGCTTCAGGAGGACATTACCAGTGAGGATGTTTCCACGAATGCAGTGATGCGAAGCGCAGTAAAAGGAACCGTAGATCTGATCGCAAAGGAAGACGGAATCATTGCCGGACTGGATGTATATGCGAGAGTATTCCAGATTCTGGATGAGAAAACAGAGATCAGTTTCAACTTTAAAGACGGTGAGGCAGTAAAGAAGGGCGATCTTCTTGGAACAGTAACAGGAGATATCCGGGTGCTTCTTTCCGGAGAGAGAGTTGCCCTGAATTATCTCCAGAGAATGAGTGGTATCGCTACTTATACAAAACAGGTTTCAAAGCTTCTGGAAGGTAGTAAGGTAACACTTCTGGACACCAGAAAGACAACTCCGAACTGTCGTGTTTTTGAAAAATATGCTGTACGCATAGGCGGCGGATGCAACCATAGATATAATCTTTCTGACGGAGTGCTGCTTAAGGATAATCATATCGGAGCAGCCGGAAGCGTAGCGAAAGCAGTGGCCATGGCAAAAGAATATGCACCATTTGTCCGTAAGATCGAGATTGAAGTAGAGACTATGGAACAGGTAAAAGAAGCAGTAGAAGCAGGAGCAGATATCATTATGCTTGACAATATGACACCGGAAATGATGAAAGAAGCAGTAGAGCTTATCGCAGGCCGGGCACAGACAGAATGCTCCGGAAATATCACAAAGGAAAATATCGCCAAAATCCTGGAAACAGGTGTGGATTTTGTTTCCAGCGGTGCACTGACACATTCTGCTCCAATCCTTGACATTTCCATGAAGAATCTTCATGCAATATAATAACATGGCAGCGAAGCTGTTTTGCAGCGGATAATTTGCTATAGGATTATATCGTGGAGAAAGGATGGGAAAGTATGAATACTGCTCAGAGAAGAACTCAAATTTTAAAGCTCCTTCAGCAGGAAGAAAAACCTGTGGCTGCCAGGGCGATGGCATCACAGTTTGGAGTAAGCAGACAGGTGATCGTGCAGGATATGGCTGTGATACGTGCATCTACACCGGGAATCCTGTCAACGACCAGAGGATATGTGTTGCAGCAGGATAAAGATATTGCATGCACCAGGGAATTTAAAGTACGCCATGGGCAGGAGCATGCAGCGGAGGAACTGAATCTGATCGTGGACTGTGGCGGGCGGGTGAAAAATATCAGCATCAGCCACAGGGTTTATGGCCGTGTCACTGCAGAAATGGATATTCGTTCCAGACAGGATGTGAATGAATTTGTCCAGGCGATCAACAGCAGCCATTCCAGTGTATTAAGCAGTGCTACTTCCGGGTATCACTATCATTTGATAGAAGCATCCAGCCAGGCAAGGCTGGATCTGATTGGAGAACAGCTGAAGAAAGCAGGTTTCCTTGCACCACTTCAGCCATGGGAAAAAGAAAAAAAGGAATAATATATAAGAAGGGATTAGAAAATGACAATAGCAGAAATTCAGCAGGAAATCCTGCGAATGAAAAAAGAACAGGATATCTGTATTCTTGCACACGCATATCAGGGTCAGGAGATTCTGGAAGTGGCGGACTATACAGGAGATTCCTATGGCCTGAGTGTACAGGCATCCAAAAGAGACTGCAGCGGTGTGATCATGTGTGGCGTTCGTTTTATGGCAGAAACCTGCAAGATTTTAAGCCCGAAGAAAAAAGTATGGCTGGCTAATCCTGTAGCCGGATGTCCTATGGCAGAGCAGTTGGATCTGGAAGGTCTGCGTGAATTAAAAGCACAGTATCCGGATTATGCAGTTGTCGCCTATATTAATACAACTTCAGAACTGAAAACAGAATGTGACGTATGCGTTACGTCCTCATCAGCAGTTGAAATCTGCAAAAAGCTGGAGCAGGATAAGATTTTATTTATTCCGGATCCGAACCTGGGACATTATGTGGCGGAAAAGCTTCCGGAGAAAACTTTTGCATTTTATAAAGGCGGATGTCCGAGACATATCGTGGTCAGTGCAAAAGATGTAGAAAAAGCCCGCGCAGCGCATCCGGATGCACTTTTCCTGGTACACCCGGAATGCCGTCAGGAAGTAGTAGAGCAGGCTGATTATGTAGGCTCCACCACAGGAATCATGGAATTTGCAAAGAAATCTGAACATAAAGAATTTATCATCGGAACAGAAAACAGCATTGTAGAGCATCTTCAGTTTGAATGTCCTGATAAGAAATTTTACCCGGTTGCAGTACAGCTTACATGCATGAATATGAAGGTTACCACCTTAATGGACATCTACAACTGCCTGAAAGGACAGGGCGGGGAAGAAATCTTCCTTCCGGAAAATATCATGGAAGGCGCCGGAAGATGCATTTACAGAATGGTGGAGCTGGGCGGCTGAATAATAATCTGAAAATTTCTGCTGGCTATTATGTCATGGAATTGATACAATAAAAGTAACGTTACTGAGAACAGTAACAAAGTAACTGCTCTGCAGTCTGATATCTTGGTATCTGTGAGTAGAACAACAGATTGCTGAACAGTTACAGACAAAACAGCCTCAGGAGTAGAAAATTGAAAAACATACAGGCAGACATTAAATCAGGAAATTTTAAACAGGTGTATCTTCTCTATGGAGAGGAAGCATATCTGAAACAACAGTATAAAAAGAATCTGGTAAAGGCACTGAATCCGGATGGGGATACTATGAACTTCAATCACTATGAAGGCAAGGGGATTGATGTAAAACAGTTGATCGACCTCTGTGAAACCATGCCATTTTTCGCGGAGCGCAGAGTGGTTTTGCTGGAAGATACAGGCTTTTTCAAAAATAAGTGTGAAGAACTGGCAGATTATATGAAAGAGCTGCCGGACTATCTGTATCTGGTTTTTGCAGAAACGGAAGTAGATAAGAGAAACCGCATGTACAAAGCAGTAAAATCTTGCGGCAGTATTGCGGAATTTATCAGACAGGATGAAAAAACTTTGATGCGCTGGGCAGCAGGGATCCTGGGGAAAGCCGGAAAAAAGATCACCCAGAGAGACATGGAACTTCTGCTGACCAAAACAGGAACTGATATGGGGAATCTCAGGATGGAGATGGAGAAGCTTATCAGTTATACAGAAGGCAGGGATGTGGTGACTGCAGAGGATATTGAAGAAATCTGCACCACCCAGACAACCAACAGAATTTTTGATATGGTGCGTGCAGTAACAGAGAAAAATCAGAAGCGTGCACTGGAACTTTATTATGATCTGCTGACATTGAAAGAGCCACCGATGAGGATCCTGTTTCTTCTTGCGAAGCAGTATCGCCAGCTGCTGTTGGCAAAACAGTTTGCAGCAGCAGGGCTTGCACAGACAGAAATAGCTTCGAAACTGGGAGTTCCCGGATTTGTTGTGAGAAACATTACAACATGTGCCAGAGCTTACACCATATCTGAACTGGAACAGGCAGTAAAAGATTTTGTGGATGCAGAAGAATCGGTGAAAACAGGACGCCTGGAAGATAAGTTGAGTGTAGAATTACTGATCATTAAGTACAGCAGTAAAGTAAAATAAGAAAAACGGTAACTGCCGGATATTCTGGCAGTTACAAAAGATAATAACAAAAAAGACAGCCACATGACGGTGATGGCTGTCCTTTTTAATCATAAGCTTATAATTAAAAATTCAATCTATAATTAGTCAATGCTGTTAACAGCTTTAGCTAAACGGGCAACTTTTCTTGCACAGTTGTTTTTATGATAAACACCTTTGGATGTAGCTTTGCTGATTGTGGAAACAGCATCCTTTAATGCTACTTCTGCAGCTGCCTTATCTTTATTTGCTACTGCTGCTTCAACTTTCTTCATAGAAGTTTTAACTGCAGATTTGATTGCTTTGTTTCTTGCTGCTTTAGTTCTGTTTACTAAAATTCTTTTCTTAGCAGATTTAATGTTAGCCAATTCGTACACCTCCAATTTAATTCGATAAAATATTATTATACTCCTGTCATAGAAACAGACACGGGCGCTCCTATGAACATGCTTATATATATTATCTCAAATAATCTTCCTTGTCAATACATATTTCCATAAAAAAAGCTAAAAATAGATATAAAAGATTGTTATAAGAACGGAGCAAACAGTAACAAATATTGAATGAAGTACGGAGGGAAAAGAGATGTTGGATAATTACGGAATAAGAACAGACCTGGCGCTGGAGGCAACCGAACGGTTTACAGAGGAAAACGTAGAAGTCCGGGGAGTGGAGATCCACGAAGATTATAATGAAGAGAAAGATATCCGTACCACTGTGGTAAAGATCACCACAGAAAACGGTGCCCGGACAATGGGACGGCCCCAGGGAAGCTATATTACGATAGAAGCTCCGGGGCTTTCTGTACATGATGAGGATTATCACAGAGAAATTTCCCTGGAAATCGCCCGTCATTTACAGAATGTGATCAATTTGGAGCGTGAGCTGTCCATTCTGGTAGTAGGTCTGGGAAATTCAGCGATCACAGCCGATTCCCTGGGGCCTCATGTGGTAGAAAATCTTCATATAACGAGACATATGATAAGAGAGTATGGCCTGCAGAGTCTTGGAAAAGAAAAAATGCACCGTATCAGCGGAATTATCCCGGGAGTAATGGCGCAGACAGGGATGGAGACATCTGAAATCATACAGGGAATCGTGGCAGAGACAAAGCCGGACATAGTGATTGCCATTGATGCGCTGGCAGCAAGAAGCACCAGACGCCTGAACCGTACAATTCAGATCACAGATACAGGAATCAACCCGGGTTCCGGTGTAGGCAATCACAGAGTGGGGCTTACAGAAGAAAATCTGCAGGTAAAAGTGATCGGGATTGGAGTACCCACCGTAGTAGATGCGGCAACTATTGTCCATGATTCCATGGCACATCTTCTGGAAGCGCTGGAAGAGGCAGAACAGAAAGAATTTCTGGAAGAAATGATATCTCCTCATCTTCACACCATGTTTGTAACTCCCAAAGATGTGGATGAGACAGTAAAATACCTGAGCTTCACAATCTCAGAAGGACTGAACATGGCGTTTGAGGAAATAGGCGGCTGACCGGAAAATTGTTCCGTCAGTGTGAACAGGGTATAAATGGGAAAACATGGACATAGGATAAGTCAAGAGGTGATCCATGTGACAAACGTTCAGAAAGCGTTCTGTATTCTGCTTAGCATGTGCTTTTTTGCCACTCTGGCAGTATTGCCGGGGACATTTTTTACAGGAGAAAATGTGTACAGGCATCTGCCCCTGTACCGCTTTCTGGAAAAAAGAGCTCATATGAGTTCCTATGAAGATATTGAAACTTATAAAAAAATAGCAGGAGAAAACGGAAAATATCTGGGAGAGCGTGCACGGTCCGAACAATTGCTGGCAGAAAAAGGTGAATCTGAAGAATTACAGATACCAGAATCTACACCGGTACCGAAAGAAACAGCAATTCCTTCGAAAACAGTAAAATCAGCGAAAATATCAGAGTCAGCGAAAATATCAGAATCAGAACAAACTTCAAAAAAATCAGACAAGACACCTAAACCGAAAAAGATAACTGCGTCACCGGAAAATCATGAAACGGACAAATCACAGAAGCCGCAAGAGTCAACAGCGCAGAATGACCAAAATATTCAGAACAGCACAGAAACCATTGCTGCTGCAGTTCCTCATCCAATAATCGACCTGTCCCCCGAAAAACTGGCAGATTATAATTATCTTCTGGGACAATTCTATATCGTAGATTCCAACACAGAAGCAGATGCCGTACAGATCAATGCCGAAGATTTTCTGAAACAGGACTTAAAAATCACCAAAGAAACCGATACTCCTCAGATTCTGATCTATCACAGCCATTCTCAGGAAACCTTCGCAGATTCCAGAGAAGGAGAAGAATCCGACACGATTGTAGGAGTAGGAGATTATCTGACACAGCTTCTCACAGAAAACTACAGTTATCAGGTAGTCCATCTCAAAGAGCAGTTCGACATGGCAGGAGGTGAACTGGACCGCAGCGCTGCTTACGATTATGCCCGTGATTATCTGGAACCTTATCTTCAGGAAAACCCGGATATCCAGGTGATCATAGACCTACACCGGGACGGCATCCCCGAAGACCGCCATCTTGTAACGGAAATCAATGGAAAACCCACAGCCCAGATCCTTTTCTACAATGGACTGAGTTATACGACATCCAAAGGTTCCCTGGACTATCTGCCAAATCCCTACATACAGCAAAACCTGGCATTTTCCTTCCAGCTGGAATATCAGGCAGCCCAATACTATCCTCAATTTTACCGGGGAATTTACCTTGCAGGTTACCGCTACAATCTCCACCTCCGTCCCCGCTCCCTTCTTCTGGAAGCCGGAGCCCAGACCAACACTGTCCAGGAAGTAAAAAATGCCATGGAACCATTTGCCGACATCTTAGACAAGGTACTGCAGGGCTGAATTCCAATTACTAGTACAGCGTTTCGTAAATAACTATACCAATCGCGTAGGATGCGGATTCGAGTGTGCTGGTATAAAAACGCAGGCGTAGCGGGCTACGCTGAGGCTTTTAGACCTGTGCAATCGGATTCGCAGACAAGTGAGTGGTATAGTTATTTCGAAAACGATGTACTAGGATGTTTCTGGTTACTGTTCATATCTACTATCCCGCGAGGTGTGTGAACAGTAACACAACAGTAACTGTTTCTGTGCGTCCATGTAGATAAATAGATGACAAACCCTTCCCCCATATGTTATAATACAAAATTAGCAAACCCATCAATTATAGTATATAAGAAAGAACTCAGGAGGGAATTCCTTAATGATAGACCAGAGCAAAATCAGAAATTTCTGTATTATTGCACACATAGACCACGGCAAATCCACTCTTGCCGACCGAATCATCGAAATGACCGGCACTCTGACAGAACGTGAAATGCAGTCACAGGTACTGGATAACATGGAACTCGAAAGAGAACGTGGAATCACCATTAAATCTCAGGCAGTACGAATCGTATACAAAGCCAAAGACGGCGAAGAATACATCTTCAACCTGATCGACACCCCCGGCCATGTAGACTTCAATTACGAAGTATCCCGAAGCCTTGCAGCCTGCGACGGTGCAATCCTGGTAGTAGATGCAGCTCAGGGAATCGAAGCCCAGACACTGGCAAATGTATATCTTGCCCTTGACCATGACTTGGATGTCCTTCCGGTCATCAACAAAATCGATCTGCCAAGCGCAGAACCGGATCGTGTGGTAAATGAAATCGAAGATGTCATCGGCCTTGAAGCCCATGACGCACCAAGGATTTCTGCCAAAACAGGACTCAATGTAGAAGAAGTCCTGGAACAGATCGTAACAAAGATTCCGGCACCTCATGGCGATGTAGATGCACCATTAAAAGCCCTGATCTTTGACTCCATTTATGATGCATACAAAGGCGTTATCGTATTCTGCCGTGTCATGGATGGCCGTGTGAAAAGAGGCACCCAGATCCATATGATGGCAACAGGCTTCACCACAGAAGTTGTGGAAGTCGGATACTTTGGCGCAGGTCAGTTCATTCCATGTGAGGAACTGACAGCAGGTATGGTAGGCTACATTACAGCCAGTATCAAAAATCTTGGCGACACCCGTGTAGGTGATACAGTTACAGACAAAAACAGACCATGTGCAGAAGCACTTCCGGGTTATAAGAAAGTAAATCCTATGGTATACTGCGGATTATATCCGGCAGACGGTGCCAAATATGGTGATCTGAGAGATGCCCTTGAGAAGCTTCAGCTCAACGATGCCTCTCTGTTCTATGAGCCGGAAACATCAGTAGCCCTTGGCTTCGGCTTCCGATGTGGATTCCTGGGATTACTTCATCTGGAGATTATTCAGGAACGTCTGGAAAGAGAATATAACCTTGATCTTGTAACCACAGCCCCCGGCGTTATTTACAAAGTACACAAAACCAATGGCGAGGTTATTAATCTGACAAACCCAAGCAATCTGCCGGACCCATCAGAGATTGAATACATGGAAGAACCAATGGTAAATGCCGAGATTATGGTAACAACCGAATTTATCGGCGCCATTATGGATCTGTGCCAGGAACGAAGAGGACAGTATCTGGGAATGGATTATATGGAAGAAACACGTGCGCTTCTGAAATATAAGCTGCCGTTAAATGAGATTATCTATGATTTCTTTGATGCCCTCAAATCCCGCTCCAGAGGTTATGCTTCTCTGGATTATGAACTCTGCGGATATGAGCGCAGTGAGCTTGTGAAACTGGATATTCTGGTAAACAAAGAAGAAGTGGATGCTCTTTCCTTTATCGTGCATGCAGATACCGCATATGAGAGAGGCCGTAAGATGTGCGAGAAATTAAAAGATGAGATTCCCCGCCAGCTTTTTGAAATCCCGATCCAGGCGGCTGTCGGAAGCAAGATTATTGCCAGAGAGACAGTCAGAGCCATGCGTAAGGATGTGCTTGCCAAATGTTACGGCGGTGATATTTCCCGTAAGAAGAAACTTCTGGAGAAACAGAAGGAAGGTAAGAAACGTATGCGTCAGGTAGGCAATGTGGAGATTCCGCAGAAAGCATTTATGAGTGTATTGAAACTGGATGATAAATAAAGTATGAATGGTAACTATTCGGCAGCCTGCTGTCCACATAACTGTGAAGGTACTGAACAGTTATCTGTGAATAGTGTTCATCTCAACAGAAGGTTAAAATATTGAAGAAAATGATTAAGCGAAAAACAGTTATACTATGTATGTTATTGCTTGGAATTTCTGTCTCCGGATGTGGGAAAACCAGGGAGGTAGATGAAGCGTCCTCCAAAGTGATCCAGATCAGTGTTGCGCCGGAAGAGACAAGTCCCACTCCGGCACCGGATCAGGTAGCTTCCGCAGCAGTTACCACCAATGGTAATCTGACAATGGTAAATACGTATCTGGCAGAGCAGGATGCAGCAGGTATCTCATCTGCGGAAAGTTCAGACAGCCAAAGTGATGCTGACAGTACAGATAACAGTGTCGACTCAGCAGATAACAATGAGCAAGACAGCAGTACATCAGATACTGAGGAATAGAAAACAGGTCATAACAGGAGCAGATTACAATGGAGAGAAGGAATATCACAGATTCTCCCATGGAAATCTATATCCACATTCCATTTTGCATAAAAAAATGTGATTACTGTGATTTCCTTTCCGGTCCGTCAGGTCCAAAGGAGCAGGCTGATTATGTAGATGCTCTGCTTGAAGAAATCAATGCAGCAGAAGAAGGAAAAGGAAGGAGTGTATCCTCTGTATTTATTGGAGGGGGCACTCCTTCTGTTTTGGATGAGAGATTCATAGGAGAAATTTTAAATCATATAAGACGAAAATTTCAGATTGCGGATCATGCTGAGATCACCATAGAAGTAAACCCGGGGACTGCAGACAGAAACAAACTGCAGGCATACAGAACATATGGAATCAACCGCCTGAGCATAGGTTTACAGTCGCCGGATGACAGAGAACTGAAGATCCTTGGAAGAATCCACAATTATGAGCAGTTTCTGGAGACTTACAGAAGTGCAAGAGAGGCAGGGTTCGACAATATCAATATTGATCTGATGAGTGCGATTCCGGATCAGACTTATGAAGGATGGATCCACAATCTTCGCACTGTTGCAGGACTGGATCCGGAACATATTTCCGCATACAGCCTGATCATTGAGGAGGGCACACCTTTTGCATCGCGGACGCTGAATTTGCCGGATGAAGATGCGGAGTACAATATGTATGAGGCAACAGCACAGATTCTGAGAGAATATGGCTTTGAGCAGTATGAGATTTCCAATTACGCAAAGAAAGGCAGAAAATGCAGGCATAACGTGGGCTATTGGATCCGACAGGATTATCTGGGGTTTGGCCTGGGAGCTTCCTCTCTTTATGGAAAGGAACGTTTTGCCAATACACAGGATATGAAAAAATATCTGGAAAACAGCAGAACTCCGGAAAAAATAAGAGAAAAAGAGCCGCCCCTCACCAGAGAGGATGAGATGGCGGAGTTCATGTTTCTGGGACTTCGTATGACCAGAGGAATCTCAAAAGCTGAGTTTGAGCGGCAGTTTGGCAGTGAAATAGATGCAATATACGGGGATGTTCTGAGAAAATATAAGTTAATGGGACTGCTTTTGGAAGAAAACGGAAGGATTTTTCTGAGCAGAGAGGGAATTCATGTAAGCAATTCCGTTATGGCGGATTTTTTGCCGTAAACGCCTTGACGAACAAATGTTCCTGTATTATACTGATGCCATGAGGATTGCGGGGCAGCGAAACTGCGCACAATCCATGAATATCATAACATACGAAAAAGGTGTAACTGTCAAGGTAAGAAACAGTTATTATTTATAAATGAGAAACAGGAGGCCCACAATGGCAGCAGATACAACGAAGAAGCACTTTATCAGGATCAGAGGTGCCAATGTTAATAATCTTAAGAATTTAAGTGTGGATATTCCCAGAGACAAGTTTGTGGTATTTACAGGACTGAGTGGCTCCGGTAAATCTTCACTGGCTTTTGATACCATCTATGCAGAGGGTCAGCGTCGTTATATGGAATCTCTCTCTTCCTATGCAAGACAGTTCCTGGGACAAATGGAGAAGCCGGATGTGGAGAGCATCGAAGGTCTGCCGCCGGCCATTTCCATTGATCAGAAATCTACCAACCGCAATCCCCGTTCCACAGTAGGAACAGTGACAGAAATCTATGATTATTTCCGACTTCTGTATGCCAGAGTGGGAATCCCTCATTGTCCGAAGTGCGGAAGAGAGATTAAGAAGCAGACAGTTGACCAGATGGTAGACAGTATCATGTCTTTTCCGGAGAGAACGAAGATCCAGCTTCTGGCGCCTGTTGTGCGGGGGCGCAAGGGAACTCATGCAAAGCTTCTGGAGCAGGCAAAGAGAAGCGGATATGTACGTGTGCAGATTGACGGAAACCTGTATGAGCTTTCCGAGGAGATCAGTCTGGACAAGAATATCAAGCATAATATAGAGATTGTGGTAGACCGTCTGATCGTGAAGCCCGGGATTGAGAAAAGACTCTCAGATTCCATTGAGACAGTGCTGGATCTGGCAGAGGGCCTTCTGATGGTAGATACTATGGATGGAAATATCCACAATTTCAGCCAGAGTTTCTCCTGTCCTGACTGTGGTATCAGTGTAGATGAGATCGAACCGAGAAGCTTTTCTTTCAATAATCCTTTTGGCGCCTGTCCGGACTGTCTGGGACTTGGGTATAAAATGGAATTTGATATTGATCTGATGATCCCGGATAGATCTCTGAGTATCCTGAATGGTGCCATTGTGGTCACAGGATGGCAGTCCTGCACAAATGAGGGAAGCTTTTCCAGGGCAATCCTGGATGCTCTTGCCAGAGAATATGATTTCAGCCTGGCAACACCTTTTGAGGAGTATCCGGAGAAGATACAGGACATTCTGATCAACGGAACTAATGGACATTCTGTAAAGGTTTACTATAAAGGGCAGCGCGGAGAGGGCGTTTACGATGTGGCGTTTCCGGGGCTGATCCGAAATGTGGAGCAGCGTTACAGAGAGACAGGCTCTGATGCCATGAAGCAGGAGTATGAATCTTTCATGCGCATTACTCCATGTAAAACCTGTAAAGGTCAGAGACTGAAGAAGGAATCACTGGCTGTGACTGTGGCGGATAAGAATATTTATGAGGTCACCAATCTTTCCATAGAGAAGCTGAAAGCCTTTCTGGCGGATATGCAGCTCTCCGAGCAGCAGCAGCTTATCGGCAGACAGATTCTGAAGGAAATCAGGGCAAGGGTAAGTTTCCTGTCAGATGTAGGACTGGATTATCTTTCATTGGGACGTGCGACAGGAACTCTTTCCGGCGGCGAGGCGCAGAGAATCCGTCTGGCTACCCAGATTGGTTCCGGGCTGGTAGGAGTTGCCTATATTCTGGATGAACCGAGTATCGGACTTCACCAGAGGGATAATGACAGACTTCTTGGTTCTCTGATGAAACTGCGTGATCTTGGAAACAGCCTGATCGTTGTGGAGCATGATGAAGATACCATGCGTGCCGCAGACTGTATTGTAGATATAGGTCCCGGTGCAGGGGAGCATGGCGGACAACTGGTTGCCATGGGAACTGCAGAGGATTTGATGAAGAACGAGGATTCCATCACAGGAGCTTATCTGAGCGGAAAATTAAAAATTCCGGTACCTTTGGAGAGACGGAAGCCAACCGGTTTTCTTACTGTCAAGGGGGCGGCAGAGAATAATCTCAAGAATATCGATGTGAAGATACCTCTTGGGATCATGACCTGTATCACAGGAGTTTCGGGCTCAGGTAAGAGCTCTCTGATCAATGAGATTCTTTATAAACGCCTGGCAAGAGATCTGAACCGGGCAAGAGTGATTCCGGGAAAACATAAGGACATTCTGGGAACAGACCAACTGGATAAGGTTATCAATATTGACCAGTCACCTATTGGCCGTACTCCACGTTCCAATCCTGCGACTTATACCGGGGTATTTGACCAGATCAGAGATCTTTTTGCAGCAACAGCAGATGCCAAGGCAAAAGGATATAAGAAAGGACGATTCAGTTTTAATGAAAAGTGAGCGGAAGACGCAGGCCATGCCATGGCAGACGACTTCAACCTACGGCGCAGAAGATCGTCCCACAACGCTTTCATTTGCGCAGATGATGCCTGAATCGGCTGATCGTACGGGGCTGCATACTGTTTTCGGCAGTGAAGACGGCAGTCAGCGAAACCGAAAGGGGAAATTCAATAACCGCAAGGGGGGCTTCGCTGGCGGCCCCAAAAATTACGGTCAGAAGAAATTCGGGAAATATCAAAAATTCCGCAAAAAGAGCGGCGGCCGCAAGCCTGAGGGCAACGATGGCGGTGAATCGCCCGGCTCAGACGAGTAAGCATGTTTAACTAAAGCATGAGCGCAGTCCGCTGCGAAGCTAGAATCGAGAGACCATTTCTATCATCAAGAAGCAGTCTCTCGATGTATTTCACAGTTCCCTCTTGCAAGCGTCGACTGGCGCTTGCCGCGGTTCTTTTGTCCGCACTGGTGCTTGCGGGCTGCGCTGTTGCTCCGAATACGGGCAGCGGCAGCCGCTCCGGCCATTCCGGGTCATCTTCGACACAAACAAGAGACCCGCTGCTTGACGCGCCTCACCATTCCGAAACTACTTGTACAACCGATCGTCCGGTGACAGTGCTCTCACGCATGAGTGAGACGCCCCTCGTCTGCGATGATCTGGGTGTTACAACGACGCTCAGTGAAATGCGTGATGCAGGTTGGCGAGTGGTCACACTCAGCATTGGGGCTGACACTGAGAGCGAAAAGCACGTGGGGTTCCCTGTGACGGTGATCGTTCGAAAGCTCTTTTAAAGGATGCTATTCATGCAGGCACTTGATCGTTTGGCAAAGCTTCGGGCTGCCATGGAAAATCTGGGCATTGACGCAGTGATTATTCCCACTGCTGATCCGCATCTGAGTGAATATGTTCCGGCCCATTGGTCGCTGCGTGCCGCACTCTCTGGCTTCACCGGAAGTGCCGGCATGCTGCTCGTATCGGCCGAGGATGCTGCACTGATTGCTGACAGCCGTTATTGGGAGCAGGCTGAAAAGCAGTTGCCGGCGGAAATTGCCTTGATTCGGCTGACTGGGTCTTTTCTCGATCACGTTACGACATGGTGCGAAGAAAACCTGCCGCAAGGTTCGATCGTGGGTTATGACCCGGAGCTCGTGAGTTTGAATTTGGCGGAAAAGCTCAGATCGCTTTTGGAGGATTTAGGCTTTGAGGCGGATGCGCTTGCAGGTGAGCGCTCGCTTCCGTTGGCCGATATCTGGCCCGATCGTCCTCCGCTTAGCATGAGTCCCATCCGACTCATGAAGCGTCCCGGCAGAAGTATTGTCGAGAAGCTTGAAGCTGTTCGCAGCATGATGGCGGACAAGGGTGCGCAAAGCGTGTTTTTTTCTGCGCTTGATGATGTTGCCTGGATGACAAATCTGCGCGGCAGTGACGTACCGTGCAATCCGGTATTTCTGGCTTATTTGCTAGTCGAACGGGACAGCGCAGAGCTCTTCGTTGACGCCGAAAGACTTTCAGCAGAAGCCGCGCGGGCGATCGCCGATGCGGGTATTGCGACCGTATCGCCCTCTACGCTCCACGAAGCGCTGGCGGCGGCTGCGCTCCGTGGGCAGGTGATGCTCGATCCTGACCACACCAACAGTTTGCTTGCAGCGCTTGTGCCGCCCGAGTCGCAGGTGCGCTCCGCGTCGCCCGCCATGATGCTCAAATGCGTGAAGTCGGCCGAAGAGATTCGGGCCATCGAGGAGGCGCATCTCAAGGATGCTGTTGCACTGGCGGAGTTTTATGCCGAACTTGACGAACGTCTCGCGGCAGGCGATGTTTTGACCGAATCTGATGCTGCGCAGATGCTGCATGCTTGGCGCGCGAAAGATCCCGAATTTTTTGAAGAGAGTTTCACAACCATAGCAGCTTATGGCCCCAATGCAGCGTTGCCTCACTACACGCCCCCTATTCACGGAGGTGCGGTGCTCGAGCCCGATGGGCTGCTGCTCATCGATTCCGGCGGACAGTATGAATGCGGCACGACCGACATTACCCGTATGACGCCGATTGGCAATCCGTCGCCTGCGATGCGCCGCGATGCGGCAATTGTTACGCGCGCGATGCTGCGCCTGCTCCATTTAAAGTTCCCTGCTGGGGCTACTGGGGCGCAAATCGATGCTGCTGCACGCATTGATCTTTGGGCGCACGGTCTGGACTTCGGGCATGGAACTGGCCATGGTGTCGGTTACGTTCTCAATGTTCATGAAGGGCCGGTGGCAATTTCGCCGCGCGCTCAGCCTGTAGCCATCCAACTAGGGAATGTCCTCTCGGATGAACCTGGCGTGTATCGACCGGGGCGATGGGGCATCCGTGTTGAAAACCTGATGGTTTGCGAACAGGAACAGACCACGGAATTTGGAGAATTTCTTAAGTTCCGTGCGCTGACGATGCTGCCTATTGATGTGCGAATGTTCAAAGAGCCTTTTGGCGAAGGCGTAGAGCTGCTCAATGCATTTAATGCAGAGCGGCGGAATAAGCTGATGCCGCTTGTGTCTCCCCGTGCTCAAAAGTGGCTCTCTGCAGCGGCAGCGGAACTTCCGGGTTAAGGCATTTCCGGCTGCTGGCTTTGACGGGCTCAGTCACCTTGCCGACGGCTAAATAAGATCCATGCCGCAAGGCCGCATTCTTTTTCTGGAATGCGGCCTTGCTTAATCTCGAAATCTGCTGTCGGAAGTTGTTTTCAGCAGGCGCAGCGCATATCGGCCGAATGCTTATCGTTTTGCTTGAGTTTCGTGCCGCTCGAGCCGCAGTAGTTGAAGTGCTCAGTTGTATGGAACTTATGCGCCGGAACTATTCGTCATCCATGGGTTTTCAAAGACTGCGCTCGCTTGAAGAACGTTGACTTCGACGCTGCCGGAAGCACAAAAGGAAAGCTCCCGCAGTTCATGAACTGCAGGAGCTTTTTACATCGCCGCCACCCGAAGCAGAACTTCGGGGGCAGGAGAACGACGTTAGGTGTTACTTCGCGGGAGCGTACCAGTTGGCTTCAGCAGGAACGACATAACGTTCTGCTTCGGCGTTCTTGGCAACTTGGTCTGCGCCGATGGAGTAGTTCGTCCACATCGTGATGGAACCGCCGACGATCATCAGCAGGGCAACGACGAGCATGCCCTTGCGAAGACCCGTGCGGTCCGTGGCGGCGCGCTGGTCCATGATCTTGCTGTCGGGGTTCTTTGCGAAGATGTCCCACTTAACGGCAAGGCGATAGAGGCCAATCATGCCGTGGAGTTCCGTGCACACGAGGAAGATGAACGTGTAGAGGAGACCGTTGTGGTAGGTATGGACACCGATGAGGTTCGGGTCAAAGCCATGCGGGTTCGTGAGCATCGTCATCAGATGCGGGAACACGAGGAAGAAGAGTGCGAAGGCCGTGATCAGCTGAACGTACCAGAGGGTCGTGTCTTCATGGTGGACAAGCTTGACGTGCGAGTGCAGATCGTGGAGCTTCTTGTAGGAAGTCGGGAAGCGGCGAAGTGCGCAGAACATATGAATGATTACGCACAAGAAGATGAAGCCCACAAAGAGGACGTGCATCCAGGCGTGGTCTGCACCGTCAAGCCAGACGCCGCCGGAGGTGGCGATCAGGTTGGCGAAGAGGTCCTTGCCGAAATTCACGGAGCCAGTAAAGCCCATGTGGCAGAAAAGGAAGATGCCGAGGATCAGACCGGTGACGGACTGTGCCACGTCGAGACGGGCGGTGCACTTGCTCTGACGCTTGGCGTCTTTGAGGCCGACACCCCAGACATTGTCTGTGGCCGAAGGCGTATGCGCATACTTGATGGAATCAGGGGTCGTCATGATTGACTGTCCTAAGATCGAGAAATGGAGGCGGCGAAGCTGACGCTTCGGAAACACCTGATAAATATTTTTTGCTTCGTGCGAATGATGAATCCATTGTGACGATCATTACTTGACTTATATCAATATAAAAAATCGAGTAAATCGGCTACAACCCCTTTGTACCATCATTATTACGCATATATACCTATATTAATCTTGCTGTTAGACATGAATATTTCTCGATTAAAGGGATTACCCCTATTTTTCATGTTCAAAAAATGCTGTTTTCATATTGCAATACTCAGTCCCCTTTCGAGACGCATTGTAGATACTTTAATGACAAACAGTTTTATGTAAACAGAAGAAAGATAAAGCAGTAAGTGCTTCGTCTTCGGATATAAAAAGAGCCCTCGAACATTGTCGGAGGGCTCTTTGCTGAGTAACGGCGCTGCGAGAGTTTGCTGCCGAATTACTTCGTGCCGAAAATGCGGTCGCCGGCGTCACCAAGTCCTGGAACGATATAAGCATTTTCGTTCAGGTGGTCGTCAAGAGAGGCTACGTAGAGATCAACATCGGGATGAAGTTTCGAGAAAACTTCAACGCCTTCGGGGGCAGCTACGAGTGCCATGAAGCGAATAGAGTCACCGGGGACACCGCGTTTCTTAAGTACATCAACGGCGTGCGCGCCCGAATAGCCCGTGGCTACCATCGGATCGACGACGATGAAGGTGCGGCCGTCAAGATCCGGAAGCTTCACCATGTACTCGACCGGACGGTGATTCTCATCACGATAAAGACCGATGTGACCGACACGGGCCGAAGGCATCAGTGTGAGAAGACCGTCAGACATGCCTAAACCCGCGCGAAGTACCGGAACAATCACGCACTTTTTGCCTGAAAGCATGGGCGACTTGCATTTGGCTACCGGCGTTTCAATGTCTTCAAGGGCAACCGGGAAATCGCGAGTGAGCTCATAACCCATCAAAATAGCCAGTTCAGTAAGAAGTTCGCGGAAGTCGCGAGTGCTCGTGCGCTTGTCACGCATCAGGGAGAGTTTGTGCTGGACCAAGGGGTGGTCGACGATGTGCAGACGCGGGAAGCGAGGATCGAACTTCATGACTACTAACTCAAAGAATGAAAGCTTTTTGGGGAGTCTTCGGCGGCATCTTCTTAAAGGATGACACGTTGCTCCAAAGCGGCCGTCGGCGGCCACGCGGTATTATAAGAAGGTTGATTTCCTTCCCCATAGTGGAGAAATAAAGTGAAGCTCCGCACGCTCTGCATGCTCCTTGTCCTCGTTTTGCTGGCCGTGTTCCTCGTGATCAATTGGTCTGCACTCTCGCAAGACATGACGGTCAATCTGGTCTACCAAGAAATTCAAGCGCCTCTGGGTGTGATTGTTGCGGCAGCATTCGGAATCGTTGTCGTGCTTCAGGCTTTCTACAATCTTTGGCAGCAGGCAAGCGTCGTGGTTGAACTTCGACAGGCTCACAAAGAAGCCCGCAATGCACGAGCTGAAGCGGCAGAAGCCGATAAAA
>ENA-OPSF01000447-OPSF01000447.1-human-gut-metagenome-genome-assembly--contig:-NODE-447-length-37965-cov-9.228858_pt1 | contig 37965 bp, 34 predicted proteins | sample MGYA00241452_ERZ501896 | MGnify/ENA primary metagenome ERZ501896 (study PRJEB25962, sample SAMEA2042111) | human gut metagenome | biome: human gut; feature: human-associated habitat; material: faeces... | reverse complement strand
CGAAGAAGAAGTACCTAGATGGTTAATCGATGAATTATTTCCAAATGAACCTGAAAAAAAATATATGATGCACTGCCCTGAATGTGATCATAAAATGATTGTAAAAAAATAATTCAACAACTAAAGACAAATACAAAATGTTGGCTATTATGATAGCCCTTTTTGTCGTTCCTGATAATTCATATCTTGTGATATTTTAGTTCTATTTCACATGTAGTATTTCTCTGTTCCGAAACCAAAATCTTAATATATAAAAAGCCAGATTTCTGGCTTTTTATATATTATGCGATAGCTTTAAATGCTTCATCCAAATCTTGAATAATATCATCGATGTTTTCACATCCTATACTTAAACGAATTGTATTCGGACGAATACCCTGATCTAGTAACTCTTCTTCTGTACATTGTGAATGTGTTGTTGTTGCCGGGTGAATCACTAACGATTTAACATCCGCAACATTTGCCAATAAAGAGAATAATTCTAGATTATCTATAAAATCTTTAGCTTTTTGTGCATCCCCCTTAATGTCAAACGTGAAGATAGAACCTCCTCCATTAGGAAAATACTTTTTATACAACTCTTGTTGTTTAGGATCCGTAGAAACACTAGGATGAGATACGCTTTCTACTTGAGGATGATTATTCAAATATTCGACGACTTTTAACGCGTTATAACTATGACGTTCTACACGTAAGGATAATGTTTCTAACCCTTGTAAGAATAAGAATGCATTGAAAGGAGAAACCGTAGCTCCTGTATCTCTTAAAAGAATTGCACGCACCTTAGTGACGAATGCTGCAGCTCCACATGCTTGTGTAAAACTAATTCCATGATAGCTTGGATTTGGTTTTGTCAGTGAATCGAATTTTCCACTAGCTTCCCAATCAAAATTTCCTCCGTCAACAATTACGCCACCAATACTAGTTCCGTGACCACCAATAAATTTTGTAGCTGAATGAACAACAATATCAGCACTATATTCGATTGGTCTTACTAAATATGGCGTGGCAAACGTATTATCCACTACTAATGGAATTTTGTGTTTATGAGCAATTTTTGCAACAGATTCAATATCTACTACATCTGAATTTGGATTTCCTAATGTTTCAATATACAAAGCCTTTGTTTTTTCATTAATAGCACTTTCAACTTGTTCTTCATTAAAAATATCTACAAAGTTTGTGTCAATCCCATATTGAGGTAAAGTATGTTCAAATAAATTAAATGAACCGCCATAAATATTTTTGGCTGAAACAATATTGTCCCCATTTTGAGCTAAATTTAATATTGTATATGTAACAGCCGCTGCACCCGATGCTACCGCTAATGCAGCTACACCACCCTCAAGAGCCGCTATACGCTTTTCAAATACATCCTCAGTTGGATTCGTTAAACGCCCATAAATATTTCCTGCATCACTCAATCCAAAACGTGCTGCTGCATGATCACAATTTCTAAACACATAAGATGATGTTTGATAAATTGGCACTGCACGTGCGTCAGTTGTTGGATCTGCTTGTTCTTGTCCTACATGAAGTTGTAATGTTTCAAATTTAAAATTTCGTTTATCTCTAGTTATTTTTGTCATAATCATTCTCCTTAATTCATACTATTCTTATATGTTTTGTATGATAAAGTATAATGATTATAATGTCAACGATAAATGTAATTTTTTCATTGTATTTACATTTCTTTCATTTTGAGGTAAAAAAAGACCGATACAAAAAAGTATCAGTCCTTTGTTTTTATAAGTTTAATTAACCGTCAATTTCAGTAACGTTACCAGCACCTACAGTGTGTCCACCTTCACGGATAGAGAACTTAGTACCAGTTTCGATAGCGATTGGAGCGATCAATTCAACGTTCATAACAACGTTGTCACCAGGCATTACCATGTCAGTTCCTTCTGGCAATGTGATTACACCTGTAACGTCAGTTGTACGGAAGTAGAATTGAGGACGGTAGTTAGAAACGAATGGAGTGTGACGTCCACCTTCTTCTTTTGTTAAAACATAAACTTGTGCTTTAAATTTAGTGTGAGGGTGTACACTTCCAGGTTTAGCTAATACTTGTCCACGTTGGATTTGGTCACGTGCAATACCACGTAACAATGCACCAATGTTGTCACCTGCTTCAGCAACGTCTAATTGTTTGTGGAACATTTCCAAACCAGTTAATACTGTTTTTTGAGTGTCTTTGATACCAACGATTTCAACTTCGTCATTTAAGTGAGCTTGACCACGTTCAACACGTCCTGTAGCTACTGTACCACGACCAGAAATTGTCATAACGTCTTCGACTGCCATCAAGAATGGTTTATCCATTTCACGAGCTGGATCTGGAATCCAAGTATCAACAGCATTCATCAATTCGTAGATTGATTCTTCGTATTTAGGATCTCCTTCAAGAGCTTTTAAAGCTGATCCACGGATAACTGGAGTTTCGTCTCCGTCGAATCCGTATTCGTTTAATAATTCACGAACTTCCATTTCTACTAAGTCGATTAATTCTTCATCATCAACCATATCGCATTTGTTTAAGTAAACAACGATATATTTAACACCTACCTGACGTGCTAACAAGATGTGTTCACGTGTTTGAGGCATAGGTCCATCAGATGCAGCAACTACTAAGATTGCTCCGTCCATCTGAGCAGCACCAGTGATCATGTTTTTTACATAATCGGCGTGGCCTGGACAGTCAACGTGTGCATAGTGACGTTTTTCTGTTTGGTATTCAACGTGTGCAGTGTTGATAGTGATTCCACGTTCTTTTTCTTCTGGAGCACCATCGATTTGGTCATAAGCTTCAGCTTTAGCCATACCTTTTTTAGCTAATACTGTTGTAATAGCTGCTGTTAATGTTGTTTTACCGTGGTCAACGTGACCGATAGTACCAATATTAACGTGAGTTTTACTTCTGTCAAATTTTTCCTTAGCCATTTATAATTTCCTCCTAAATGCTAACATATTTCATACAATAAATATTGTATTTCAGAAACAAACGAAAATCAACTAGTTTTCGTTTGAATTCTCTTTAATAATTTTTTCTGCAATACTCTTTGGAACTTCTGAGTAGTGGTCGAACTTCATAGAGTAGTTTCCACGTCCCTGAGTAAAGCTACGTAAGTCTGTAACATATCCGAACATTTCTGATAATGGAACATGTGCACGAACGATAATGGCATTTCCACGTTCTTCCTGTTCAGTGATTTGTCCACGACGACTTGAAATGTCACCCATAACGCTACCTAAGTATTCACTTGGTGCAGTTACTTCTACGAACATGATTGGTTCTAGAATAGCAGGTTTACATTTCTTTCCGGCTTCTTTCAATGCCATACTAGCGGCAATCTTATAAGCCATTTCACTAGAGTCGACATCGTGGTATGATCCATCAAATAATGTAGCTTTGATATCGATTACTGGGTAACCTGCAACCATACCATTTTCCAATGCTGCTTCCAAACCTTCTTGAGTTGGTTTGATATATTCTCTAGGTACGCTACCACCAACGATAGCATCAACAAATTCAAATCCTTTTCCTTCGTTTGGTTCGAATTTGATCCATACGTGACCATATTGTCCACGACCACCTGACTGACGGATATATTTTCCTTCACAATCAGCAGCCTGACGAATTGTTTCACGGTAAGCAACTTGTGGTTGTCCAACATTTGCTTCAACTTTAAATTCACGACGTAAACGGTCAACAATGATATCCAAGTGAAGTTCACCTACACCGGCAATAATTGTTTGTCCTGTTTCTTCGTTTGTATATGTTTTGAAAGTAGGGTCTTCTTCTGCAAGTTTTGCAAGAGCCAATCCCATTTTGTCTTGGTCAGCTTTAGTTTTTGGTTCCAAAGACAATTCGATTACTGGTTCAGGGAATTCCATAGATTCAAGGATGATTGGGTGATCTTCATCACACAATGTATCACCTGTTGTAGTAACCTTTAAACCAACAGCAGCAGCGATATCACCTGAATAAACTTCAGTGATTTCTTTACGTGCATTGGCATGCATCTGAACGATACGTCCGAAACGTTCTTTTTTATCTTTTGTTGAGTTTAATACATAGCTTCCTGCTTTTGCAGTACCTGAATAAACACGGAAGAAAGATAATTTTCCAACGAATGGGTCTGTAGCGATTTTAAATGCTAATGCTGAGAATGGTTGATCATCACCAGGGTGACGAACATCTGGTTCTCCATCTAATGTAGTACCTTTAATTGAAGGTACATCTAATGGACTTGGTAAGTAATCTACTACTGCATCCAATACTAATTGAACACCTTTGTTCTTATATGCAGATCCACATAATACTGGGAAGAAGTCACCATTACATACAGCAATACGTAATACACGTTTGATTTCTTCGATTGAAGGTTCTTCACCTTCTAATACTTGCATCATGAAATCTTCATCATAATCTGCTAAATAATCTAATAATTTAACACGGTATTCTTCCATAAGATCTACCATATCTTCTGGAACTGGGATTTCAGTGATTACACGACCATAATCTCCACTAAATTCGTAAGCTTTTCTCTTGATGATATCAATGATAGCTTCGAAGTCTGATTCAGCACCGATTGGTAACTGAATTGGACAAGATTTAGCTCCTAAACGATCGATGATTGTATTGCATGACATTAAGAAGTCAGCACCTGTAGCATCCATTTTGTTACAGAATACAATACGTGGAACGTTATATTCAGTAGCTTGACGCCAAACTGTTTCAGTCTGAGGTTCTACACCTGCTTTGGCATCTAATACTGTTACGGCACCATCCAATACACGTAAACTACGTTCAACTTCTACTGTGAAGTCTACGTGGCCTGGTGTATCGATGATATTGATACGGCATTCTTTACCAGTTCCGTCTGTCTTTCTCCAGTGAGCTGTTGTAGCAGCAGAAGTGATAGTGATACCACGTTCTTGTTCTTGCTCCATCCAGTCCATTGTACTAGCTCCATCGTGTGTTTCACCAATCTTGTGATTTACACCAGAGTAGTAAAGAATACGTTCTGTTGTTGTTGTTTTTCCGGCATCGATGTGAGCCATGATACCGATGTTACGAGTTTCGTGTAAAGCATATTCTCTAGCCATATTTCTTTACTCCTTCTCTTACCAACGGTAGTGAGCATAAGCCTTGTTAGCTTCTGCCATTTTGTGAGTGTCTTCACGTTTTTTAACACTGGCACCAGTTCCATTAGAAGCATCGATAATTTCAGCTGCTAATCTCTGTTCCATTGTTTTTTCGTTACGTAAACGTGCGTAATTTACGATCCAACGAAGTCCTAAAGTCAAACGACGTTCGTCGCTTACTTCAACTGGTACTTGGTAGTTGGCTCCACCTACACGTCTAACTTTCAATTCCAATTGAGGCATAACGTTTTCTAAAGCTTGTTCGAAAACCTCCATTGGTGCTTTTCCTGTTTTTACTTCTACGATTTCAAACGCGTTGTACAAAATAGTTTGTGCAACCCCTTTTTTACCATCAATCATGATTTTGTTGATCAAACGAGTAACCAACTTAGAGTTATAAATTGGGTCGACTAGTACGTCACGTTTCGCAATGTGTCCTTTTCTAGGCATCTAATTTCCTCCTTTCACGATTGATCTATTTCTTAGGTCTTTTTGTTCCGTATAATGAACGAGATTGTTTACGGTCATTTACACCAGCACAGTCCAAAGTTCCACGAACGATGTGGTAACGAACACCTGGTAAGTCTTTAACACGTCCACCACGAATCAATACAACACTGTGTTCCTGTAAGTTGTGTCCGATACCTGGAATGTAAGCTGTAACTTCCATACCATTACTTAAACGAACACGCGCATATTTACGAAGTGCTGAGTTTGGTTTCTTAGGTGTCATAGTACCAACACGAGTACAAACTCCACGTTTTTGTGGACTTGATTGGTTTGTTGGTTTAGACTGCAATGAGTTGTAACCACGGTTCAAAGCTGGAGACTTTGAAACGTTTTGACTGGCCTTACGACCTTTACGAATCAACTGGTTGATTGTAGGCATAAGATCCTCCTTTCAAAATTTTCAATTTCCAAGCAAACGAAGCCGGGTGGGTCTTGCCCATCCATTAAATATAGGCTCTTTTCAGAACCTATTTTCGCATGCAATACTAAGATACAGCATTCAACATGATTTGTCAATTCTTTTTTGTTGATTTTTTATAAAAAAATTTTATACGCATTCCCCATTCATTAAAGTATAATATAGACAAGAATAGAGGTATGTTTATGAAACACAAAATTGTATTTTTCGACATGGACGGAACACTTTACCAAACCGAAAATGACGTTATTCAAGAAAGCGCATTAGACGCTATACAGACACTAAAAGATAAAGGATATATTGTCTGTGCGGCAACTGGCCGTCCCTTAAATCAAATGAAACTTATATTACAACGCGTTCAATTTGATTATTATGTATTGATCAACGGAAGCTACATTCTAGACAAAGATTTTCAAGAAATCGGAAGCTATCCAATCTTACAAGACAATGTGAATGACTTAGTCAATTTCAGCAAAAAACATGAAACAGGTCTGATGTTTCACTTTGGAGATGCTACATACATTTACAACAACTTTTACCCAATGTATGACTTTTGTAAATACTGCAACGTACTAGATTCACTATTCTACGACCCTAGTCAGTCCTATCATTTAAGGCACAAAGCCTTTAATGCCGTAGTTCTTACTAAAGATAAAAAATTAGTTGACCAATTTATGGAAACTCACCCAAATCTAAGGAACGATTTAATTAACGTTAAAACCGATGGATTCTGCTTCGATATCTTCAATGCTGATAATGATAAATCAAAAGGCATTGAAATGATTCTTGAAAAAACAGGATTCACATGGCAAGATACTATCTGTTTTGGAGATAGCACAAATGATATCCATATGTTAAAGAAAGCCGATATTGGCGTTGCGATGGGAAATGCGAGTGATTTTGTCAAAAGCTACGCAAATTTTGCCACAACATCTACATACGATAACGGTATCTATAATGCAGTCACAAAAATATTAAAAGACGAATAAACATATATAAAAGACATCATCGCAATTAGAATGATGTCTTTTTTAGTATCATAATAGTATCATTTAAGTCCATGCTCATTAAATGAATAGAAAAAAAGCCTTTATCTAAGGACAAAGGCTTTAATTACTTATTAAGCTTAAATTACTTAATTTCTACAGTAGCTCCAGCAGCAACTAATTTTTCTTTAATTGATTCTGCTTCTTCTGGAGATACGTTTTCTTTAATAGCAGCTGGAACACCATCTACTAATTTCTTAGCGTCAACTAATCCTAAACCAGTGATTTCACGTACGGCTTTGATTACAGCAACTTTTGTTCCACCAACATCTGTTAATGTAACAGTTACTTCGCTAGGTCCTGCAGCTTCTTCAGCAGCAGCAGCTGGAGCAGCAACAGCAGCAGCAGCTACTACACCAAATTTTTCTTCGATTGCACTTACTAAGTCGTTTAATTCTAAAATTGTTGCTTCTTCTAAATAAGAAAGAATTTCTTCTTGAGTTAATTTAGCCATTTTATTTTCCTCCTATAATTAATTACGCAGCAGCTTCTTCTGTAGCTGGTGCTTCTTCTGTTTTTACAGATCCGTTTTCTTTAGCTTCTGCCAATGCTTTAACAGTCATAGCAAATTTGATAACTGGAGCATTTAAGCAAGATGCGAATTTAGCCAACATACCTTCTTTGTTAGGTAATGCAGACAATTTTTGGATAGTAGCTTCGTCTACCATAGCTCCATCCACGATACCAGTTTTTAATACCAATGCTTCATGGTTTTTAGCGAATTTAGCTAATACACGAGCAGGAGCAACTGGATCTTTACCAAATGCCAATGCGTTAGGTCCAACTAAAGTTTTTGCGAAATCTTCGTGGCCTAATTTTTCAGCTGCACGACGAGCGATTGCGTTACGGTAAACTTTGAATTCAACGTTTTCTTCACGCAAAGCACGACGAAGTTCTGTTACTTCCTTTACTGATAATCCACGGTATTCTACTAATACAATACTACTAGCAGCTTCCATTTTTTCAGATAAGGCGATAACGTCAGCTTCCTTTTGTGCAAGGATGTCTTTGTTCATTCGATCCACCTCTTCTTTCATCTATTGTAACAATATTCAAAAGAAAAGCCCGCATCAAAGACGGGCTAATTGTGCAAAGTCAATGCATCATACCCTCGGTAACATTATTAAGCATATGCCGTTACTGTCTTTGGAATATTGATAACAATCTGTAGTTTAATTTATTTTACTAGATTTGTCAATTACTTAACGATTTCAACGTGGATTCCAGGACCCATTGTTGTTGAAACAACTAAGTTTTTCATGTATGCACCTTTTACAGTTGCAGGACGAGCCTTAGCAATTGTGTTGAAGATTGCATTGAAGTTTTCAACTAATGCTTCATCAGTAAAACTTGTTTTACCGATGGCTAAGTTGACGTTTCCTTCTTTGTCAACACGGTAAGTAACTTTACCTTTTTTGATTTCATCAATAGCCTTAGCAACATCCATTGTTACTGTACCAGTCTTAGGGTTTGGCATTAATCCTTTAGGACCTAAAACACGTCCTAAACGACCTAATTGACCCATCATATCTGGAGTAGCTACTAATACATCAAAATCGAACCAACCTTTAGAGATTTTTTCGATAATATCTGCACCACCAACGAAATCAGCACCAGCAGCCTGAGCTTCTTTTTCTTTTTCGCCTTGTGCAACTACACAAACGCGTTGTGTTTTACCAGTTCCATTAGGTAATACCATTGCCCCACGAATTTGTTGATCAGCGTGACGAGGGTCTACGTTTAAACGGAAACTTACTTCAACACTTGCGTCGAATTTTGTTTTACTAGTTTCTTTAGCCAATTTAACAGCTTCTTCAATTGAATAAGTTTTTGAACGATCAACCAATTTAGCTGCTTCAGCATATCTCTTACTTACTTTTGCCATTATTGATGTTCCTCCTATTCAAATCCTTCAACCTTGATACCCATGTTACGTGCAGTACCAGCAACAATACGCATTGCAGCTTCTACATCGTTGGCATTCAAGTCTGGCATTTTGTACTCAGCAATTTCTTTTAATTGATCAACTGTAATTGTACCAGCAACTACTTTTTGATCTCCACTTGCTTTTTGTACGTTTGCTGCTTTTTTCAATAAGTTAGCAGCAGGTGTTGTTTTCAATACGAAATCAAAACTCTTATCTTCATAAGCAGTAATGACAACTGGAACAATATCACCTTTACGATCTTTTGTTGCATCATTGAAAGCTGTACAGAACTGAGGCATGTTGATACCAGCACTTGCTAATGCTGGACCTGGTTTAGCTCCACCAGCTTGGAACTGCAACTTACAAACTTTTGTAACTTTTTTCTTGCTCATAAGACGTTCCTCCTATATTTTGTCCTATGCTGTGGTAATACGAACAGTTACGCATTCTCCCACGCATGCCTATTTACTATACACCACTATAATCTGTGATGCAAGCTCATTTTAGAAAAAAATTAGAGAAAATCATCGATTCTCTCTAATCATTCGCATCCTCCTTCATACGAAGAATTGATTTTTTAAACTTATCCATCTTCTTCTGCGCTCTTTCATCATCATGATCATATACTTCACTTCTCAAATCCGATTGGAATTCATAAATATCAGACTGCATATCCGACCAAACATCATAAATATCCGATAAACAATTCGACCAATCATCGTAAGCATCCGAACTTGCATCACTCCACACATCGTAATCTTCCGTATCATATGCATCTTTAATAATTCCATCATAATAGATATCATACATATTTTTTACAGTCTTATCATATATACCATACATATCCTTACCCGCATCTTCATATATATATTCATAGATTCCGCTCAAATCTTTGTATTTCACTTTATATGATACATCCTCATTCATAATCAATTCAGCATACTTATAAGCATATTCCCTCAATCGAACGGACAACAACTCTGTCTGTTTTAAAGCATCATCATAATACGCTTTTACCTTATCTACATTTTTCGTATATATATCAAAATCTGTTATTTCTTCACTCAAAGCATCCCTTTCACGCTCTAACTTTGCCTTTGTGTCCTCAACATCCTTGATTGCCATTTCCTCTATTTCATCTATCGTAGAAGCAGATACCTCAATTACATTCACATTCACTTTTCGTTCTGCATCATTTTTGGCAACAGGTGTACTTGTACAACCGCTAAGAATCAAGCACAATCCTAAACACACTAACTTTTTCATCATTATTCACTCTTCTTTCCAAACTCATCAATTACATCTTCTAAACAACAAGGTAACTCTCCAGTTATCTGAACTATATTCAATACATCTTTTTTGCTTTGTAAATCCTCACATTTCTTATCCAACTCGCCCAACTTTCTTTGGCTCAGTTCCTTTAAATTTCCCTCACTCAAAATTTCTTTAACTTCATCCAAACTAAACCCTAAACGCACCAACATTCTTATATCCCATAATTGTCTCAACCCTTCTTCATCAAACTCTCGATCTTTTCCTTCTTCATTCTTTGAAATCACTCCCTTCTTTTCATATCTACGAATCATATTTCTTGTGATTCCCATATGTTCTTCGATCCACTTCACCTTATACTTCATTGCACAATACTCCTTTTTCAATTTACAGCCTTGTTCTTAGAACAACGCAAGCCAAAAAAGTTATTTCTTCGATCCTTCTTCCAAACTTTTTTTGCCATAAGAGAGCTTGTAAATTTCGCGAATCAAAAAAAAGCGGTACACCGACCGCATTGAGTTTAAAGAATAATAATGTTAATATATCCACATGAACTTAAATACATGGATAGAAGAAAAATTTAACGCAACAAACTACACACTCGAAAAAACAGATAAAGGCATTAGTAACCACAACTATTTATTAACAATCAACGACAATAAATATATGGTACGCGTACCAAAAAAGAATCATGAATCTCTTGGTTTGCAACATGAACACGAAAAGGAAGTTTTGCCACTTGTTTCTGATTTAGATGTACCTGTTATTTTTTTCGATGAAAAAGCAGGTATCAAAGTAACAAATTATATTGAAGATGTAGAAACATTTGATGAATGTAAGGACAAAGACAAATTCGCAAGATGTGCAAATTTAATGAAATCTCTTCATACTAAAAAAGCTCCTTTGTTTATTTTCAACCCTTTTGGAAAGATTGAATTCTACAAATCTCAAATCAAAGAATGTATCGTATCTTTTCCAAATGAAGAAAACTTTTTAGAAGCATTAAAAAAAGAATATAAACCAAACACACTATGCCATAACGACTTTGTGCAAGGAAATATTCTTTACAGCGATACAAAAGACTATTTGATCGACTATGAATATGCAGCTAAAAACGATTATCGCTTTGATATCGCCAGTTTCTTTTCAGAGAACAATATTCACTACATTGACCAAAGAGATCAATTCTACCAAACCTATTTTGATGGAGAAATCGACCCAATGATTGATGTACAAGTGCAGGCATTTGAAAGAATGGAAGACATCCTTTGGGGATATTGGGCAAATATGCTTTATGAACAAAGAGGCGAACAAATCTATTTTGACATCGCAAAAGACAAAGAAAAACATTACAGAGGCTAAATAGCCTCTGTTTTTTCATCTATATCCATAAATTCTTCTTCCGATAAAGAAACCGTTAAATACGTATCATCACCAATGATTTGTTTTGCCCCTTTATCATTACACAATTGTTTTGCCCTACCATAATACCTTTTTGGGAGCAACATAGGATTACATAAAATACCATTATACTCACAAATCACAATATGCTTTCCATCTTGAATTGAAACCATTTCCTTTAACGTATCCAATTTTAAATATGGCATATCCGCAACCATCAGTATGCATGCATTATTTTGACAAGCGCCCACACCTAACGCGATAGAATGCCCTTGCCCATATTCAGGATGATCATTCATAACAACATGATATCCTAATGACTCAGCCATTTCTTTTATCTTTTCATATTGTGTGACTACTATCACATCTAAAAAAGCACTTGCCTTATCAAAAGCATATTCAATAAGTTTCTTACCATGAAATTCGTACAAAAGTTTATTTGAAACAAAGCGTCTGGAAAAACCAGACGCTAAGATAATCAAAGAAATATTATTCATCTTCTTTTCCTAATAACACTTTTTCAGCAGTAATAGGCAAAGTACGAACCTGCACTCCCGTCGCATGTTTTATAGCACTAGCAATTGCACTTGTTGGCGTATTAATAACAACTTCTCCAATGGATTTAGCACCAAATGGACCATTGTCTTCATAACTGCTTTCAAATTCAACACGAACACTTGGAACATCCACTCTTGTTGGCAACTTATACTGCAAAAAGTTACGATTACGCATCTTACCCTCATCTGAGTACGTGATATCCTCGCTCAAAGCCATACCAATACCTTGTACAATACCACCTTCAGCTTGTACTCTAGCAAGATTGGGATTGATAACTGTACCACAATCAACAACAGATACATAATCATGAACTTTGATTTCACCCGTTAGCTTATCTACATCCACTTCGGCAATACCAACCATAAATGGAGGTGGACTAGTAGGCGACATATGAGAGTCACTGGCAATCAATGCTTTTGCGATACCACCATTGAAACATGTATCCGCAAAATCTGCCAAACTCATTTCATGCGTATGATCCAATGAATAAACCTTTTTACCATCAAATTCAATATTTTCTTTATCCACATTAAAGAATCCGGCTGCCGCTTCTAAAATAGAATTTCTTAACTTTTCACAAGCCTTTACTACAGCCATACCCGTTACATACGTTGTACTTGAAGCATAAGAACCCGTATCATAAGGTGCATGGTCTGTATCCAATGAACTAGTGACAACTTGATCTACATCACAATCCATACATTCCGCAACCATTTGAGCAAGAATCGTATCACATCCTGTACCCATATCTGTAGCACCGATACTTAATATATAGAAACCATCATCCTGTAGTTTAATTTCAACAGAACCTACATCAAGACCCGAAATACCACTACCTTGCATAGATAAAGAAACACCTAAGCCACGAACAAAATCACCCATATCACGTCTTAAAGGTTTATTCTTGTAGTCAATCATTTCCATAGCCTTTTCTAAACAACGATCCAACGCACACGCATTCAATTCTTCATTATAGTATTGCGATAACACTTCATTTTCACGTGTCATATTCTTAAAACGGATTTCACAAGGATCCATATTCAATTCATCAGCCAATTCATTAATAATGGATTCAACCGCAAACTGACCTTGCGTAGCACCATACCCTCTATAAGCACCAGCACGCATTGTATTTGTATAAACTACATCATATGTAAAACGACTGGCTTTAACATGGTTATATAAAGGCAAAGATTTATGTCCTGCCAAACCAATTGTAGTTGGACCATGCTCTCCATAAGCGCCTTGATTTGATAATGTATATAAATCTATAGCTTCAATCGTACCATCTTTTTTAGCCCCAATACGAACATGCATCTTCATTTCATGTCTTGAGTTAGTAGCCGCAAAAGTTTCTTCACGAGTATAAACAATCTTACTTGGCTTTTTAAGTTTCCATGTGACAAATGCCGTGAAGATTTCACAACAAGCCGTTTGTTTAGCGCCAAATCCACCACCAATTCTTGGCTTGATTACATTGATTTTTGACTTTGGAATTTCTAAAGCATTACTTAAAATTCTTCGAACATGGAAAGGAATCTGTGTAGAACTTACACAATTTAAACGACCATATGTATCAATGTAACAATATGAACGCATAGTTTCCATCATTGCCTGGGCATTGGCCTTTGTATGATAATCTCTTTCTAAGACCACTTCACAATCCTTTAATACTGCATCCACATCACCAACAACACTTTCGCCACTGCTGACAATATTACGCTTTACGTCATTACCAATCTCACAAAGACACTTATAATCGTCTTCCTCATGTACCACAATTGCATTATCAATCGATTTTTCAAAGTCCAACAATGGCTCTAATACTTCATAATCTACTTTGATAGCTTTCAAAGCACGATCTACACAATCCTCATTAGCTCCCGCAACGATTGCGACTTCATCGCCTACATAACGAACTACATTTTCTAAGATTCTACGATCATATGGACTTGGTTCAGGATAAGATTGTCCTGCAAGAGTAAAACGAGAAGTTGGAACATCCTCATACGTATACACCGCTTCAATTCCAGGAATTCTTTTCGCAATGGAAGTATCAATACTTCTAATTTTTGCGTATGCATGTGGACTTCTTAAAAGCTTAACAATCAAACAATCCTTAGGTGCTAAATCATCACAATATACAGGTTGCCCTGTAACTAAAGCCATCGCATCCTTTTTGATGACACCTTTTCCTACACTATTCATGATTTTCACCTCGACTTAAATACGCCTTGATTGCACGCATCTGCGACATATATCCAGAGCAACGACATAAATTTCCAGCTAAATAAGCACGAATTTCATCATCACTTGGATTCACTAATTCTTTTTCCATTGCCAAAACATTCATAATAAATCCTGGCGAACAGAAACCACATTGTTCAGCGCCTTGTTTCGCCATAAACATACCGAATTCACCCGCTTCTTTTTGAAGTCCTTCAAGCGTCGTAATTTCATGACCATCACATCGAACTGTCAATGTACTACAAGAAAGAATTGGCGTTCCATCTCTTAACACTGTACATAATCCACAGTTTGCGGTATCACAACCTCTTTTTACACTGTAACAACCATGATCTCTTAGCCAGTCAAGCAATAAAGTTTGTGGCTGTACATCATCCTGAATCAATTTTCCATTCACTTTAATTTTAACCAACATAAGACTCTACCTTTCTCAATAACTTCTGAGTTAATCCCTCAACAAGTTTTTCTCTATATTCCTTGCTTCCGCGCATATTGTCTGCACAATATACATCTAAATCAATATGATCTAAATCACAATTATAAACTTTCGCAATAGCTGGTCTTGCACCAAAACAGAATCGGTAGTGATCTGCATACTTTGTACAAGATGCATTTAAAACACTTAAATCCGTAGCACTCCTTCTTACAGAAACAAAGGCACTCGGCAAATTTGTCTTCTTCACATAAATATATTCCACAATATCCTTTTCATATGGAAGACTCACAAATTCTTCAAGTGAAATACGCCCATGTTTATGTGTTTGTACATCACACTCTAAACATAATAAGCTACAGATGACATCACTAAAACTAAAACGCGAATATATACTTCCTCCAACTGTTGCTAAGTTTCTTAATTGTACACCGACAATATCTTTTACAGCATCTCTAAATACATAACAAGTTGCCTCATTGAAAGCTTGATGTGTTTCTAATTGGCGCAAAGTTACCATAGCACCAATTTTGAATTCTGTATCATCTTCTTCAATTTGATCCAAACCTAATTTGCTTAAATCAATAGCAGTCGGAATCTGAATGTCTTCCATCTTCAACCAGATCATACCGCCTAGAATCATATTCTTTTTATTTTTCGTTAGTAGCGCATACGCCTCATCTAAAGATTCTGGCGATGCATAATTCATTATTCTTAACATAATGGATACGCTCTCTTTCTTTACTAAAATTTTAACACAAAAAGAAAGTGTTAAACACAATGTTTAACACCGATTTGTTAGTCTTTTTTACCAGGCAAAATTAAATTTAATACGGTTGCGATCACAAACGTCATAATAATTCCGTTTTGTGCAAAAATATTTCCAACCCAACTTGGTAATTGTGCTAGAACTGTAGGTACTTGTCCAATACCAATTCCAAGACCAATTGCCAAGGCAATAATCAAAGTATTTCTTTCATTGAATTCAACACGCATCAATGATTGAATACCACTTACCAAAATACTCGCAAACATAATAACGGCAGCTCCACCAAGTACAGATTGAGGCATAACCGCAAATAAAGCACTTAATTTTGGACAGAAACCGCAAAGAATCAAGAAGATAGCTCCTGTCATAATTGTAAAACGGTTAACAACTTTAGTCACTGAAACCAAACCAACATTTTGAGAGAATGAAGTATTTGGCAAAACTCCAAACAATGAGGCAACAACAGAACCTAAACCATCTGCCAAAACGCCACCTTGTAATTCTTCAGAAGTTGCTTCACGATCTAAACCACCATTTGTGATACCAGAAACATCTCCGACTGTTTCAACTGTTGTCGCAATAAACATAATTCCCATCGCAATAATTACTTCCAAATTAAATTCCATCTTCACTGGCATAAAAGTTGGAAGTGCAATCCAAGAAGCGGTTTGAACTTGCGTAAAATCAACCATTCCTAATACAATGGCCAAGATATATCCGGCAATAATACCGATCAAAATCGAAGCATTATTCACAAAACCTTTAATTTGTTTTGCGATAATAATTACCAAAATAACAAATGTACCAACCAACAAATGTTTAGGATCCCCAAAATCAGCAGCACCACTACCTCCACCAAAATAATTGATACCAACAGGAAGTAATGATAAACCAATGGAAATGATAACTAAGCTAGTAACAACTGGTGGGAATAATTTTCTTAATGGTTTGATGAAGAAACCTAACACCATCTCAAATAAACCACCAATTAAACTTGCTCCCATCAATGCACCATAACCATATAGAGCACCCATTGCTTTGGCAGTTCCAATAAATCCAGAACTTGTACCCATAACGATTGGAAGTTTAGCTCCCACTTTCCACACTGGATATAACTGAACTAAAGTAACAGCTCCTGCAATAAACATCGCATTTTGAATCAATGCAGATTTTAAATCCGGTGATAATCCAAGCATTCCTGCAATAATCAATAATGGACTGATATTTCCAAGAAACATCGCCAATACGTGTTGGATTCCTAAAGGCAATGCCTCTTTTAAAGGTACAACTCCATCAAGTTCATATATCGAACCTTTTTTCACATCTTCTTTTCTCATTCTTTTCCTCCGAAAATAAAAAAGTCTCGTACAAAAACGAGAATCAACGCGACACAATAAAAAAGCAGGTTGATTCATAGTCCCTGAATTTACGGTTTAGGGGTAGAAACATCGACACCGTATTAGTCGATATATACGAAACACGTTAGGATTATATCATTAATTAAACAAAAAAAATAGGACAAATCGTCCTATTTCCATAATTTTTCAGGATATACACCATCTTCAATCAATTGTTTAAAGGCATTTTGTACATATTCCTTATCTTCAGCATATGTTACACCAAACCATTTATCATGCGTTTCAAGTACCTTCACATTGATACGATCTTCTCTCAATAATTCAGCCACAATATTTGGAAGCAAATACTCCTTCTTCATCGGATTATCTGAAATATTTGATAAGAACGTACTAAAATCCTTTTCTAAATAGTCTAAGAAATCTGGATAACCAGCCCACATATTCATAGAAACATTACTTTCTGGTTTTGCCCAAGCCTCTACTTCCGGATTATCGCATACGATTTTATCCCCTTCAGCCTTGATTCCAGTTGTTTCATAAACTTCTTTTAATAAATTATTATCATCCACTTTACATACACCACGAGTTACAGTTCCATTCTCACTTAAAGTGTTCTTTAAAATGAATCCAGCCATGCCCATGTCAAATTCTTTTCCCATTTTCGCATGTTCAACCAAGAAATCATGTAACTTCACAAATGCTTCTTTTCCATAATAATCATCCGCATTAATAATCACATATGGTGTATCTACAACACTTTTCGCACATAATACAGCCTGGCCTGTTCCCCAAGGTTTTGTACGACCTTCAGGACAAGTAAATCCTTTTGGTAAATCATTGATATCTTGGAATACATATTCTACATCCATATAATTTTGGATACGATTTCCAATCACTTCTTTAAATTCCTTTTCAATATCCTTACGAATAATAAACACGACTTTATCGAAGCCAGCTTCTTTCGCATCATAAATTGAGTAATCCATAATGATTTCTCCATTTGGACCCATTTTAGCTAACTGTTTGATTCCACCACCAAAACGAGAACCAATTCCAGCTGCCATAATAATTAATGTTGTTTTCATATTATCAAAAATTCTCCTTGTCAATCCGTATATCCATTATACTAAAATGTATACACCTTCACAAGTTGACTATAGTTTAGATACGAAACAAACACCAAATGCATTTGGTCCAATATGAACTCCAATTGTTGAACCAATACGAACACGATTCACATCTAAATCCAGTTTTGATTCTAATTTTTCAACATTCTCTAAACCATATGAATACAATGTATAAACTGGATACAATGTATCAACAATATCTGACTGCATCTTTTCACATACAACACTCGTTGCCTTATTTACACCACGTGTCTTACCGGCAACCACAACTTCTCCATGTTCTACACAAATAATTGGTTTAATACTTGCTAAAGTTCCAATAGCTGCTGCTGTCTTAGAAATTCTTCCACCCTTAGCCAAATATTCCAATGTATCTAAACCCGCATAAATATGCACATGCTCTTTTAATTCTTCTAAGCCAGATACAATATTTTCAACACTTCTATTTTCATCAATCCAGTTTATTGCCACTTCACATAGTAAGCGAATTCCAGCAACCGCAGTTAATGTATCTACAATATAGATATTTTCATAATCCACCATGTCTTTTGCCAGACAAGCACTCTGATATGTTCCACTTAGCTTACTCGATAAAGATAAACAAATCAATGTCTCTTGTTTCTTCTTCACTTCTTCAAAGATGTCTAAAAATTCTTGTGGTGATGGTTGTGATGTTTTAAAAAATTCTTTTGAATTCATCATCATCTCATAAAACGTTTCCTTATCAATATCAACACCATCCAAATAATTCTTTCCTTCAATCTGAATTTGTAATGGCACAAAATATAAATTTTTATTTCTAATCTCTTCTTGCGTATAATCACTTGCTGAATCTACTAATAATCGAATCATATTTTTCTCCTTAGTTAACTTAATTAACTGTTCACATTATATACTATTAAAACTTTCTGTCAAATATTTTAAAAAAATACTTGCATTAATTAAAATCATGTAGTAATATAAGTGAGCACTTGTCAAGAAAGACGAGTTTAATATACATGGCGCGTTGGAGAAACGGTTAACTCACATGCCTTTCACGCATGCATTCACGGGTTCGAATCCCGTACGCGTCACCATTTTTCAAACAAAGTCCGAAAGGACTTCTTTTTTTATTCAAAACATATTTTTCAGAAATGTTAAGAAATTCGACATTTATTTTTTCATAAAATTGCGCAAACCCTTTCATAGATGATATAATTTAAATCATTGAGGAAGGGTGTTTTTATTATGCACAATAAACGTAGTACATTTTCTGGCAAATTAGGTTTTGTCTTGTCTGCCGCAGGAGCCAGTGTTGGTCTTGGTAACATTTGGCGATTTCCTTATTTAGCCGCAAAATACGGAGGAGGAATCTTCCTACTTATTTACATTGTTCTTGCCTTAACTTTTGGTTATACAATGATTATAGCCGAAACAACACTAGGTAGAATGACAAAGAAAAGTCCAGTGGGAGCTTTTCATACTTTCGCAAAGACAAAGTTTGCATCATTTTCCGGATGGATCAATGCCATTATTCCCATCTTGATCGTACCCTATTATTCTGTAATCGGAGGTTGGGTCATCAAGTACTTATTCGAGTATTTAAAAGGCGATGCAAAATTACTTGCCACAGATACATATTTTTCAAACTTCATTTCAAACGGAGTATCTACAGAAATATGTTTTATACTCTTTACTTTATTTACACTCGCCATCATTTATGCAGGTGTTCAAAACGGAATTGAAAGAGTATCCAAATTTATGATGCCAGTTCTTGTCGTATTATCTGTAATCATTGCAGGATATTCAATCAGTCGACCTGGTGCATTTGAAGGTGTTAAATATTTCTTAATTCCTAATTTTGATAATTTTTCATGGATGACCGTAGTAAGTGCTATGGGACAAATGTTCTATTCGTTATCCATTGCGATGGGTATTTTGATCACATTTGGTTCTTATATGAAAAAAGACGTTTCCATTGAAGGTTCAACAGAAAACGTAGAAATTTTCGATACAGCCATTGCGATTATGGCAGGATTGATGATTATTCCAGCTGTATTTTCTTTTTCAGGTGGAAACATGGAAACATTAAAAGCCGGACCATCCTTGATGTTCATCACAATCCCTAAAGTATTCGCAAGTATGGGACTAGGCACAGGTATCGGTATCATTTTCTTCTTGTTGGTGTTATTCGCAGCTATCACAAGCTCTATTGCGCTAACCGAAAGTGCTGTATCCACATTCCAAGATGAATTACATTGGTCTAGAAAAAAATCTACAATCATTTTAGGCATTATTATGATTGGGTTAGGAACACTATCATGTTTAGGTTATGGTCCATTGTCAAACGTAACAATCATCGGAATGCAATTTTTAGACTTCTTTGATTTCTTGACAAACTCAGTCATGATGCCAATCGCTGCCATTGCGATTTGTATCTTTGTTTCAAGAGTTGTTGGATTAGAAAAAGTCGAAGCAGAAATCACAAAAGATGGAAATTCATTCAAACGTAAGAAAATATTCAATTTCATGATTCAATACTTATGTCCAATTTTCGCATTCATTATTTTATTAAGTTCAATTGCGAACGCATTTGGATTTATTTCCATGTAAGCTTAGCTTGTGCTAAGCTTTTTTTGTGCACAATTTTAATGTAAACTAATTGCAGGAGGTAGTTTATGAACATTACAGTATATTTAGGATCAACCTATGGAAATGATCCAGACTTTAAAACAAAAATAATAGAATTAGGAACATGGATTGCCAAAAACAATCATACATTAGTGTTCGGTGGATCTAAAACCGGATTAATGGGAGAACTAGCCAATAGCACATTAAATGCGGGTGGCAAAGTAATTGGTGTAGAAGCACAAATGTTTGTGGATGAAGGTGTCCACATGGATAATCTTACCAAGTTGTACATTGAAAAAGATATTGCCGATCGAAGAACAAGAATGATAGAACTTGGAGATGCTTTCATTGCCTTTCCAGGCGCAACTGGAACATTAGAAGAAGTCAGTGAAATCTTATCAAAACTTTCACTGTACCAACTTGAATGCCCATGCATTTTCTATAATGTGAATGGATATTACGATCATTTAAAAGCATTCCTACAGCACATGATTGATTGTGAATTATCCACACCAAAGCAGCAACAAAACATCTATTTCTTAGATTCATTAAATGAAATCGCAAACGTATTAAAGGACGAGTAAATTTTCTCGTCCTTCTTTATTATGATAATTGTTTTAATATCCACTCTTTATCATTCGTTGTCTTCATTTTATTAAGTACAGCTTCATCTTCAAGGGCCAAACATATTTTAGATAACACTTCCATATGTTCTCCACCCTTACCTGCAATACCAATCACAAGCTGTGCTTTTTCATCCCCAAACTGAATTCCATCCGGATATTGAAGCAATACGATACCTGTTTTATGAATCACATCATCACCATGTGTAGTGCCATGAGGAATAGCCAATCCCATACCAATATAAGTAGTTACTAATTCTTCACGTTCCAACATAGCCGGTATATAAGCACCATCCACATAGCCTAATTCTCTTAACAACTTACCAGCCTCTGTAATCGCTTCTTCTTTGGATACAGAAGGAAGGTTTAATTTAATTCCATCCAATTGAATAACATCTTCTTGAACCGGTTTTGATTCTTCAGCCTCTTCCTTAACAGCTTCTGTCACAATCGAATCACCCGTTGATAGCTGGAAGAATAAATTATCTAAAGCTGGATCTGCCAAGAAGTTTGATATTGTAACTATTTTCGCAAAAGGTGCAGATTTTTTTGCACGCTCTACCAAAGTTTCTTGTACGACCGCAACATCACAATCCACTGGAATATTATCCACAGAAGTATTAATTACAGTTAAGTCTGGTCGCACACCTTTTAAACGGTTTCTAAATTTAGTAGCTCCCATTGCACTAGATCCCATACCTGCATCACACGCGAATACGATCTTACGAACCAAAGAAACATCTAATAAAGCTTCACTTCTTCCTTTACTTTCAGCTTTCATAGACTGCACCTTTTTACTAGCTTCATCCAAATTCTTTTCCCCAGCAAGCTTAACGATTGGGCTTGCCACCAAGAATGAAACGCCAGCCGCAATCAAAACACCTAATGCTGTCATGAACACAGAGCCTTTTTCTGCCATAGACAAGAAAGCAATAATTGAACCTGGACTTGATGGACCTTTCAATCCAATATTGAAAATAGAGTAAAATGCAATTGCACAAATATTCCCTAAAATTGGAGCAACAATCACAACTGGATTCATCAAAATATATGGAAAATAAATTTCATGAATTCCACCTAAGAAATGGATAATAATAGCTCCAGGCGCAGAATCTTTCGTTGCTTTATCTTTCGCAAATAACCAATAAGCTAATAGTACACCTAAACCAGGACCTGGATTAGCCTCCAACATATACATTATGGATTTGCCTGTTTGTGCAGCTTGTTCAGCTCCAATTGGTGTAAATATTCCATGGTTGATCGCATTGTTTAAGAATAAAACCTTAGCCGGTTCAATAAAGATTGCTACCAAAGGAATCAATCCCTTATTTACAAGTATATCAACTCCATATGTTAACACAGTCAAAACACCTGTCATAAAAGGGCCAATAATATAGTATCCTAATATCGCAATCAACATACCTAAAATACCGACAGAGAAATTATTGATCAACATTTCAAAGCCAGCAGGCATATGTCCATCCATCATTTGATCAAATTTTTTAATTACCCAGCCAGAAAATGGTCCCATAACCATAGCTGCCATCAACATAGGTTGTCCTTGGGTTCCACCAACACCGGCAATACATCCAATAATCGCAATCGCCCCCATCACAAGTCCACGATCACCGCCAACCATTCTTCCTCCGGTTGCCGCAATTAATACTGGTAATAAATAAGTCAACATATATGGTTGAATCGATGCCAATTGTTCATTTGGTAACCATCCGTCCGCAATAAATAAAGCTGTTATAAATCCCCAAGCGATAAAAGCACCAATATTAGGCATAACCATCGCAGATAAGCTTTTACCAAGCTTTTGAAGAGTTGTTTTCATAATTGTCCTTTCTTAGGACTTCTTTAATATACAGATAGTCCTCGTTTTTCACATTCTTGTTTAAAACTATCTGAAAGTAACGAATCACTGATCAATACATCCACTTGATCTAAATCACAAATTGTATATGTACCCTTTCTTTCCACTTTGCTAGAATCCATTAACACAATCACTTTTTTAGATCTTTCAATTGCCTTTCGCTTTAACTCACAATCCTCTAAAGATTCGCATGTAAACCCCGTATCTTTCGCATAACGAGTTACACCAATAAACGCAACATCGAAGTTGACCTTCTCTAAGCAGCGAAGTCCATCCATTCCGTTGACACTAAAACTTCGCATATTTAGATTTCCACCTGTCACAAACACTTTCGATTTAGAAAGTTTTGCCATCTCTATAGCACACGTTAAGCCACTTGTATAAAAAATATTATTTTGATTATTTAAAACATGTGCCAACATTGTAGTCGTACTGCCTGAATCCACAAAAATTGTCTTAGCTGGTTCTACAAATGATAATGCCTTTTGCGCTATCTCTTTCTTTTCGTTTACATTCCGTCCGTAACGAAGTTTTAAGACATCATCATTTCCAGAAACCACATCCATAGATTTGGCTCCCCCATGAATTCGAACAATTCTTTTAGCTTGATCTAAATATTTTAAATCTGTACGCAATGTCATTTCAGACACAGAAGGAAATTTTTCTTTTAATTGTGTAAAAGTGACCGTTTGGTTTTCATTCACAAACTCTACAATTTCGTTTCTTCTTTGATCCATTACTTCCATACAATACCTCCTGTATTTACTGTATTTAGTATACACAAGATTCTCGGTTTAATAAAATCTATTCTTGTTCAAAATGAGCCAATAAATATTCTTCGGCTTCAGGACACCACAATCCCTTATGAGCATCTACGATATCTGCCAACGCAGTATATCGATCATCTTTTTCTCCCATTTCTCTTAAATCTGTTAACGCAATCAATGGCATATTTAAATGCGTATAAATCAACTTCTTTCCGCCTGGAATCTTAGGTAAATTTAATGTTGTTTCAGCCGCTGCATTCAAACCACCAATATGTGTAATCATAACAGCTGGATCAATACGATTTTCTGCTGTTAAGCGTAAAGATTCAATCATATCATCTGTATTTCCACCTGTAGTTCCCATTACATGTGTCGAATTATAGTGAACATCGTAAAAATTCATTCTTGCACTAAACTGTTTGTCCGTAGGTCCCGCAAAGAAATTTAAACATCCATCACGACCTAATACAGCGCTTGACAATTCCACAACCGCTTCAACCGGTGCATAACAGAATACATCATCAAAACCAGTTCCACCTGTAATTTCTTTTAAGCCGGCTGCAGGATCTTCCATCTTTCCTGTATTCACGAAATGCAATTCAATTCCATCAGCTGCCGCTTCTTCAACTGGGAATAAGTGAGCTGCTCGATCTAATCTTTCTTGATTTACGTCCGCAACTACTACCATTTTAGGGCGAATATCTCTATGCAACGCATATGTTAATGCGCCAAGTCCCATAGGGCCTGCTCCTGCAAGAATCGCAAGTTTTCCATCTTTCTTAATTCCCATTTCATGTTTATACACACCCATATGTGTATGATAAGCTGCATTAAATGCTCCAATCGAACATGACATTGGTTCAGCTAAACTAGCTTCATAATACGCTTTACCTTTATATTCAAGTAAGCATCCTAGCTCCATTACTTCAGCTGGAATAATGCAGTAAGTTGTATCTCCACCAAAAAATTCATAAGAATAACCAGGTGACCACATTGTTCCTTTATAGTTTAATGCTGGTTGTAAAGTAAACTTCATTCCCGGTTTAAATTTGTCTTGATGCTTAGCACCAACCTTAACAATATCACCCGCCATTTCATGTCCCATAATAGCTGGATGATCCGCAACATCTTCATGAACACGTTTATGATTCACTCCTAAGATGGCACATTTGTAAGTTGACATACAGACACTGTCTGAGACAACCTTTACTAAAATCTCATCTTCCTTAATTTCTGGTAATTCAAATTCGTCTAATCTTAAATCATTAGCTCCATGTAATCGCACTGCCTTTGCTTTCATTTTAAAAGTCTCCTCTCTCTGTAAATTGTTGTTTCAAAAGCTACATCTACATAATAAACCAATTATTTTAATTGTCAACTGTTATTTCGAAAATATTTCACTTGCGAAACAACAATAAAAGGAGTATCCTATAATCAGATAAAGAAAAGGAGATCATTATGATTTATACAATTACTTTTAACCCCTCATTAGACTACGTTATTCAAGTCGATCATTTTAAGCCTGGTATCATTAATAAAACAAAATTCGAAGAAATCCTTCCCGGAGGAAAAGGCATTAATGTTTCAATTGTCCTATCCAATCTTGGACACGAAAGTACAGCCCTAGGTTTTATGGCAGGTTTTACAGGAGAAGAAATTGAACATCGATTAGAGAGTTATGGAGCTAAAACAGATTTCATTCATGTAAAGAAAGGATTATCTAGAATCAACGTAAAAATGAAATCAGATGAAGAAACAGAAATCAATGGTATGGGGCCTGATATTCAGCCAGAAGACATTCAAGAATTATTCAATCAATTAGATGATCTAACAGAAAAAGATATTCTCGTCATTTCAGGAAGCATTCCAAGTACTTTACCAGATACAATGTATGAACAGATCATGGAACGTGTTCAGAAAAAGAAAATAAAAGTTGTTGTCGATGCAACAAACAACCTATTATTAAAAGTATTAAAATATAAACCTTTCTTAATAAAACCAAACAATCATGAATTAGGTGAAATCTTTAATGTCGAATTAAACACTCGAGATGAAGTCATTCCTTACGCCAAAAAGCTACAGGAAATGGGTGCTCAAAACGTATTGATTTCTATGGCAGGACAAGGTGCAGTGCTTGTAAGTGATAATAATGAAGTGATTCAAAGTAAAGCACCAAAAGGAGAAGTAGTGAATTCTGTTGGTGCTGGTGATTCGATGGTTGCAGGTTTCCTTGCAGGATATTTAGAAACAAACGACTACTCAAAAGCCTTTATCAATGGTTTGTGTTGCGGTAGTGCAAGTGCCTTCCAAGTTGGTCTTGCGACTAAAGAAGATGTAGAAAACATAAAGAAAACTCTTAGCGAAAACTAAGAGTTTTTTTCTTTATTATAGTAATCCAATAGCTGATGCTACAATTGACAATACGATGATTGCCACAATCAATACGATTGGACTGACTTGTTTTTTCTTCAACAACCAGAAGCACAATAATGTTACACACATTGGCAAGAAGTTAGGGAAGATCTTATCAAAGAATTCAGTTTGTACTGCAACTTTGATTCCACCATCAACTTTGATGACCGGCAATAAGTTAATAGAAACATAAGAAGCAATCAAGGCTCCGATTACTGTAATACCTAAGATAGTTGCTGCATTGGCAATAGTATCTGAGTTTTCAGTAATAATATCAATTGATTTTGTACCCAAGTTATATCCTAAGTGTGTCCATACAATACGCAAGATCCAAATTGTTAAATAAACTAAGAAGAAAATGATTGGTCCAAGAATGGATCCTTGAGAAGCAAATGAACAAGAAATTCCGGCAACGATTGGTAAAATTGTAAACCAGAAAATCGCATCTCCAATACCAGCGATTGGTCCGAATAATGCTAATTTCAAACCTTTAATAGTATCGTGATCTGCACCACCTTCTTCTAATGACATCATTAATCCCATTAAGAATCCAACTAAGTTAGGGTGTGTATTAATGAATTCCAAGTTATCTGTCATTGCTAATGACAATGATTCTTTATCGTCTCCATGAATCTTTTTCAATACTGGTAACATTGACCACAAGAAACCACAAGCTTGCATACGTTCATAGTTAAATGAAGCCTGTAAGAATGAAGAACGAATACCTAGCATGGTAATATCGTGATTCGTTAATTTTTTAGATTCCGACATTATCGTCACCTCCAAAGCTGTCAATTGAAGCATTTTGTAAAGCTTCTTCTATATCTTGTTTGCGTTGTTTTGCACCAAAGAAATCAATTAATGCGAAAACTGTACCTAATAAGGCAACCGGCAATAAGTTAGGCATATCGCAGAAGCTTGCCATTAAGAAACCCGCAATAAAGTATGGTGTGTATTTTGCTTTCATCATTACACGTAACAACATACCAAATCCAACGGCTGGTAAAATACCACCAGCAACTTCTAAACCGTGAGTAATGACTTCTGGTAAAGAATTAACAAACATCTTCATTGGTTCTTGGGCAACATATGTACACAAGAAAGCAACAACACCATAAGAAATAGAAACGATTGCCATTGTCGTTAAGTTAATTTTCGCAATCGCACCCGTATCTGCTTCAGAAGCAGCCTTGTCTGCTTTTCCCATGAAGAATGAAAAAGCTGAATAATAGAACAAAATTAAATATTGTCCTAAGAATGAGAATGGTAAACATAAACCAAGAGCAGCTGATGGTTGACAACCTGTAGTATACGCCAATACAGTTCCCATCAACCCGGCAAATACAGGGTTAGGTGGCTGAGTTCCTCCGGCAGGAGTTAATCCCGCAAAGGCAAGTTCAATCAAAGCACCAACTTTTAATCCTAAAACAACATCACCTAAAATGATACCTGTAAATGTAGATACCATTAAAGGTCTAAACACGAAGAAGGCTTCCAAGAAGAAATCAAGACCAACAATAATTGTCATGATTGCTAAAAGGATACCTTGCATTAATGTAATCTGCATAATATCTCTCCTCCACTAATTTCTAAATTTCTGTTTTTACGTCTCCAGGAACGTCCTGAATATATACATGCACGCCTTTTGAAGAAATGTATTTCAAATCTTCCATATCTTGGTCGTCCACATATACCTTTTTAGTTAACTGATGTTTTCCTTCTGAAAAGTGCATGTTGCCAACATTTACTTCTTTAATAGGAACACCCTTATCAATTAGAGTTCTTACATCCTGTGGTGTTTTTGCGACAATAAATATTTTTTGATTCGGTGCTGCACGACCAATTATCGCAGCTGTTTTCTCAAGTGAGAAAAAACGAATTCCTACACCAGATGATTTTGCAGTAACACTCATAAGTTGCTGCTGAATCTTGTCTTGGCTAGCTTCATCGTTCGCAACAAGAAGAAGATTAGCTCCAATTGTCTTTGTCCATGTAACTCCTACTTGTCCATGAACCAATCGATTATCGATTCTTGTTAAAAGTATATTCGGCATATATATCAGCCTCCTCTCACCACTTTAATAGCAAAAAGCGTGCCAACAATTGTCGGACACGCTTTTCATTGATTTATTCATCAAAATCAAAATAATTCAGTAAATATCGAATTTCAGGTACAGGAATTTCGACACTATATCTATATTCTACGCCACTAAAAATATCTTTTATATTCTCAATCAAATCCGGATATTTCTTTGCGAAATCTATCATGCCTTCTGATTCCGTAATTTCTTGACGCAAAATCAGTCTTTCAATCAAACAACTCAAATGCACATACACACCTACTTTTGTCGTAATATCCAGTGAACATTTAAATAATTTTTCTAATTCAGATACAATTTCTTCCACATCCTCCATGACTTTTTGAGGATTTAATATCGTTAAATGATTGACAATATTATCCAAAGTAAAGTTCTTGGCAATATTTTCATTAAACATTCTAAGTTCATCATCCGATAAATATTTTCCAATCAATTCATGCAAATAATGGACCTCATCATTTGTCACAATATTTTCCATCGGCATATATTTAACACCAGGAACCTTCGGATCCAATGTACCAATCAACATTTTCACATCATATTCTGAAAATATATTATCCTCTATACCATGTGTAACTAACGATTGATAATCATAAGGAATAATTTCTAAAGGTATTGATTTAGGTAAAGAATTTTTTAACAATTCTCCAATTTTCTTTGCTGAACCAAATCCCGTAGCACAGACTGTCAATATAGCCTCTGTCTTCTGTTTACTTTCAATAAATTGATAACTCATCTCATAATTTTCTTTGATGGTTTTAATAATTTGACGAGCTTGCATATGCTGCTTCATCAAGTTACCCACTTCTAAAGCCGAAGCTGTAGAAACATTATTTATTATTCCAATATTACAATCAGATAAAGGGTTTATTCTTTCATAAATATCTTCTAAACTTCCCATATCTACTAGAAGCATCAATTCTTTTACAGGTGCTTTACGCCTTAAATAGTCATCCACCATCAAACACATCTTATCGATGGAAATCTGCACTTCCATATCCATTCCATCAAACACATGCTGATTCAAAATATGATTTACCGTGTCCGCTATGCTTGATGCCGTTGAATATCCGTGACAAAGAATCAATCCTACGGTTCCATTATGTTCAATCTTATCGTCGTTTGCGACTGTCAAAGTAATCACAACCTGCATGAATTCATCCATTTGAATATCTAGATTCAGAGCAATATTTTCAATAATTTCCTGAGCGATGCTGTAGGCCCTAGGAAATTGGCGTCGAACTTGCGTTGAAAGCGCCATAATCGAATCATAATGTGAAGCAATCCAAATCTTGGTATCCGTTATATCTTTACCATACTCCATAAATAATTTAGAATACATTTTGATCTTACTATTCGGCACTACAAACGCATATTTATTCATCACGATTGAATAGATCTTATCCACAATTTTCAATAAATATACTTCGTTCGTTGTTCCCAACGTGTATTTTTGTTTAAAGAACAAATAATCAATAAAATTTTGAATCAATACTTTACTTTGATCAACAACCTTAGAAAAATCTTCTTCCCCTTCAAATGCATTCAATAATTTCGCATAAAACTGTAATAGAGGAATGACCGGCTTTAACTCTCCTTTTAAATCATGTATAGAAAATAAAGTCTCATTATCTCGTGAATGCGTCTTTAACTGCATTGATTTGATTGTTTCAAAAAAATAGGATGGAAGATCCAACAAATGAATCTGTAAAGTATCAGAGGACTGATTCAACAATCCCTTTGCACAAGTCGCCTTAATGGTGTTTTTTAGTTCACCAATATTTCCCTTAAACTCATAATCAAGAAAAGTTGAATAAGCTAGATTTGAAATATACATATCTTTTCCAAGCTTTGACTCTTCCTGTTCAAGTAAGCGATAAATCAACTCTCTTTTTTCCAATAATGGGCGATCCTTTAATGAAGGAACACTCACTGTGATTGGAATTCTTCGAAGCAATGTCTTTAACAAGGCATCCTGAGGATTTTCTGTTGTTGCAAAAATCAAACGACACTTTGACTTATACCACTTATCATTATCCCCTACTTTATGATAAATCCCCTTATCCATGAATTGAAACAACTTTTCCTGGCATTCCGCCTTTAAGCAATGAACCTCATCCAAAAAAAGTACACCACCATTCGCAAGACTGATTAATCCATCTTGATCTTCTTCAGCCGAAGTATAGGCACCCTTAACATGTCCAAAAAGATTAGAAGTTAATAATTCTGGGTTATTCGCATATTCTGAGCAATTTACCGAAACAAAGCGTGAATTTGATTCAATCACACCTTGATGCAAGGCATAGTCGTACATCGTATTTGCCAACAAAGTCTTACCTGTTCCAGTGGGACCATAAATCATAATAGGTAAACCATTGTCTGGATAGCACATAGCCGCTTTACATTGTTCAACAACCGAAGATAAGGAACCATTATATCCAATCAATTGATCAAAATCATGCTCCTTTTGTGCCATCAATAAATCAAAAGACGCAAATTCATTTCCCATAAAACGAACATTCCATTTCTTGATCAAAGCTGATTTATCAAAGAAGTATACGGGACGTGAATTCACCTTTACAATAGATTCATCTTTTAATCCTTCATTTAAATATTGCGAAACTGTATTTCGACTCAAATTCAAAGAAGTTGCTAAATCGTTCGCCGTAAATATTTCATTTTCCTCAATATTATTTTCTAAAGTACGCCGCTTAATTTCCTCGTACACCAATTGTTTACTTGTCATTTTCTCACCCTTTTCAATCGCTCAAAATCAATCTTGTCGATCACTTCATCTAAAGTTCCCGGCACATCTTGATAATAAAGATTAAAACCTTGATCTATTAATTCATTGATTTCATCTACATCCACTTCGGACACATACATTTTTTTATTAAAGGGGACTCTTCCTCTTCCATAATGAATATTACCTATATTCACAGTTTGTGGAGTTAACCCATTTTTAAACATTTCATAAACCGTTTGAATATCTCTTACAACCACAAACAATCTTTGACTACTTTCATTATGTCGCAAGACCTGCATGAAGTCCGCAATCGAATAAAAACGAATATCCACATTGCTAGCTTTCGCAATCGTCTTCATCATTTTTTGTGAAAATACGTTGATAGCCGTCTCATCATCTACCACTACAATTGTATCTATGTTCAACGCATTGACCCAAGTTACCCCAACTTGACCATGAACCAATCGATTATCAACACGAATCAATTCTATTTTTGCACGCATATCAATATCCGTCCTTTCATTACTATTATCTTTAATTCTATCAACTTTTCAAAAAGAATGATATAGTTTATCCATGAAGCAAAATATCACAATCAAACCAGAACTTAAAATTAAACAATCTTTTAATTCTCAAAAGGAACAAAGTCTTAAAATCCTTTCTTATAATACAAAAGACTTAAAAGAATACTTATGCAAGCAAGCACAGACAAACCCATTTCTAACATATACTGCTGACGCAGATGCATTCCTTGAGTATGATCATACTACACAAAGTTTATATGACAAAATTGAAGCTGAACTTAAAAGTACAAATCAAACAATACCTGAAGATTTATATCAATATTTAATTAGCCTTTTAGATTCCAACGATTACTTCAAAACGACTCCATTCCTTGCTAGCTATTCCGAAAAACAACTACAACAGGCCATCTACATTCTTCAAAGAACAGAGCCATATGGATGTTTTTGTAGAAATTTAAAAGAATCATTAAAAGTACAATGTGAACTTAGTGAAAACCCCGCTAGTGAAACAGGGACTATTTTATGTGATTTTCTTGAAGAGCTTGCATCCCACAATTATGATGAAATTATACATAAAACTGAGCTCACACTGGATGAGCTTGAAGAAGGATTTCATTTCATTCAAACCCTTAACCCTAAGCCTGCGGCAAACTATTCTACAGATGCGCCCGTCTTACAAGCAGAAATCAAAGTTATATATGATGATGAATTTCATTTTGAATGGATCAACCAGAACTATTCCATTCAATTTGATGATATGAATCATCTTACTAAAGATTTAAGAAAACTAAGAAACGAAGCTAAGCAACTGCTTAATACAGTTCAAAAAAGAAATATGACATTACTACAAATCATGGATACACTGTGTCATATTCAAAAAGATTTCTTCATCTCAAATAGTCCATTGAATTATTGTACTCTAGAAATGGTAGCCAAAGAATGTGGATTACATGCCTCTACTATTTCGAGAGCGATCAATCAAAAAGGTTTTGAATTCAACAATAAATACTATCCAATCAAACATTTATTCTGTCATACAGGATTTAAAGAAATCACATCTGAACAAATCAAAGATAGAATTATGAATTTGATTCACAACGAAAACAAAACGAAACCATTCAGTGATGAAAGCATCAAAAAAGCATTAGCTAAAGAAAATATCCATATTTCAAGAAGAACCGTCACAAAATATCGTGAACAGTTACTAATTCCGTGTGCATCAAAAAGAAAGTCTAAACAAAATTAAGTGGTTAAAGTCCCTTAAGGAATTAACCACTTTTTATAAAAATGGACCCAACTTACTGGGTCCATCTATATTTATCATTTTTTTAATTAATTAGTTTTTACGTACGTATTTCAAGCAGTCAAGAGTTACGGCGATAAGAATGATAATTCCTGAGAATACGAACTGTAAGTTAGTATCGATACCAAGAATTGTCAATGAATAAGTTAATGCAGTAAAGATCAATACACCAACTACTACACCAGAAATTTTACCGATACCACCAGTAAATGATACACCACCTACTACACAGGCAGCGATTGCATCCATTTCCCATCCTTGTCCATACGCAGCTGAACCAGAACCAATCATACGAATACATTCTAACCAAGAACCAAATCCGTATAAGATACCAGCCATAATAAATGCTCCAAGAGTTACTTTAAATACTGAAATACCAGATACAGAAGCAGCTTCTGGGTTTCCACCTACGGCATATAAGTTTTTACCAAATTTTGTTTTATTCCAAATGAACCAAACAATCACAACTGCAGCTACTGCCCACAAAATAATTGTTGGGAAGCCACCAACTTTAGGAATAATCTTTCCTGGAATAGATTGTTCAATACCACCAAAAGACACACCTTTTGTTGAATAAGTTACCAAACCAAAGATAACTAACATGTTAGCCATTGTTGAAATGAATGGGTGCATTTTAAATTTAGCCGCAAAGAAACCGGCAATCGTTGTAAACATTGTACATAACACAACACAAACAACTAATGCTAAAAGAATTCTTCCTCCAACTGGCATAGTTGAGAAATCAAATACATGTCCGAATACTGAACCCGTGTTAGGTCCATTGTGCATAATAATTGTAGCGGCTGTCATACCCATACCAACCATACGTCCAACGGACAAGTCCGTACCAGCTAACATAATCAAACCAGATACACCTAATGCCAAGAACATTCTTGGAGATGCTTGTTGCATAATACTTAAAATGTTATTAACAGTAAAAAGTTGTAAACCATTCTTCTTAATTGGTGTAATGATGCATAAGAAAATGAATACTAAAATAATCGCAATATACAAACCATTTTTCAATAAAAAATCACGAGTATTAAATGAGTACTTGTAGTTTTCAATTTTTTGAGCTTGTTTTTCTGCAAACGAGAAATTTGACATCTTCAACAAGTCAATTAAGTGATATTCAAATGTAAACGCATCATGTTTACGATCTTTTGCCTCTTGCATATTTTTAGTATATTCAAGTTTTGCATCGAACAAACGGTTCTTATAAATAAAGTTCTCTTCTTTAATTTCTTCTTTATCACTAAGACCTGATAAAATATCTTTGTGTTCTTTTTCTAATTCTTTTAATTTTTTATCATAGTCTGCCTTAGCTTTTTGAACCTCATACTTATTACTTTCAACAACTTTGTTGTAGTAATCTGTTTGATAGTGATCCTTTAAATATTTTTCAGCTACTGCAATTTTGTCATTGATTGGCTGTTTGTTTTTAGCCTCGATTTCTTTGGCTTTTTGTAATTTACCATTTAATTCTGAAATACGAGCTTCTTTTTCGCTTTTAGTATAAATTTTATCTCTCTTTAGAACCTCGATTTCTTCAGAATATTCCAATACTTTATTTGTTCCTTCTTCTCTTAGTTCATCAATTTCAGCTTGGATCTTTCCTACATAATCCTCAATAGGTTTACGTAGTGCAAGCTCTTCATCATGACTAAGAATATTTGTAACTGTATTTGTCATAATTATCTCCTTTATAGGTATTTTGCACTGAGTCTTAACAACTCTTCCTGGTTAGTATCTTTTGTATTTACAATACCGGCTAAGCGTCCATTTGACATAACGCCAATACGGTTTGTAATACCTAAGATTTCTGGCATTTCACTTGAAACTACAATAATAGTTTTTCCTTGTTTAGCCATTTTGATGATCAATTCGTAAATTTCATATTTAGCACCTACGTCAATACCACGTGTAGGTTCATCCATCATGAATACGTTTGGTGATCTCTCTAACCATTTACCGAAGATAACTTTTTGTTGGTTACCACCAGATAGACTTGTAATCGCATCATTTGGTCCCATACACTTAGTTCTCATGGTTTTGATTTCTTTATTCGTAGCTTGAACCATCTTATTATCAGAAAGTGCTACCTTGCTCATATAAGAAGGTAAATTTGCAATCGTTGTATTGAATGTTAAATCACACTTTAAGAACAATCCATTTGCTTTACGCTCTTCAGTAATCAGGGCAAAGCCATGTTCAATTGCTTCTTTAGCACTATTAAAGTTCATTAACTTATTGTCAAAATAAACACGACCTGAGGCTCTAGTACGGATACCAAAGATTGTTTCTAGCAATTCCGTACGTCCAGCTCCTACTAAACCGTATAGGCCGAAAATCTCACCTTTTTTAACGTCAAATGTAATATCTTTTAAGTATGGCTCATATTTTGTTGATACATGTTGAATAGATAACATTGGTTCTCCAGGAACATTGTCAACAGGTGGGAATCGGTTATCCAATGAACGACCTACCATGGCTGCAATCAACTCATTCATGTTGGTTTCTGAAGTAGGTTTTGTCATAACCATTTTTCCATCTCTTAGAACCGATACTTCATCGCAAATTTCAAAAATTTCATCCATTTTATGCGAAATATAAATTAGCGAAATACCTTGTTTTTTCAACATACGCATCATATCAAACAATTTATTAACTTCTTGTGTCATCAAAGAAGATGTAGGCTCATCAAGTACGATAACCTTTGAATTATATGAAATTGCTCTGGCAATTTCACACATCTGTCTTTGTGATACAGACATATTTCGCATTGGTGTATCTAAATTCACTGTCATACCAAGCTTTCTAAAAAGCTCAGATGATTTCTTTTTCATTCGATCTTCATCTACTACGCCAAAAGCATTTGTAGGATAACGTCCCAAGAATAAGTTATCTTTAACATTTCTTTCAAGACATTGATTCAATTCCTGGTGTACCATGGCAATACCATTTTCAAGTGCTTCTTTTGGTCCAGAAAAGTTAATCTCTTTTCCTTCCAAGAAAATTGTACCTTCATCTTTTTGATATGTCCCGAATAGACATTTCATCATTGTTGATTTACCAGCACCATTTTCTCCCATAAGTCCCATAACTGTACCTGGTTTTAAATCTAAATCAATATGATCCAAAACACGGTTACGTCCAAAGGACTTACTCATTCCGCGTATAGATAAGACCAATTCTTCATTCTTATCTGCCATAAAATCTCTCCTATTTTGTTTACTACTATCTAAATAATATTAGGGAGAAATAATTTCTCCCTAATAATCTTAATCCCCATGTTATTTTTGAATTATTTATTTAAGGATTCCTGTATAAGAAGCTGCATTGTCAGTCTTAACCATGTTAATTGCGAATGCATCATATTTGTCTGGGTTTCCTAAACGGTTTGTGATGTTAGATTCAGTTTGTCCATCTCCACCAATGTATTCAACATCTAAATTCAATAAGTCATCATATTTTTCTAATAATGGTTGGTAAGTTGAACTTAAGAAGTTATCAGAAGCATTGTAGATATTTAACCAAACGCTCTTCTTAGCGTGATCTTTTTCATCTAATTGATTAGAAACTGGAGCATAAGTAACTGTTGAATCTAAGAAATCTTTATAGTTGTCAGCAGTAACAGCAACGTTTAATGCATAGTAAGAACGTTGATCCTTATTGTATGTAAATACATCTGAGCTTAATACGTTTCCAGCATCATCTTCTGTACCGATACCTGTATCGATATCAACACCATCTAAAGCATTACGTAATACTCTTAATGTTAAATAAGCTTGAACGTCAGCATGTTGAGAAATTGTTCCACCATATCCTTCAGCGATTGCAGCAACTGCATCTGAGTTAGCATCGTATCCGAATGTAGGAACTTTGTTTTCTTTTGACCAAGCATTGAACATTGACATACCCATACCATCGTTGTTAGAAGCTACAACGTCAACTTCATCACCGAATGAAGCAGTCCATGTACCGATTGTATTACCAGCAGTAGCAGCATCCCAAGTTGCACCTGAAGAGTTCTTCATTTCTTGAGAAGCAAGTTCTCTTACTGTATAAGTTTTTCCATTAATTTCTAACGAGCCATCTTGAACACTCTTAGATTTACCATCATTATTAATACCAGCTGGATCACTTACGATTTCACCATCTTTTTCAACAGCTGTACCTAAAGCTTTACGAACACCTCTTGTACGAGCGATAGAATCATTGTGACCAACATCACCAATAGCTAATACGTAACCGATAACGCCATCTCCGTTACGATCTAATGTATCGATATTCTTTTCGATATATTCTTTAATCATTTGTCCTTGAAGTTCAGCACCTTGATTTGCATCGAAACCAACATAATAAGTATCTTTGTTAAAGTTTAATGCATCCTTGTCTAATTCACCAGTTGAACTGTTAGAAGGTTGACGGTTATACCATACTAAAGGTTTGTCAGCATTCGCAACACTAGAACCACCAGTTTTTCCTTCATCTCCTCCATTGCTACAAGCAGTTAATGCAACACCCATAGATAAAGCTGCAGCAATTGTTAAAAATCTTTTGTTCATATTATCCTCCTAATGTAGATTTTTACATTAAGACGCTTTCCCATACAGATACTTCGCTTGATTATAATATGATTGGCAGCCGGGTGTTCCAAAAATAATTTTTAATTTGTTATTTGCTTGCTGTATTTGAAACAAAGCCATTTGTCGTGAAATCAATTTATATAAGGCTTAACTAGCAATTTGGTGACTTTGCTATAATTCTGCGTTTTATCACTTATGC
>ENA-OPSF01000423-OPSF01000423.1-human-gut-metagenome-genome-assembly--contig:-NODE-423-length-39000-cov-5.740095_pt1 | contig 39000 bp, 32 predicted proteins | sample MGYA00241452_ERZ501896 | MGnify/ENA primary metagenome ERZ501896 (study PRJEB25962, sample SAMEA2042111) | human gut metagenome | biome: human gut; feature: human-associated habitat; material: faeces... | reverse complement strand
ATTCCCGTCAGCCAGCCACGGACATTATAGGCATACGTCAGCTTGTTGGTGGCACTTCCGTGCAGGGACTTTGATTGCAGTCTTCCCAAGTTGTCATACGCATAGTCGGCAAGGGTTATCTTGGTGCCGCCTAGCGTATGCTCCACCTTCAAGAGTCTGTCCGCATGGTCGTAGCTGTAAGTATACACTTCCGTGCGGGTTGTTTTTCCGCTTGCCGTGTGGGTATGGGTCACTGTAGCAGGCTTGTTTGTAAAAGTATAGACGGTAGCTGCTACATCATAACCACCCAAAGGATTACTTTGTACAGTCTTCACCACACGTCCCTTGATGTCATAGTAGTATGCGGTATAAATCTTGTTACTACTACCAAGTACCGTTGCCACACTTGCAGTCAAGGCACCTTTTCCATTGCCCGAAGCATCATCAGGGAAATTGCTGTTATTGAAACCTGCTTGCGAACGGAAAGCGTAACTGTCATAGAAGTGCTGCACAAGTACATTCGTTCCAGAAGTGGTCACTTTGTTGGTACAAGTCCCCTGTTCCGTCAGGCGGTTCAGCCCGTCGTACTTGTAGTACGTCCAGTTACCGGATGTAAGGGCACGCTGGTTGCCGTCCTGCGAGAATACCAGGCGGTCGGCATTGTCATACACCATTTCCATATATCCCGCACCGGGAAGCTTCTTCCAGATACAACGGTTACGTCCGTCGTATTTGTACTGGAAGGCATACAAGTCGAGATTGGCCAAGCTTTGGTACATAGGCTGGAGCACGAAACAAAGATTGCTTTTGTCGTCATACACATAGTAAGTGTCGTGCGTTTCGCTGCCCTTCATCTGACGGGACAATACAACATGTCCCATCTTGTCGGTGAAGGTGTAGCTCACGTTCAGGTCTTCATCGGTGGTTTTAACGACCGAAAGCTGGCCGGAAGCATAGCTGCCGTTGCTCGTCAGTGCGCCTGCACTGCTTACGCCATAGTTGATGCAGTTCAACTGCGCGTTAGCCGTACTGTTGGCCAGATAGTCCGTATTGACGGAATGCCCGCCATGCCATGCGGCTCCCGGTCCGTATTCCTTGACGGTACGGTTCAGCGGAGAAGCCTCGTACACCGGCTGGCCGTAAGGACGCGAGTCGTTGCCATAGTTGCTGGGCGCACTGCTCTTGAATGCAGCAGGCGCCACATACTCGGCAGACGAGACTATCGGCAGCCAGGAATTCACGGCACGTCCTGCAACGTCGTACTCCTGCAGCGTCACCAGATTGCTGTTGCTTGCCGTCACCTTCTTCAATACCGTCTGGAACGGACGTCCCAGACCGTCATAATACTCCACCTTGTCCAGGTATTTCCCTCCCGTTTCATCCAGCATGCTACGGGTACGCACATAATTGTGGCTGGCATCCTGCGCCGCTGTTGTCAGTGCATAGCACAGCAACGCCATGAACATATATTTTCGTTTCATACAATTCTTTCGTTTCATTGGGGTTTGTAATTATACTGATATTCGTTCACTACCTTTCCATTATGGTCCTTAACCTGGAACAAGCGGTTGAAGTCGTCATAGGCAAAGGTCGCTTTCTCTTTATTCGGTTCTACAATTTCCGTAACACCCACAAGCGGGCGATAGAGATAGGTAGTAACCAAAGCATTGTCGTTGGCAAGCCCGTTTCGCACTGTGTTCAGGACAGCTGTAATAGACGCAGTATTCACATTGGCTGGCAGTTGGCTGATGCTCGCCGACGAGATTTTCTCTACAGCCTCATACGTCTTTCCTTCTATCTTGGCCACCGGATAAAGATTGTTATAGGCCCATAGGAAGCTCACCGGCAAATTGTTGCGTATATAACCCAGCAGCCGGCCTCTTGAAGTGTACTTGCCAAACCAAATATCCTGCACATAGGCTCCCGCATAATCGGCCAGTGTCTTGGGAGTAGTAGAGCTGAATTTCAACGTACGTTTGGGCAATATCATGTTGAGCGTGTCTTTATATTCCGTCTTCGACGCATTCACCACTTTGCCGGCAGAGAGTTCGACGCGTTCTATGGGTATGCCCACCATATATTTCCCTTTCATCTTGACGGAAACGGCATCCGTAAAGCTGTTTGCATATTTAAACTGCTTTTCTTTCTCCACCCCGTGCTTGTTGCTCTTCAAGGAAGAAAGTACCCCATAGTCAGTATAGGCATATCTCTCTTCGTCCACTATATTGCCTTCAGCGCGATAGTCGGTAGTCACTTTCTTGCTGAGATAGTACGATTGTGCCCACAGATTGTAAGGCTGCATGGTACGGGTAGGATGGGAATAATCCGGATTGAAATAATAGTTGCGTATTTTCGGTGCCCAAACCTCTTCCGAAGAAGAAGGTGAGTAGGTGTACTCCTCTCTCTTCAGCAGTTTATGATTTTTATCCCTATATTCTACCGACGAAAGTTTACCGTTCTCATAGTCAGGCACCGTAGGAATGCCGGCCAGGTATATATCAGTAACCTCATCCGGAACGTTATGGTATCTGTAAGTGGTATATCCCTGAGTATCCATGTCGCCATATGATTCACTGACCGCCGTATATCCCACAAGGTTTCCTCTGGAAAGATTCGTCAAAGGGATATAAGGAGCAGATTGAATCAGTTCATAGTAAGCATTCATCCAGTTTCCCGCCCAACTTTGCATTTGTTCTACATAGACCGGTGCGTTGAATACCGGCTTCACCATCAGCTTTGCATCCTGATATTCAAACTTACGCCAACTCTGGTTACCGTTGCCGTCCGTATTCGTGATGGACTTGATGCGCAGCCCGGCACCCAGGTAATCCTTATCCAAGGGAGCATTCGTTTTGCCTACTATCTCTACCGAAATATTGATAGGATACTCCAACCTTACATTCTGCACTGCCAATGTCACACGATACGTACCTCTGTCCAGTTGCTTTTCAGTGTCATCAGGCCAGGGCTCCATCACATCATAATCGGGAGAAGAGAACAAGGTTCTATAACCATTACCCTCTTTCTTTTCGAGTTGTGTTGTGTAAGTAAGCGACGAAGCAAGATGTTCACTGGGATGAGGTTCGTCATGTCTTCTGCGGATGATAATCTTGGGATTGGCATCGTCCACTTCAAAAGGCTCGCCAATATACATAAGGACAGGAGCTCCGGGTGCTACGGGCGGCATACCGTTGTCTACCAGGTTAAGGGTTCCTTCGCGCAAGGGGGGCATCATAGGCAAAGTTTCAAAACGATGTCCTTCATACTCAAAGGTAGTTGTGCCACCCGTAGGATAGGTGATAGTGCGCAGCGTCCCTATCTTGCACAACGCCTCATTGAATGAACGGTCCATACCTTCTTTGAACAAGCTCGTCTTACTGCTCGGCTTTATCGACTCCGACCAATAAATGCTGGGGCTAATCTTTAAAGAAGCAGTCATTGGTGACGCACCGTTGTAGAATCCCCAGGCATCTACAGACAGAGAGCGTTTGGGCGGCAATTTCCCCATATTGTAATCCATGGTATATACATTGTTCTTCTTCGAACCAGCCACATCATATACCTTCGACAATAACAAACGGTCATCATAACCATTGGTAGTGGCAGCCATTCCGCTAAGCAGATATTTATACTCCAGCATGGTGGTCTTGATAAGGTTACCGGCAGTATCACTCACCTTGATACTCGACAGCTTCTGTACCTTTTTTCCGGTTTCCGCACTCTCTATATCCTCACGATCAGTTGTACCGAATTCTACTTTACCCCCTTCAAAAGTAATAGCCGACAATGTCCATTGCTCTATCTTGGAGTATGAGTAATTGTAGTTGAACTTATTGGTGAAATACTGCGGAGATTGTGAAGACAATTGGCCATTCACTATTTTAGACAAAGATATAACGTCTTCTGTAGTAGAAATGGGAGTAAAAATACTTTCTTTTTTGTAACTAAACGTAATCTTTCCACCGTTGGGAGATGTCACAGAGTCAAGCATCCAGGCTGTTACAATCTGCGGTTCGTTATAGTATGGAAATATATGACTTCTAGTTATATCTGTTTGAAAAAAATCAATGGTATTTAAGAAATAGTATGTGATTTCTTTTGTCGAGAAGGAATAGACATATCCTTCCAAGTCCGTCATGGTCCATGTTTTGTTACTTGTATTGTATACCATCTTTACCACTTTTTCTTGTGTTTGGATGGTAGGGACGGCATTCAGTTGTCGGTTGTTCTTCAATACGTCGAAATACATGGAGCCCGAATGTCCGCCTGCATTGAAGTAAAACATATCAGGTTCGGCATCATAGTCACCTTTGAAATAACCCATATACTTCTCCAAATTCTGGTCGGTCACTTCAAATCTGGGATTGGTCAGCCACGGAGCATCAGTAAGGTTATAGCACCCACGTGCTGCAAAGTCGTCCGTACCCTGCACTTGTCTGACGACGCACCCTCCTGCCTGGAGGGTCCATCCAAGGCCGATCCAAGTAGCTTCTTGTGCAACACGTGTTCCGTCCGTATGGTAGGATAGTGCAATGGGGAACTTCTTTCCGTCAAGGTCAATCTCGTAGATCGGGATAGTCAGATTGGCTTGCCCCACATAATTGTCGGTAGGTATCATGCCGAAAGTTCCCAATGAAGCTGCATTGGGAGATACCGGAACAATCCGGAAGTTGGTTTCAGGATGGCCATCCTGCGAATACATAACCGTTGCCTTCAGTAAAAGGAACAGTAATAAAAACAAGGATATTCTTTTCATGATAAATCGTTGTTATTAGAAAAATTATTCAATATGTTTTGCGGGATAAGGGATGGGGGAGGCTGTTTTCCAAGCCTCTCCCATTCCCTTGCTGGCTTTTCAGCCTCCTACAGTGGCATCGCCTGCACGCCCAGCACACTGGCTATGGTGGCAATGATGGTGCCCACAATTTTCAAGATATCTTTCCAGGTTTCTTTGCTTATTTTCATAATTCCATGTTTTAAGGATGATTGTTTTAAAATTCTTTACTTACCTCGAAGCACGGACACTGCTTCACCCACTCCCACGGCTCCACCGTCCCATCTCCGTCCAAATCGGGACTGAGGTCGCGGTGGCCGCATACACGGGCGTTCCGGAACTGTTGTAGCAGCTGGTACACCAGCAGGTGCAGGGCCGAACGCTGCTCCGGCGTACGGGTATCCTTCGGATTTCCCCGGGCATCCAGCCCGCCTTCGTAGCAGATACCTATCGAATACTTGTTGTGACCGCGGCAATGCGCACCGGGCAGTTCCAAGGAACGGGTTCCGAGCACAGTACCGTCTCTCCGGATATAGTAGTGATAGCCCGTCGTGCGGAAGCCACGGCGGCGGTGCTCTGCCTCCAGAACCTCGGAAGTAAGCGTACAGCCCTCTCGCGTGGCGCTGCAATGCACCACGATGTAGTTGATTTTTCGCATAAGATTAGTTAGTGATTAATGATTGAAGATTAGTAATTTATGATTTGACGATTTACGATGTACGATTACTTTTCGTATCATAAATGCCTGCATAGGCGCGGTTATTTAGCAGTACGAATTTCAATCGTACATCGTAAATCGTCAAATCGTAAATGGCCTTATCCCAACGGATTTTCACCTTGGTCACCGTCGTTACCGCCCGAGCCACCGTCGTTGCCGCCCGAACCTGCCGTGTCCTGAAGGTCGAAGCGCACGCACTTCACCCCGGTCACCAGCGAACGGGTAGACACCGTATGGTCCAGATTACGCTTGGAGGTGGGCAGAAAACGCACTCGTAGTGTGGACTGGGTAGCCGACACCTTCAGAGGGTCTTCCACACCGTTCATGGTGGACTTCATCGTAAGGCGGAAAGTACCCAGACCGTCCAGCGTCACGCTCTCGGAAGACTGCAGGTGGCGAGTCATCACGGTCACCAGGTTGTCGATGACATTCTTCGAGTCACCCGTAGAGAGGGAAGACAACTCCGCAATCTCCTTAGCCACCTGCTCGGTGTCCACATTCCCCGTCAGCACCACGCGGGGATAGAAAAGCTTCTTGCCCTCTTTGTTGGCAAGAACCGACTGAAATGATTTGTAAATTACTGGCATAGTAGTTTTGTTTTAAAAATTAATAGTTTGTCTTGAAATTCAAGGATTCGTTTTTTTCAAATGAAACAACATTGTTTTATTTTCGTGTATTAAGCTTAACCACATTGCAAAGATAACGCTATCCGGAAAAGTGTGCAAATTAAAAAAACCGTTTTTCTTCATGAAATTATTCACAAATCGAAAACTTTACTTACAGCACAGGCTCAGCAGGTATCGCCCCGGTTGCCGTATCTTGCCATGACTCTCGCGCAAGGCATAGAAGCCCTTCCACAAAGGGTGGCCGATAGCACCGAAATTACTTTTGAGGATAATGGCATACTGCTCTTGCGGAGGAATATGGAACTGCTTCAGATTGAAAAGCAACCCGTCCAGGTTGCGGTCCGTGCCATCCTGCGGCGGTTGCAGTTGCTCTATTTTCCGAAGATATTCCCCCTCCGCGGATGGCACATCCGCACCCTCAGTGCCCCCGGTTCCGGGGGAACTATGGAGGAGGGGATTTTCTTTGCTGTGTTGTGATGTGCTATGCTCTGCTGTGCTATATGTACCCGATGTCGCATTTTCGGGCTTAAATGCTGCACTTTCGGCAGCGGACGGCACGCTTCCATTGGCAGACGGCACTCTCCCGGCGGCAGTCGGCGCGGCCTCGTCATCGCTCTGAGAATCATCCACCAGACAATAACGTGTGTCTATGGCGGAAGATTTCCGGCGCTTGGTACTGAACAGATACTGCCGCTGTATCTCGGCAGAAGTCAGGATGGCGTATTTGCCGAAAAGGGCGGCATTGAAAATGCCGTACTCCACAGCCAGGGCAAGAATGCGCTTCACGTCGGCAGCCGTCTTTTCATAGAGGCAGGCGGAAAGGTCTTCGTAGAAAAGCTCGTCGGCACACACGTAATAGCCTTCGTCGGCATAAATGCAGGAGAGGGCGCCCAGCAGAATGGCAAAGGAGCCGTCACCCTCACGTTTCATGATGCGGCGCACCAGACGGTCGTGCATGAAGTCTGTGTTCAAGGGGAAATAGTCAAGTCCCCGTTTTTTGATTCTGGACATGGTTTGATGATTAGGGGTTAGTGATTAGGGGGAGAGAGCGGCTTGTATCATTCTATATCACCTGCTTCGCATAGGCGTTTCCGCTTGCGGAGCACGCTTTCGCGCACTACCTTCAAAGCATTCAGAATAAGATACATACGAAGGGTACAGTCCGAAATTTCAGTGATGACCGGATAACGGAGGGGATTGCTTGCTGGAAGTGAGCGACGGTAGCGGGCGTTGCTCATCGCCCTACGGCATTCCTTGCAATAATTGTCGGGGGCAAGCGTACGCTTGTCTACATAAAAAGAATCAACGGGCAGTTCTCTGTGGCAACATCCACAGAAACGAACATTTTTTTCAATAATCTGTTCCATAACCATTTTTTGTTAAGAATTAGTACAATAATATTTTTTCGGCACGCCCCTGCCAAAGATGCTTGTAGGGGCTGTTTGCTGGAAGTATATATCCAGCGTATTCTATCTATACATCCAGCGCGTTGCATCTATACTTCCAACGCACCTCATCTATACATCCGGCAAGGCGGATGCCCATTTTTTCAAATTCGTAAGTATTTTTGCTAAATTCGGATGCTTCCGGATAAAAGACCAGATGTGTATTTTCCATAAATCCCTCCCTTTTATTTGCATTTATAAAACATGATATGTATTTTTGTCCCAACAAAGATAATGCTGTTTTCATTTATAAAACAAACAAATCGGGAATTAAATTCTTAAATAAGACGTAAGACAGTATAAATGAGGAGATAATAGTTTCTGAATAATTTACACGTAAAAACTGAAGAATATGGCGAATGACAAAGACCCGGTATTTTGTGCGGCAGACATCATAAAACGTGCCAAACTGGCGAAAGAATTCAAGACAGACAGCGAACTTGCCGCCTTTCTGGGTATATCACGCTCCACACTGAGCAACTGGAACGCCCGCAACAGCATCGACTTCCCCCTGCTGCTGGGCAGCCTGGACGACGTGGACTACAACTGGCTGCTGACGGGAAAGGGCTCGCCTGCACATCATTCAAAATTCTGTGACAATGACTTGGTACAAGGTGAAGTGGAAATACTTCACACACCGAAAACAGCCGACCCTATGGACGACCGTAGCGTGACCCTCTATGACATCTCTGCCGCCGCCAACCTGAAGACACTGCTGGCTGACCGCCCGCAGTACGCCTTGGGGCGGATTGTAATTCCCAATATCCCTGTGTGCGACGGTGCCGTCTACGTCTCGGGCGACTCGATGTATCCCATCCTCAAGTCCGGCGACATCGTAGGCTTTAAGTCCATCCGCGACTTCACCGACGTCATCTACGGTGAAATGTATCTCGTCTCCTTCGAGCGGGGCGGCGACGAATACCTGGCAGTGAAATACGTCAACCACTCGGAACGGCCGGACTGCATCCGTCTGGTGAGCTACAACAACCACCACGACCCCATGGACCTGCCGCTGGCGGCAGTCAATGCAATGGCCATCGTGAAGTTCTCGATAAGGAAGAATATGATGATGTAGAGGGCGGCATTATCACCGGAAATTTCGTAAGAAAGCTCCTGGCAAGGACTATTTAACAAGCAAACAGAGAAATTATACAAAAAAAGCTTGTAATTTATTCTTTTATCTTATTTTTGCGATGCCATAGGCATAATAATAAGTATCCGGAAAAAAACATGCTTATTCCATCCAATAGAACAAAGAGGGAGTGCATTCTTTCAAGGTTATGTTTTCTAGTGCTTTCAGTATGGGTGTTCCTACCTTCCGCAGCACAGAACAATCCCTACAAGATAGACGATGCACTCTACCCCATCTACCAGCGGGCTTCCAAGCAGGCACGCCAGCAGGAGGGGTTGCTGGTGGCCGACACTTTGTATCAACAGGCTCTGAAGCTCGGTGACAAAAAAGCACAATGCCTGGCATACATCATCCCCCTGCAGTTCTATATATCCCAAAAAGATGATAGCAAAATAGAAAAGGCATCCACTGACCTGAAAGAGATTTCACGTGCCAATAACTATCTGCAATATTATTATCACGCTTGGAGCAGCGAAATCATCTACTTCCTGAACCAACAACGCTCATTGCTCGCCTTGCAGAAAGCGGAAAAAATGAAAAAGCAAGCTTTTGCCGACAGATACCCTTACGGTATCTTCAGCTGTATCCGAACCATGGGCCATATCTACAAATCACGCGGAAACTTCGACCTCTCCGCCCAATACTATCAGGAAGCCTTGGACTATATGCTGAAGAATATGCCCGACCAGGATCCCAGCCAACTATACTCAAGCCTTGCCGAATATTACCGTAACACCCAAAAAGATTACGCCACCGCACTGGACTATTGCGAAAAAGCCTTGAAGAGCGCCAAAACAGAACGGAACATAGCCCAAGCCATGATAGAGAAATGCCTGATACTATTCCGGCAGGGGCGTATAGATGAATTCAACGACTGCTATAAAGAAGCCGTACAAATGGCGGACCGTTGCAAGCTCTCTGCCAACGTTTCCCTACTGATAGCCCACATCAGCAAGAACATACTGGACAAACAGTATGAGCAGGCCCATGCCCACGCTGACCAATTGTCCGAGAAAGGCTTGCAACAACATGCTTACATTTACGAATACGCCAAAGACTATCCCAATGCCATCAAATATCTGAAAAAATACCACCAGCAGTTGGATTCGACGAACAATCTCCTGCAACTGTCGGACATCGCCGAACTGAACACCCAGATAGGCGCCGAACGTCTGAAAATGGAAAACATACAGGCCACCTCGCGCTACCGCATCACTCTTTTCAGCATTGTCACCGGCTTTTTGCTGTTATCCCTGCTTTTCCTGATGCTCTACCTCCACCGCAAACGTAAAGTCAACCTCGAACTATGCCACAAGAACGAGGAACTTTCCGAAGCACGCGACCAAGCCGAAGCAGCCAACAAGGCAAAGAGCATCTTCCTGCAGAACATGAGTCACGAAATACGGACACCGCTCAACTCTATCGTGGGCTTCTCACAACTCATCACTTCCCCCGACGCGAACCTTTCCCAAGAGGAAAGGCAGGATTTCTGCCATCTCATACAGCACAATTCCGACCTCCTCCTTACACTGGTGGGGGACATCCTCAGCGCAGCCGAGTTGGAAAGCAACAGATACACCATGAAGATAGCGCCGCACAGTTGCAACAAGCTCTGCCGGGAAGCCATAACCACCGTTGAACACCGCAAGCCCGAAGGCGTGAAGCTCTACTACACCTCCGAAGTGGACGACTGCTACGAACTGAGCACCGACGGGCAACGTGTGTGCCAGATACTCATCAACTTCCTTACCAATGCAGAGAAACACACCACACAAGGCGAAATCCGCCTGCACTGCTCTCTCACAGAGAATCCCGGATACGTCACCTTCTCCGTCACCGATACCGGTACCGGCATTCCCCCGGAATACTCGGAAACCATCTTCGAACGTTTTGAAAAGGCCGACAACTTCGGGCAAGGCACCGGCCTGGGACTCAATATCTGCCGCCTCATCGCCGAACGGCTGAAAGGGAAAGTGCTGCTGGACAAGGAGTACAAGGAGGGGGCAAGGTTCGTGTTTGTACTGCCGGTGAAAAAATCCATTTGAAGAGCAAGACCAAAACAACAAAGGCCGCCTCTTCTGCATCCTCCGAAACATCGGTATCTGCAGAAGGGCAGCCTTCTATATAAATAGCCGTAAAGCTATGCTGATTATAAACCGAATGCGGCTTTCACCTTGTCCACATAGTCCAGCTTCTCCCAGGTGAAGAGTTCCACTTCAATGTCCTTGTTGCCTTCGTAGCGGTTCTTGAAATGCTTGACGATGGTCTGCGGCTCGCGGCCCATATGTCCGTAGGCAGCAGTCTCCTGATAGATGGGGTTGCGCAGTTTCAGGCGGTCTTCTATCGCCTTGGGGCGAAGGTCGAACAGCTCGTCAATCTTACGGGCAATCTCACCGTCGCTCATATTGACGTGGCTGCGGCCATAAGTATCTACGAAGATATTGATGGGGCGTGCCACACCGATAGCGTAACTTACCTGTACCAGCATTTCGTCGGCAACGCCGGCAGCCACCAGATTCTTGGCAATGTGGCGGGCTGCATAAGCTGCGCTGCGGTCTACCTTAGAGGGGTCCTTTCCGGAGAAAGCGCCGCCGCCATGGGCACCCTTGCCGCCGTAGGTATCTACGATAATCTTGCGTCCCGTCAGCCCGGTGTCACCGTGAGGACCACCGATTACGAACTTGCCCGTGGGGTTGACGTGATATGTGATACGGTCGTTGAACAGTGCCAGCACTTTTTCATGATGGATGGAGGCAATGACACGCGGCATCAGAATCTCGATTACATCCCGGCGGATTTGGGCGAGCATTTCCTCGTCGGCCTTCAGCTGGGCGGCATCACTGTCGTCGGCAGGCTGGACGAAGTCGTCGTGCTGGGTGGAGACTACGATAGTGTCGATGCGTACGGGTGTGCCGTTGTCATCATATTCGATGGTCACCTGGCTCTTGGCGTCGGGACGGAGGTAGGTCATCACCTTGCCCTCGCGACGGACATCTGCCAGCACTTGCAGGATGCGGTGTGCAAGGTCCAGTGAAAGCGGCATGTAATTCTCCGTTTCGTTGGTGGCGTAGCCGAACATCATTCCCTGGTCTCCGGCACCTTGTTCCATGGGGTCCTGTCGCTCCACGCCGCGGTTGATGTCGGGGCTCTGCTCGTGGATGGCGCTCAGCACGCCGCACGAATTGCTCTCGAACATATACTCGCCTTTGGTATAGCCGATTTTCTTGATTACTTCACGCGCGATAAGTTGAAGGTCAACATACGCTTTGGTTTTCACTTCTCCAGCCAGCACTACCTGTCCGGTAGTAACCAGAGTTTCGCAAGCTACTTTCGAACTGGGGTCATACGCCAACAGTTTGTCAAGCACAGCGTCCGATATTTGATCGGCCACTTTGTCGGGGTGTCCTTCAGACACCGATTCGGATGTGAATAAATATCCCATTTCAGTTGAGAATTGATAGTTGATAATTGATAATTCAACGAATGGCGGAAGGAGGTGTGTGGAGTAGATGCATCCGGCACACAAACGTGCCGTCAGAAAAGGATGTGTTTTAGCATTTTTTTCTGTGGTTGCAAGCTACTCAAATCTCTCCACATATCGTTTTCGGGGGCAAAGATAGTGCAAACCGAACGCAGAACAAAATGAACTTGTTCATTTTTTATGCTGAAGTGCAGCCTATCTTCGCTTTTCGGAGGCAAAGATAAAAAAGAAATCTTGTATCTGCGCTACAGATAGCAGAGATTAACACTGATTTTGCAACAATTCCCCGATTGTCTTTCCCAATACCGGATGCACCACGCCTGAAGCAATCTCCGCCAACGGCTCCATCACGAAACGGCGTTCCTGCATCAGCGGATGAGGAAGTTTCAGTTCGGGAGTATCCAGCAAAACGGGAGTACCGTCATCGGCAAAACAGAGCAACAGGTCGATGTCTATCACACGGTCGCTATACACTGCATTGACAGACTTATGCGTACGCCCCATCTCCCGCTCGATTTCCTGCGTCGTTTGCAACACCTCCAAAGGTGCCAAAGCAGTGTCTACGCAGAGTGCGGCATTCAGAAAAGTATTATCGGAAGAAAAGCCCCACGGGGCAGTAGCATAAAAAGCAGATAGGGAAATCACTTCCCCTATCTGCTTTCTTATCTTTTGGACGGCCATGCGGAGGTTCTGCTCCTTATCGCCGAGATTGGTACCAAGACTGAAATAAACAACCATAATTACCGGTCTGTAATCAGCATCGCATCTCCATACGTACCAAAGCGGTACTCTTCCTTCAATGCCACATTGTATGCCTCCATCACCTGCTCGTAACCGCCGAAAGCGGCAACAATCATCAGCAGGGTACTGAGCGGCATGTGGAAGTTGGATATCATGGCATTGGCCACGGTAAAGTCGTACGGCGGGAAGATGAACTTGTTGGTCCAACCCTCGTATTCCTTCAAATGTCCGTCGGTGCTGACGGTGCTCTCGATGGCACGCATCACGGTGGTACCTACGGCACAGACTTGGCGGTTCAGGTCTTTGGCATGGTTCACAATCCGCACGGCTTCCTCGTTCACAATCATCTGCTCGGAGTCTGTCTTGTGCTTGGTGAGGTCTTCCACATCAATGTCGCGGAAGTTACCCAAGCCGGCATGCAGGGTGATGTAGGCAAAGTCAATACCCTTGATTTCCATACGCTTCATCAGCTCGCGGCTGAAGTGCAGGCTGGCGGTAGGCGCCGTAACAGCTCCTTCGTTGCGTGCAAAAATAGACTGGAAACGTTCGGCATCGTCCGGCTCTACGGGACGGTTGATGATGCTGTGGGGCAGCGGCGTTTCGCCCAGCGCATAGAGCGCCTTCTTGAACTCATCGTGCGGACCGTCGTAAAGGAAACGAAGCGTACGCCCGCGCGAAGTGGTGTTGTCGATAACCTCAGCCACCATGGAGTCGTCGTCACCGAAGTAGAGCTTATTGCCGATACGTATTTTACGGGCAGGGTCCACCAGTACATCCCACAACCGGAGCTCTTCGTTCAACTCACGCAACAAGAACACTTCAATACGCGCACCGGTCTTTTCCTTGTTACCGTACAAGCGGGCAGGGAAAACCTTGGTGTCGTTGAAGATAAACACATCTTTGTCATCAAAATAGTCCAGAACATCCTTGAACATCTTGTGCTCAATCTCACCCGTCTTACGGTGCAACACCAACAGACGTGACTCGTCTCTGTACTTCGTGGGGTGCAAAGCTATCTTCTCTTCGGGAAGCTTGAATTTGAATTGCGACAGTTTCATAATTAGTTATGAGTTATAAGTTATGAGTTATTTATTATTTATATCAGTCTGTTTTAGTCATAAGAGGGTATGAGTTATCCGGCAGTATGCTACACTTCATAGCAAATAACTTATAACTCATAACTTATAACTAAATATCTATCTCCTGCGCCTCTATCCACTCTTTGAAATCGAGGGGATTGAGGCAGTCTGCCAGCCGGACGTCGCCTACACGGGTACGCTCCAAGGCGGTGAGGTGAGCGCCGCTCTGCAGGGCTTCGCCGATGTCACGTGCCAGGGCGCGGATATAGGTTCCTTTGCTGCATACTACGCGTACCTTTATCCACGGTTCGGCAATACCCAGCCCGTCGTCCAGCAGCTCTATCTCGTCGATGACGAGCAACTTGGGTTTCAGCTCTACCTCCTCTCCCTTGCGGGCAAGGTCGTAGGCACGTTTCCCGTTCACCATACATGCCGAGAAGGCGGGAGGCACTTGCTGTATCTCGCCGATGAACTTCTTCAGCGTCTCATCCACCAGTCCGCGGGTGATGTGCTCCGTGGGATAGGTGGCATCTATCTCATGTTCCAGGTCGTAAGAGGGAGTGGTGGCGCCCAACCGGATGGTGGCGACGTACTCCTTCGTGTGATACTGGAATTCCTCAATCCGTTTCGTGGCCTTGCCCGTACAGACTATCATCACCCCCGTAGCAAGCGGGTCGAGGGTACCGGCATGGCCTACTTTCAACTTCTTCTCCTTTATCCGCCGGCAGATGTGGTAACGCGCATGTCCCACAACCTTGAACGATGTCCACCCCAGCGGTTTATTGAAATAGAGGACTTCTCCTTCTTTAAAATTCATTGGCCTCTCCCCTAACCCCTCCCCGGTAGGGAGGGGGATAAAATGGTACAACTTAATATTTTTCTCTTATTGATTTCCGGAGTAATCAGTCTTTCCCCCACACAAGGAGGGGACTTTAGCTTAATATGAGCGTTATGACACCGGCTATCGCGCAATAGATGGCAAAATAAATCAGCTTGCCCTTCTTCACAATATTTATCATCCACTTGCAGGCCAGGCAGCCCGAAACAAAAGCAGCCAGGAAACCTACCACCAGCGAAAGCGCCGGAATATCCCCCGCAACCGCCTCACCTTTCATCATCTTCATCCCATCCAGCAGTGCCTCACCCAAGATGGGAGGCATCACCATCAGGAAAGAGAACTGTGCCAGCTTCGCCTTGTTGTCGCCCAGCAACAGACCGGTTGCAATGGTACTGCCCGAACGGGAAAGCCCCGGAAGCACCGCGCATGCTTGTGCAAGACCGATGATAAAGGCATCCTTCATGCTGATGTTCTCCTTCTGCTTCGGCTTATAATAATAGGAGAAAGACAGCAGCAGAGCTGTCAGCAGCAGGCAGCAGCCCACAACGACCAGTCCCGAACCGAAAATGGCCTCTACTTCGTCCTTGAAAAATACCCCCACAATGCCGATAGGTATCATGGATACCAGTATATTGATGACGTAACGTGTCTCCTCGTTCATCTGCCACTTGAACAGTCCCTTGAAAATCCAGTCAATCTCTTTCCAGAGTATCACCAGCGTACTGAACACCGTAGCCACATGTACCACTATCGTAAAAGCAAGATTCTCCTCTCCCTCAATACCGAACAATGCCGAACCTATGGCGAGGTGTCCGCTACTGCTCACCGGCAGATATTCGGTCAGTCCTTGAATAAGCCCAAGGATAAGCGCTTCAAACCATTCCAATTTGTTTAAGTTTTTAAGTTCTTGAGTTGCCGGAGGGGCTGTCCGGAAGCTCTGTTACTACTTTCTTTCTGATTATTTTTCAGACGCAGATAACGCAGATGACACGGATTTCTAATATTCCAATCTGCGTCATCTGTGTAATCCGCGTCTGAAAGTTTACTCCTCTGCACGACAGCTTTTAGGCTTGCGCAGCACGGCATATATCATGAACACAAACCCCAGCAGGCAAACTACCGGAGCCACCTTGATGCGTCTCACACTAAAAATGTCCGGCTCAAAGGTCGTCGGGGTAGACGCGGGACCGGTCATCAGAAGAAAACCAATGATAACCACCGCCATTCCGATGCCAAGCAGGATAAAATTGGTCTTATCAAAAGCGAATTTCTCTTTACTCATCTATACATTTACTATTTTACTATTTACAATTTACTATTTGGAGGCTGCGATAACAGTGCTTTCTCTCTATGCACTTCAAGGCGTTAAATATAATACAGTGTGCTTGCCTTCATCCTCAGATATTTGTTGATGGAAAGCAAAGCGCACAGCCACGTAATAAGTACACCGAACACCAGCACGGCACCCGACACCAGCACCATCACCTCGGGCGTAATCACCTTGACCAACTCCGGTTCGTAGGACACCAGCCAATAGGCGGCTCCCCACAGAATGCTGTCGGCTATGAAAGCGGCCAGCACACCTATCCAGAAATTGCGCCGCAGAAACGGACGACGGATGAATGCCCAGCTTGCTCCCACCAGCTTCATGGTGTGGATAAGGAAACGCTTGGAATATATAGCCAGACGGATGGTGTTGTTTATCAGCGCAAAGGAGATAAACGTCAGTATCACAGCCAGCCCCAGCAGCATCAAGCTGATATTCCTTATATTATCGTTCACGGCATCTATCAAGTCTTTCTGGTAGAGCACTTCCTGGATATTGGTATTCTTTTTAATCAGTTTCTCTATTTTGGCGATGCTGTCCGAATTGGCATAGTCGGAATGCAGCTTGATTTCGATGGAGGCAGTGAAAGGATTGTAGCCGAGGAACTCTTGCGGGTCCGTACCCATCGCCTCAGTCTGCTCGCGGAGTGCCTGCTTCTTGGAAATGTATTCCGTCTGCTTCACAAAAGCCTCCTTGTCCAGCCTCTTCTGAAGCTTCAGGATGTCGCTCTCCTTCATGTCGTCACTGACAAGCACGGAGAAACTGATGTTCTCCTTGACGTACACGGAAAGATTATGAGCCGCGAGCACAAAGAATACAACCAGCCCCAACAGCAGTAACACCAGCGTCGTACTGATGCTGGACGTAATGAACTGCATGTCAAAATAGGATACCGAGTTATTCTTTGCTTTCATTATACCAATTATAAGTTACGAGTTACAAGCTACAAGTTATGTAAATCAGTCGCTATTAATCATTAATCCCTAATCCCTTTTCTCACCCTTTCTTCCTGAACACGTAAATCATGGAACTGCTGCGTTCCTTCTTCACCAACGCGCTGAACCAGGCCAGTGTACCGGTCACCATTCCCCGCAGGAAAGTACACGAGTGCCTCATGTGCTTTTCTGTCAGCATGGAGACGTAGAAGGCATCGAACGGCATGGGATGCCGCTCTGCCATGATGAAACCATGCTTGGAACCGAATTGCTGGATGGTGCCCGGTGTGAAGTGCCACAAATGGCGGGGCACATCGTAGGCAGCCCAGTAAGCCCCGTATTTCTTTGCGTCGAAGGAGGAGCAGTTGGGCACAGCTACAATCAGCACCCCCTTTTCAGTCAGCAGGGAGTGCAGGGTTTCCCACGTTTCGTTGAGGGGTTCCAGATGTTCCATGACATGCCATAGGGTGATGACATCGAAACTGCCCGGTGCAAAATCTTTCAATGCCGTATGGGGTTTCACATCCAGATTGAAGTGTTCTTTGGCAAAGGCACGCGCCTGCGCACTCTTTTCCACAGCTTCCACCTGCCAGCCGCGACGCTGCATGGCATCGGCAAAGTAACCGGTCCCCGTACCCAAATCCAGCAGGCGGCCCTCCTTGCGGTGTGCTTCACGGAACACAAGGCGTGCCTTGCGTCCCAGCATATAGTTGCGCACCCAATGGTACACGGAGTTCATCGCCCCCTTGCGGGTATCGGTATGTGAAATGTAATCAGGAGTTTCGTAGTAACGACCGATTTCAGCCTCCACGGGAAAGTCTTGTGTGAAAAGGAAACCGCAATCCCGGCAGCGGCACAAGTGGAACATTTCGCCCGAGGCATAATGGTCTACACATGTCAGGGCACGCTCCAAATGCGTTCCACCACATAACGGACAAGCTTTTATAGTGAGTTTATTCATCGAACGTTCTGCCAATAAGGAAGTGCAGCCCGAATGAAACAGACCACACCATACCTAAATTTGGTGCAAAATAACAAATAAAAAGTGATTTATAGGGTTTCCATTAAGGAGATTTAAGAAAACAAACGCTTGCTCCGGCCAGCTGGCGGAACGAATGACCAACTGTTCGATATTAAGCGGACAACTGTCCGATAATGAACAGTTTTCGAAAGCATATATTCATTGATTATCAACAACTTAAATCTTTGGCATGGGAATTGACTATAATTAGGCGAAGGCGTTTGAGAAAAAGATTAGTTGGAATGCAACTTTTTAATCGGGAACAACGTCTAAAAGAAACAGAGTAAGTAACAACAATTAAAAATAAAGATTATGAAAACTACAAATTTATTCAAGGCAGTCGCATTCGTAGCAATGACTATCGTAAGCGTTATGAATACAGAAGTGAAAGCTCAGGAAAACAACTTCATCACCAATGAAGAAGTGAAAAACGAATTAGTAGTTGCCAAAACCATCTTTAAGCAAGACGGTGCACAACTTTACCGGCACATCCGTTATGAATACTCTTATGACGACCAGAAACGCCTGACCTGCAAGGAAGCCTCCAAGTGGGACGGTGTAAAAGACGAATGGGTACCTTACTTCAAGATGACATACCAATATGGCAATGATGAAATCACCATGTCCTACGCACGTTGGAACGAGTCTCACAAGGCTTATGACAAAGACATGAAGAAAAGTGTGTATGAATTGAACGATGAAAACATGCCGGTAGCTTACAAACTCTACAATCAGGACGCGCCAAAGTCCGAATTGACCCTGGTAAGCTACAACAGGACTGACTACGTAGCGAATATTCTGGCCATGGCAGAATAAAATTTAAAGTTTATAATATGAAAAGCACGGGCCGCGAGGCTCGTGCTTTTATTCTATATACCGGTGTCATCATACTGATGTCATCGAGACTTTTCTATCCCGTCAGCCGGCTACCTCTTCTCCTTTCAGCGTAGCCGAACTGGATTCGGTAACCTTCACCATCACAAAATCGCCCACACGGTGCGTGCCACGGTCAAACACCACCACACGGTTTTGTTCCGTACGGCCGAACAACTGGTCACGACTGCGTTTGGAAACACCTTCCACCAGCACCTCGTACGTCTTGCCCACGCAACGGGCATTCGCCTCGGCAGAGAGACGGTTTTGTAAGGCGATGATTTCATTCAGACGGCGAATCTTCACCTCCTCGGGCACATCGTCCGGCAGATGCTTGGAAGCATGCGTACCGGGGCGTTCGCTGTACTTGAACATGAAGGCGGAATCGTATCCGCACTCCTCCATCAGCGAGAGGGAAAGCTGGTGGTCCTCCTCCGTCTCACTATGGAAACCGGAGAATATATCCGTAGATAAGCCACAATCGGGGATGATGCGGCGGATGGCTGCCACGCGGTCCATATACCACTCGCGGTCGTACTTGCGGTTCATCAGCTTCAGGATGCGGCTGCTCCCACTCTGTACCGGCAGGTGGATGTGCTTGCATACGTTGGGCATGTCGGCAATGACCTGGAGAGTTTCGTCGCTCATGTCTTTAGGGTGCGAGGTAGTGAAACGGATACGTACGCCCGGCGCTGCCTCTGCCACGGTGCGCAGCAGCATTGGGAAAGTAATCGTCTCTCCGTCCGGCTTCTCGAAGCGGTAGGAATTGACGTTCTGTCCCAGCAGGGTGACTTCCTTATAACCCTTTGCCACGAGGTCGGCCACTTCATTGAGGATGCTTTCCACATCACGGCTGCGCTCGCGGCCACGGGTGTAGGGAACGATGCAGTAAGTACAGAAATTATTGCACCCACGCATGATGGAGACGAAGCCGGAGATGTGGTTTCCGCAAATGCGCGAGGGGATGACATCCCGATAGGTCTCTGTGGTGGAGAGCTCCACGTTCATTGCTTTCTCACCGGCCTCTACCGAGGCAATCAGTTCGGGCAGAGTAAGGTAGGCATCCGGCCCCACCACCAGGTCCACATGATGGTTGGTGATTAAGTCGTCCTTCACACGCTCTGCCATACAGCCCAGCACACCCACTATCAGGCCGCGTTTCTTCTTCTTGAGCGAGTGGAAGAACTCCAGACGGTTCAGAATCTTCTGCTCCGCATTGTCGCGGATGGAGCAGGTGTTCATAAACACTGCATCGGCTTCCTCCAGGGTGTCGGCCACCGAATATCCCGCCATCTGCATGACGGATGCAATCACTTCACTGTCGGCCACATTCATCTGGCAGCCGTAAGTCTCGATAAACAACTTCTTGTTGTCATCAGCAGTTGCAGATTTAAAGTCTGCTCCCGTTACTTTTTCCATAATCAGTTCGTTTAAAATCAGTTTATATCATAAGTTGGTATCTGTCATCCGGAGCGCAAAGATACTTCTTCCCTCCCAATAAACGGATGAAATGAAAGAAAAATGCCATTACAAGTTGTCAATCTGCGCCTTATCAGCTAATTTATGTTAAGAGAGCAAACATTTTCCGAGTGTTAATTTGGCATAGAGCAAATTAATTCACAAATTTGTGGAATGAAAGAAACATTAGATTTTTTCATAGTTAAGGTTTAGGTTAAAAAAATTAAGGGGAGCTGTGAAGCTGCCCTTTTTTATTACCAATTCCTTGGCTGTAATCAGATTAAATAATTAACTTTGCCCAAAAGCAAAGATAAGAGATAATTGCACTATCTTTGGGCAGAAAATAAGGAAAAAATATGGAAGATGTCTTCAAGTTTCTGTTAGTTGCGGCTGTCATAGTAATCGGACTCGTCAAGCAGTTTAAGAAAGAAGCCAATAAAAACGCTGGCAAGAGTCCCGATGTACCTATGCCCGACGCTGACAACCCACTGCCCGAATACTGGGGTGGAGATACTTACGGAGGCTTTATTCCCGAAGGCCCCAAACCGGTGGAAAAGCCGAAGCCGGCATCCAAACCGTCCGCCAAACCCCAATATACTTCTATAAAAGCTTCCCCTCCCTCCCCGGCGTCCCATCTGCAAGAATCCGATGAAGAAACATCCGAATACGGCATCCACTCGGCAGAAGAAGCGAGGAAAGCCATCATCTGGTCAGAGATACTTCAACGGAAATATTAAACGATGGATAATGGACAGTTGATAATGGATAATTGCAGACGCAATTACGAATCCTTTCGGTGTTCCTTCAGAATCTTTACACGAAAAATAACTATTTATAATTATGGCACTCAATTACATTTCGGCAGCAGAAGCTGCGAGCCTCATCAAACATGGCTACAACATCGGCTTGAGCGGATTTACTCCCGCAGGAACAGCCAAAGCCGTCACGGCTGAATTAGCAAAAATCGCGGAAGCAGAACATGCAAAAGGAAATCCCTTCCAGATAGGCATCTTCACCGGTGCTTCTACCGGAGACTCCTGCGACGGTATCCTTTCACGCGCCAAAGCTATCCGCTACCGCGCTCCCTACACCACCAACGCCGATTTCCGCAAAGCCGTGAACAACGGTGAAATAGCCTACAACGACATCCACCTCTCGCAGATGGCGCAGGAAGTACGCTACGGTTTCATGGGAAAAGTGAACGTCGCCATCATCGAGGCATGCGAGGTTACCCCTGACGGTAAAATCTACCTGACGGCCGCCGGCGGTATCGCTCCGACTGTCTGCCGCCTGGCCGACCAGATTATCGTGGAACTGAATGCCGCCCACAGCAAGAGCGCCATGGGCTTGCACGACGTCTACGAACCCCTCGACCCGCCTTACCGCCGCGAAATCCCCATTTACAAGCCCAGCGACCGCATCGGACTGCCCTACATCCAGGTAGACCCGAAAAAGATTGCAGGCGTAGTGGAGACCAACTGGCCGGACGAGGCACGTTCGTTTGCCGCCGCCGACCCGCTGACCGACAAAATCGGACAGAACGTGGCCGACTTCCTTGCCGCCGACATGAAACGCGGAATCATCCCGCCCACCTTCCTGCCTCTGCAATCGGGTGTAGGCAACATTGCCAACGCCGTACTGGGCGCTCTGGGACGTGACAAGACCATCCCTGCTTTCGAAATGTACACAGAAGTTATCCAGAACTCCGTTATCGGACTTATCCGCGAAGGCCGCGTGAAATTCGGAAGCGCCTGCTCACTGACCGTGACGAACGACTGTCTGGAAGGCATCTACCAGGATATGGACTTCTTCCGCGACAAGCTGGTGCTCCGTCCGTCGGAAATCTCCAACAGCCCGGAAGTGGTGCGCCGACTCGGTGTTATCTCCATCAACACCGCCATCGAAGCCGACATCTACGGCAACGTGAACTCCACGCACATCGGCGGTACGAAGATGATGAACGGTATCGGCGGAAGCGGTGACTTCACCCGCAATGCCTATATCTCCATCTTCACCTGTCCGTCCGTTGCCAAGGAAGGTAAAATCTCGGCTATCGTGCCGATGGTTTCGCACATGGACCACACGGAACATGACGTCAACATCATCATCACCGAACAAGGTGTGGCCGACCTCCGCGGCAAGAGTCCGAAAGAACGTGCACAAGCCATCATCGAAAACTGTGTCCATCCGGACTACAAGAACATACTGTGGGATTACCTGAAACTGACCGACGGCAAGTCACAGACTCCCCACGCCCTGCGTGCCTCACTGGCCATGCACGCCGAACTGGCCAAGAGTGGAGACATGAAGAATATAGACTGGGCACAGTATAAATAAGACATTCATACATCACCCTACAAAGAGGGCTGCCCCGGAATCACTTCCCGGACAGCCCTTTCTTCACATATAAAGTGAAGATGCAGAGAGAGTAGTATGATGACACTCTATTCCTGACCTCCTCCTAACGCCTTGTAGAGGTTAATCAGGCTTTGTATTTCAGAGAATTGGTTGGCCGTCTGCGACAATTGCGCACTGAGCAAGTTCTGCCGGGCGGTAAGCACTTCCAGATAGGTGGTGTTGCCATGTTCCATCAGCAGGGAAGTGCTGCGGGCAGCCGTCTGCAAGGAAGCCACCTGCTTGTCCAGCAATTCACTCTTGGAACGGCTTGTCTGCCAGGCGGTCAAGGCGTCGTTCACCTCGCTGCCTGCATTCAGCAATGTCTGCTGGAAGGCAAGGGAGGCCTCTTCCTGCTGGGCACGGGCTATGCGATACTGCGCAATGACCTGCCCACGGGCAAAAAGCGGCTGCGTCAGCGAACCTACCGCCGAAGCCACGAACTTGCCGGGATTCACAATCATCGAACCGGCAGAATTGGTCCAGCCCGCATTTCCGCCCAACGTGATGGAAGGATAGAAGGCAGAACGCGCCGCATTGGTTCCGTAGAACGCCGCTTCCAGTGTCCGCTCGGCCGAGCGGACATCGGGACGGCAGGAAAGCATCTGAACAGGAATCCCTATAGAAAAGTCCGCGGGGAACTGCTGCCCGGCCAGCACACCGCGCTCGTAACGACGGGGCGTCTCTGCCAGCAACAGAGCAAGGCTGTTCTCCACCTGGTTTATCTGTTCTTCCAAATCGAGCACGGAAGCCTGCACCTGATAGTAGGCAGCCTCCATCTGCGAAACTGCCGACTCATTCGCCATGCCCGCATTCATCAGCGCACGGGTAGAAGCAACGGTTTCCTTCCAAGTCTCTTCCGTCTGCCTGGAGATGGCAAGTTGCTCGTCCAGCATCAGCAGGGTATAGTAGGTATTGGCTATCCCGGCAATGAGCTGGGTGCGCACCGCTTGGCGATAGTCCCGGCTCTGCGCATAGAGCGCCTTCGACTGTTTCTTGGCATTGCGCATACGGCCGAAAATATCCAGTTCCCAACTGGCAGTGACGGGCAGCGAATAGGTCTGCGTAGCCTTGTGGCTGTCAAAGCTGCTCACCGTGCCCTGCGGTGCAAGGGCAAAGGAGGGCAGGAAAGCAAGCTTTGCGGACAGCAAGGTGGCTTCGGCTTCCTCCACGCGGAGTTGTGCCGACTGGTAGTCGGTATTGTTCTGCAACCCCTGCCCGATAAGCGCCTGCAAGTAGGGGTCGGTGAAAAGCTCGTGCCAGTCCATGCCGCCCAAGCCACGATTCAGGCTGTCTTCCGGATAACCGTTGGAGACAGAAAGACCGCCGGCCTCTTCGCCGTAGAGGTTATCGGGCACCACCGTGGCAGGCTTGTATTTGGTATAGGTGCCGCAACCGCTCAGCAGCAGGCCGGCAACAATCATTGTTATAATCTGTTTCTTCATTCTTCTATTCTTTAATCTGTTTCTTTGAATTGCTTCTGTCTATCAGGCGCACTGCGAGGTAAGCGATGCAATAGGCTATCGCTTGTTCCACCCAGAACATATATCCCTGATACATCATTCACCAGTCCTTTCTTTATTGCTACGTTCTTTTTCGAGCAATACCTGCACATCGGCTTCCTCCTCCATCGGCGGACGGATTTTCTCCTGCAAATACTCGAAGATGATGTAGAACACCGGAACGACGAAAAGCAGTGCCAATGTTCCTACAAGCATGCCGCCTACTACACCCGTACCCAGTGAAGAGTTGCCGTTGGCGCCCGCACCACTGGAGAACATCAACGGAAGCATACCGAATATCATCGTCAGTACCGTCATCAGGATAGGACGCAGGCGGACCTGGGCAGCCGAGTAAGCCGATTCCACAATGCCCATTCCCTTGCGGCGGCGCTCGATGGCATACTCCGTAATCAGAATGGCTGTCTTGGCAAGCAGACCAATCAACATAATCACACCCGTCTGCAGATAGATGTTGTTTTCCAATCCCAGTACTTTGGCAAAGAGGAACGAACCCATCAGCCCGAACGGTACGGAGAAGATGACCGCAAACGGCACCAGGAAGCTCTCGTAGAGACATGCCAGAATGAGATAGATGAGGAAGATACACACGGCATAGATAAAGACCGTCTGCGCACCACCAGTGCTGGCTTCCTCGCGTGCCATGCCACCGTACTCGTAACCGTAGCCCAACGGCAATGTCTGTTCCGCCACTTCCTCAATCACTTTCTGCACTTCGCCGGAGGAATATCCTTCTGCCGGATTCACGTTGGCAGAGATGGCACTATACAGATTGAAGCGGTTGGCCGTCTCCGGACCAAGCACCCGATTCAATGTCACAAACTGACTGACCGGAGCCATCTCCGCACCGTTGCGCACAAACATATTGCTCAGTGCCTGCTCGTCCAGACGATATTCGGGCGATGCCTGCATCATGACACGATATACCTTACCGAACTGGTTGTAATTGGAGATATAAGCTCCACCGCAATAACTGCCCAACGCATCGAGCACCGCACTCGGCGAGATGCCCGCACGCTTGCACTTGGCGGCATCCACATCTACCGATACCTGCGGGAAGTTCATGGCATAAGAGGTATAGGCCATCGCCACTTCGGGCCGCTGATTCAAGGCACCCAGGAACTGCATCACCGACTCGTAGAACACCGTTCTGTCACCGCCCGTCCTGTCCTGCAGGTTCAGCTCAAGGGAGTTACCCATACCGTAGCCCGGAATCATACCCGGCTGGAAGCTGAATATCTGTGCCTCCTTCACACCGTAGAACTGGGCATTGAGGCGTGCCACCACAGCATCGGACGTGTGTTCGCTTCCCTTTCGCTCACTCCAGTCCTTCAGACGAATGATGATGGTACCGTAGGAAGTTCCCTGGCCGGACATCAGCCCGTAGCCTGCCACCTTAGAATAGTGCTCTATCTCAGGGGTATGTTTCAAAATGTCCTCCAGCTTGTCCATCACCTTCGTGGTTTCTTCCAGTGTGCTGCCCGGCGAGGTGCTGACGTTCACCATGATGACACCCTGGTCCTCCTGCGGCACAAGCCCCGTCTTGGTGGTGCTCATCAGATAAACCAGCAGCACGATGACGGCTACCAATGAAGTCCATACCATCCAACGGCGGCGGATGAAGAACATGACACCTTTCTTATATTTGCCCAACACGGCATTGAACGAAGCATTGTATGCCGCGCGTACCCGTCCGTTGATGCTCTTCGCACTCTTCGTACCGTCCGACGGGCGCATCATGATGGCGCACAAGGCGGGGCAAAGCGTCAATGCCGAAATCATGGAGATGCCCACTGCCGTTGCCATCGTAATGCCGAACTGCGTATAGAACACACCCGAAGTACCGCCCATAAACGTCACGGGGATAAACACTGCCATGAACACGCAGGTACAAGAGATGATAGCCATCGTCACATCGCCCATCGCATCCTTCGTGGCAAGGTAGGGAGACTTATATCCGGCGTCGAACTTGGACTGTACCGCCTCCACCACCACGATGGCATCGTCCACCACCGTACCGATGGCAAGCACCAGCGCAAACAGCGTCAGGATGTTGAGACTGAACCCCGCAGCCACCAGGCAGGCAAACGTACCGACCAGCGACACGATGATGGAGATGGACGGTATAAGCGTACTCTTAAGGTCCTGCAAGAAGAAGTACACTACCAGAATCACCAGGATAATGGCAATGACCAGCGTCTCCACCACATTGTGTATGGAAGCGAAGAGGAAGTCGTTGGAGCTCATCATCGTCACAAACTCCGTCCCTTCGGGCAAGCTCTTCCTCATCTCGTCTATCTGTGCGGTAATCTGCTTGTTGACGGCGGTTGCGTTGGAGCCTGCCGTCTGGAACATCATGAAAAGTACAGCCGGCTTGCTGTCCATCTCACTGCGGAAACTGTAAGTCAGCGTGCCCAACGCCACATCCGCCACGTCCTTCAGACGGAGCACGGAACCGTCGCTCTGCGAACGGACCACCGTGTTCTGGAATTCCTCCACACTCTTCAGGCGTCCGCGATATTTCATCGTAAACTGGAATACGTTCTTTGAATTTTCGCCCAGCGAACCGGTGGGCGCTTCGATGTTCTGCTCGCCCAATACGGCAGTCACATCCGAGGGAACCAGTCCATACTGCGCCATCCGTTCCGGTTTCAGCCAGATACGCATACTGTAAGTATCGCCCAGCTCCATTACATCACCCACACCCTCGATACGCTTGATTTGCGGAATCACGTTGATGTCGAGGTAATTGGCAAGGAAGGTCTGGTCGTAGCGTCCGTCGGTGCTTACCAAAGCACCGATTTGCAGGAAGCTGGTCTGTCGCTTCTGGGTAGTCACACCGATTTTCGTTACTTCGGCAGGCAGCAGTCCCTGCGCTTTGGATACGCGGTTCTGTACGTTCACCGCAGCCATGTCGGGGTCCGTGCCCTGCTTGAAGTAGACCTGTATGGTGGCAGAACCGGCATTGGTGGCGGTAGAGCTGATGTACATCATGTTCTCCACACCGTTGATGCTCTCCTCCAACGGCATGATGACACTGTTCAATACGGCTTCGGCATCTGCACCGGTGTAGTTGGCGCTGACGTACACCGTGGGAGGCGCAATGTCAGGATATTGTTCCACCGGCAGCGTAAAGAGCGAGATAAGCCCTATCACCAGAATCAGTACGGATATGGAGATAGCCATCACCGGCCGCTTTATAAATATATTTCCTTTCATCTTAATGGGTCATTGATAGTTGATAAATAGCAGTTCATTATTTCACCTGTGTCCCTTCGCGCAGCAGTCCGGCACCGGTGGAAACAATCTCGTCACCCACTTTCAGTCCGTCCAGCACCACGTATTCGCGTCCGTCATTTATTCCTGCCACGGTAATCAGGGTAGAGACGGCCTTGCCATCCACTACCTTGTATACCAACGTCTTGTCCTGCAACTGTACGGTGGCTTCTTGCGGAATCACAATGCAGTTCTTATACGTGGCAGGCACCACCACCGTGCCCGATGCCCCGCTATGGAGCAGGCGCGATTCGTTGGGGAAGACCACGCGTGCCACTACCGTACCCGTCTGGCGGTCGATGACACCACTGATGGACTCGATGGTACCTTTCTTGTCGTAGACGGAATTGTCGTTCAGACGCAGCTCTGCCGCCGGCATGTTCTTCAGCGCCTCGTCCATGCTTCCATACTGGCGAGTCAAGGCAAGCAACTGGTTTTCGGTCATGGAAAAATAAACGTACATGTCGCTGTTGTCACTGACCGTTGTCAACGGCTGCGGCAGGCTGGGGCTGACCAATGCTCCTGCACGGTAGGGCAGTGCTCCCACCACTCCGTCGCTGGGACTTTTCACTTCCGTATAAGAAAGGTTGTTGCGCGCGCTTATCTCCTGGGCTTCGGCCTGCGAGAGCTGTGCCTTGGCGGTAAGGTAGGCGTTCTCGGCAGTCTTCAGACTGAATTCCGAAACCACTTTCTGCGCATACAGTTCCTTGTTGCTGTTGTAAGTCAGTGCAGCAGTAGCCAGTGCAGCACGTGCAGCCTCCACATTGGCCACGGCCGTTTTGAGGGCAGCCTTGTAGGGCACTTGGTCGATAATGAAAAGCAACTGTCCGCGGCGCACCTTCTGCCCCTCGGTCACACAAAGCTTCTCGATGGTGCCCGACACTTGCGGATAGATGTCGATGTCCTGCCGTCCGCGTATCGTTGCCGAGTACGAAGTGGAAAGCTCTTTGTCCGTCGCCTCCACTTTCATGGTAGCGTAAGAAGGTTTCATTCCGGAAGCATCCGTTGCCTGCTTGCAAGATGCCAAACACATTGTACAACCGACAATCCCTATCAGCCGTATCCATTTTCTGTTTAATGTAATCATACTTTTTCTCATTGTCTTTTTGTTAAAACTGGTGGCAAAAGTAGGAGAAAGGAACAACGCCATAATGACCAATTACACTCCAAAGATGTTCCTTTTTCGACATTCATCTTTTTTAAGGCTAATGAATTGTCTATAAATGACATATAGAACAAGAAAGCCGCATAATGGAACATCCCATATTTCCCATTATTCACCAACTTTGCAAAACGAAAAAGGAAGAATATGGAGAAAGGGAACATAAAAATCGTAGAAATCGCGGACTTTAAAAACAGCGAACATGTCCTTGACTATGTAGACAATGACTTTGTCATAATCAACAGTCTGGAGGGAAGCCCCTACAATGAAGATACAATAAGATTGGGATGCTTCCTTATCGCTATCTGTCTAGAAGGCTGCATCCAGTTGGACGTCAACTACAAAACCTACCAACTGGAAGCAGGCGACTTACTGCTCGGCCTTCCCAATACCATTATCAGCCACGCGATGGTAAGCCCGAAGCACAAGATAAGGCTTGCCGCATTCTCCACACAGTTCCTACAACGCGTGGTCAAGATGGAGAAGGATACATGGAATACCGTTATGCATATCCACAACAATCCCATAAAGTCTGTCGGGGAGGAAGGGGACAAGGAAATCTTCAAATTCTACCGAGAACTGCTTATGGCAAAGATAAACGACGAGCCTCATCACTATCACAGGGAAGTGATGCAATACTTGTTTTCTGCCATTTTCTGTGAGATGTTGGGACACCTCAACAAAGAAGTGAACCCTTCAGAAATGACAGTCGATACAAAAGAAAGCATCAAACAGTCCGACTATATCCTGCGTAAGTTTATAGAGATGTTGTCCAAAGACAACGGCATACACCGTTCTGTAGGATATTATGCCGATGCACTCTGCTATAGTCCCAAACACTTTTCGAAGGTCATCAAGCAGGCATGCGGACGTACACCGCTGGACTTGATAAACGAGAATGCCATTGAACACATCAAGTACCGGCTGAAGCATTCGGACAAGTCCATCAAGGAGATTGCAGAAGAATTTAATTTCCCCAACCAGTCTTTCTTCGGGAAGTATGTGAAGTCTTATCTGGGTATGTCTCCGGCACGCTACCGCAATACGAAAGAGGAATGATTTCCCCTACTCTTGGGGCTCACTCCGTAAAGGTCTGCATTAGGAAGCTAAACCTTAACTTTACGACGCTAAAGGTCAACTTTACGATGGCTAAACCTCAACGTATCACTTCATCACACACCGCATCCTGGAAAGCGCGTGCTTCCCTGCCCGACAGTGCATTCTGGTTCATGATGGCAAAGGCTATCTCGTGTCCGTTGCGGGCTTTAAGGTAGCCGGCCAGGCAGTTGATGGCGGTAAAGGAACCCGTCTTGGCATGTACATTTCTGTGGGAAAGGGTGCCTTTCTTCATGCGGAACTCCAGTGTACCGTCCACGCCGCCAATGGGCAAAGCCTTATAAAGTTTCTGGAAAACATCCGTACGCGAGTAGGCATATCGCAGGAAAGAAACCAAGAGTTCCGGTGAAATGTAGTTGTAATTGGAAAGGCCGCAACCATCTGCCAGATTATACCTATCGGGGTTATATCCCATCTCTTTTATCAGCATGCGGATGGCAGAAAGCCCGTCCTCGGCAGAGACACGCTTCTTTCTGCTGCTCTGCACACCCAACCGGCAGAGCATGGCTTCGGCATTGAGATTATCGCTCTCCTTCATTATCTGTTTCACCACATCCTGCACGGAAGTTTCATAGGAAGCCATCCGCACGGAAAGACTGTCTTGCCGGAACTCGCCGAAGAGGTAAGAGACTTCCGCTTCTGCCGCCGGAATGCACCGGATGCCTCGTGCCTGCAACCGTTCCATAAAGGTATGCATGAAGAAGTCCTGCGAAGAAAATATATTGACCGTACCTGCACGGCGGGCATCGACGTTGCCCGTCACGGTGATGTTGTTCCCGTTCACCAGCCAGTCGCGCGACACACGGAAACGTCCGGCAGAAGGGGTACGGCTTTGGGTCTTGTTCGTCAGTGTATAATAGGAAGAGGCGGGAGTGCATTCAAGGCGTGCGCTGTCGCCCCGTTCGCCGGGTGTGGCGGTGACCGTCACCACTCCTTTGTTCAGCATCAGCGGTGAGAGGTAGGGCTGGAAGGAATAGGGAGTATCATCCCACAACCAGCCGCTGCCCCAGTACAAGGAGTCTTTCATGGAGACATCTCCATACACCTTGCCTTTGATGACAGAGAAGGGGAAACGGGCCACGGCAGCCACCAGGGAATCCAACGCCTCTTCATCAAACTCCGGGTCGTAACCGCCTATCACGTACATATCTCCCTGCAAGGTATCGCGCTCAATGGTTCCCTGATACCACACTTCCGTACGGAACGGCTCGTCGGCTTCGGGACGGGAAAGGGCGGTAATGGTAGTCAGCAGCTTCATGGTGGAAGCGGGACGGGAAAGCTTGTCTGCCTGATAGCCGTACAAGGGCTTGCCGGCAGTCAGGTCATAGACCGAAATGGCCACGTTGGAGCCTGTGGGAAGTTTGTGTTCTATCAACGCATCAATCCGCGCAGAGAGCGGCTTCACCGGAGTTACCGTCTCTTGGGGCCATAATGGGAGCAGACAGACGGATAAAATTAACAGCAACAATATCCTTTTCATAAATACACCTGATTATTCTTCAACTGTTCCTTTCGCCACCGGCTTCTCAAAATGAGTGCCGCACTTGCTGCATACATACTCCCAATGCTCAGTGCCCGGAGGTGCGGCCGACAATGCCGCAATAACAGCAGCCACCATAGCGCGCACCCGATGGCTCTTCTTCAACACAAACTTAATCTCATCCGAACCGCAATGGGGGCAGTATCTCAACTGTTCCGGAATCATCTGGTTCCGTTCAAGCAGACGGAGAGCATTGTCATATTCGTCCTCATAGACAAATATATCCACTCCCGTGACATCACGGACATATCCGCGCATCACGGAAGACATGTTCTCATTATGCAAAACAGATGCAATGCCTTCATTCTCCAAAGCACCCTGGATGACGTGCGCTTGGAAAGCATCATCGCAAGTGATTAGCTTTACGGTTTTTCCAGTATTCTTTGTAGTAGCCATAGTCATATATTGTATTCGGGACATTAAAGTGCCTCCTTGAATATCTCTCCCACCGTGGGATGCGGAAAGACCATCTTCTTCCATTCTCCGGCAGTGAGTTTCAGTTCGATAGCCATGCCGGCCAGCGTAATGATTTCGGAAGCAGGGTTGCCCAAAACATGTGCACCCAATACAGTATCATCCTCTGCCAACAATAGTTTGCAGACACCGTTCACACCTTCATTCTCTGCCACAAAGCGGCCACTGTAGGCCATCGGCAGCTTCACGGCACGATAGGCAACGCCTTTCTTCTGAAGGGACTCTTCCGTCTCGCCCACACCGGCTATTTCGGGATTGGTATATACCACGCCGGGGATGGCACGGTAGCTCATGGTGTCCTTCAGGCCGATGATGGAATGTATGGCTACTTCCGCCTCGCGGACGGCTGTATGCGCCAGCAAGGAATAGCCCGTCAGGTCACCGCAGGCATATACTCCGGAAACGGAGGTCTGCATCTGTGCGTTGACAAAGACATTTCCGCGCTCCGTCCTTTCCAGATCCAGATTCTCCAGGCCGAAGCCTTTCATTACCGGACGGCGGCCTACACTCATCAGCAGCCGTTCGGCAACGACGGAACCGGAACCTTCGGCGGTTTCATAGTTTATTTCAACGAGGGGGTGCTCGCTACCACCCCGCCCTTCGGGCACCCCTCCTTCCGGAAGGAGGGGAGGTTGAGATAGTTCGGAGACAGACACCACTTTGGCACTCAGCATGAATTTGATTCCCCGCTTGGCGTACTCCGCACGGAGCATCCCCGCCAATTCGCGGTCCATACCGCCTCCCAGTATCTCGTCCAGCATCTCGATGACGGTTACCTGCACTCCCAGGCTGTTGAAGAAAGAAGCGAACTCCATGCCGATGACACCGCCGCCGATGATGACGAGCGAAGCAGGCAGTTCCTTGTTGTCCAGTGCCTCACGATGGGTCCAATAGGGCACTTTGTCTATGCCGGGAATAGCCGGAATGAATGTTTCCGAACCGGTACAGAGCAACAGGTTGTCGCACTCGTAGACTTCTTCACCGCATTGCACGTGATTTTTGTCCAGAATGACAGCCGATCCCGTTACAATCGCCACTCCGTGGGCGGTGAGTTTACCCTTCACGCCAAGCACCAGCTTGCGCACCACCTTCTGTTTGCGGGCTATCATCTTGGGCAAATCAAATGACACTTCGGGCACGCTGACCGCATACTTCGAAGCATGCCGCGCTCCGTCGTATGTCTTGGCCGAATACAACAGGGTTTTGGTAGGGATACATCCCTCGTTCAGGCATACTCCGCCCAGATTTTGCTTTTCAAACAGCACAACACTCAATCCTGCTTTTCCGGCAGCTTCGGCAGCAGTATATCCGGCAGGGCCTCCACCGATAATGGCAACTTGGTATTTCATGGAATCAATGATTAATGGTTAATTTGTGCGCAAGTTAATAAAACCCGTATTATCCGACAAAAAAGAACACTTCTTTCTTTCGGAGAATACAGCGTAAAGAGGAAATAATTATCTTTGCCGTGCAGCATTTACAGAAATGCCGCGTCCAATGGACATAAATCAAATAATAACCAACATGAAAACGACTGAATTATTCCAATCCATCCTTCTGTTCTCTCTCCTCCTCTGCGGCCTGGCAGCTTGCAGCGATAGCGATGAAATCCGCCTCTCGCCCTTTCAGGAAACCACCGTGAAGGGCGAAGCCTCTACCCTGCAGATAGACCTGACACGCGGCGACTGGCGCATAACCTCCATCACCACCCCGTGGGGAGACCTCATGATGGATGGCAACAAGCTCCCGCAACTGGAAGGTACGGGAAGCCTGCATTATAAATGGTGGGACTTGGAACGGGACACCGACAGCCACCTCATCCTGCACTTTAAAGACAACTTCGACTTGGGCGAATCCCGAAGCCTCATCATCAACCTTGAGATGAAAACAGGATTCTACAAGGAACAAATCATCATACACCAAGAACCCTGCACCAACTTCTACCAACTGGAATCCATCGAATACAGCGTGGAAGAAGGTGACGGAGTGGAAGAGATAGAGCCTCAACCCTGGGGAGTCATCATAAGAGACTATACTGCCGGCAACGGAGAAACCCAAAAAACCCATGTCTGGCCTTTCTATAATGCCTATGTATCCTACAGCTTCCATACCCAGACAGAATCTCCCCTTAAATGGACGAAACCCGAAGAGGATATATATGTGGACATGCCGAAAGACTTATCAAACGGGGAAATCATTTATGAAACGGACAAACGGAAATACGGAAGTTGGCACCAACAAGACGAATCCGAATTAAAAGAGAAATCGTTTGAAGTGGACCAGATGAACCAAAAGCAGAATACTTATTCTGCCGACATCTACTACAAACAGCTTCGACTGAGCTATACCATGACACTGGCACGTCCGGGCAATGACACAAAGAAAGTATTCAAAGGAACATTGATAAAGGCATATCCCTACGACTGCTCACCGATACGCCACGAGGTGAGCGAGCTGCCGGATAAGGACGAATAAAACGACAGCAATCGAAATGCAAATGACAGAGTCCGGTGTTCAACCTCCTTGAACACTGGACTTTGTCATGACAGACACCAGTGTTTGTCACGACAGACACTATTGTCTGACAGCACAGATGCCAGTGTCTGTCAAACAAGCCTCCACCTCCTTCCTGCTCAGTCTCGGAGACTGCCCTTCGACAAGCTTGCGGCACACCAGCCTGCCTACCGCCAGCGCTTCTGCCTTCGTGGCAAACGGCAGGCGACCGCTCACAACAGGCACAAAAGGCTGGTATATCAACGTATCGGCTCCATGCAGCACCACGTAGCCATAACCGCCTTCCACCTCCATCACCCGGCATTTCAACTCATTGCCACCGCCGGCAGCGTGGCCCGAACAGCAAGAAAGGAACACTGCCAAAAGACACCCCCCGGCCCCCCTGAAGGGGGAGGAGAACACCCTCAGAAACAATTGCTTCAGCCACCCGTATGCCGAGCTATCCCCCACCCCCTTCAGGGGGCTCAGGGGGGTGCAGCTACACTTCCTCTTCCTCATCGGGCAGAAGTTCGTATACATCATCGAAGTAGCTGGAGCCGCTCGTTCCCGTCAGCACAAAACCACGTTCGCCGGTGGAGAAAGCAACGGAAGCCCTGCGCGAAGAAGCGCCGGAAGGATAATTGTGCACATTTGTAATGGGGGTAAAGTCGTCGTCGGAATCACCGTACCACAAGTCCTTATCGGGGTCGTACATCCAGTAGTCGCTGCTCAGAGAAGTGCCGCTACGGACTCCTGTAGCCACGAATCCTCTTCCGCCAATGACGAAAGATACGGCTTCGGACCGCGTGATGGCATAGTCATCGTCATAGTCGTTGTCAGAGTCCGTATTGGCAATGTCGCGCAACTGGGTCCAGTTGCTTCCGTCGAACTTCCAGAAATCCACCAGGTCGGTACTGTTGTTTGTCCCGCAACAGATGTAGGCCACCTCGTCAATGACGAATGCCGTACCGAAGTAGCGCTTCTCGCCTCCATACCCGCTCACCGCTTCCCATTGCGAACCTTCGGCAGCCTCGGGATTGAAACGGTAGAAGTCCATCTTGTAGGCGCTCTCGCTGCCGGTGGCATCGTTGTTACGCCCCGTACCGACATAGCCATATCCGCCTATACTGAAAGCCAGGGCACCGTCGCGCACTCCGCCTTTGAAGTCGTCTTTCCGCGTCCAGGCATCCGTGGCAGGGTCATATTCCCAGGTATCTGCCACGCAGTAGGACGAGGAGCCGTCCTTCACGGAACCGGTCGTAACGTAACCCTTGCCATTCACGGCAAAACCCACGGCGGCCTTGCGCCCGGCAACGGGCATGTCGGCGCACTGCGTCCAGCTGTTCCGGCTCATGTCATACTCCCAAAGGTCGTTCAGGTAATCCTTGTTCGCTCCGTAGTAGCCGCCGCACAAATATCCATAATTGCCGATGGTGAAGCCGGAAGCATAAGCGCGGTACACACCGTTATAGCTGGCTTTCTTCATCCACTGCCCCTGAGTGTATTCATCCTCGTCCGTACAACTGCCGGCAATGCACACGATGGCCAGCGACATGATTCCTACCAATAATCTGTTCATTGTTTCTTGTTTCATTGTTTTAATAATTATGTTATGCTTAAAAAATGACCTGGTACATAATTTCACCACAGAGGACACAGAGGGCACGGAGGTTTTTTATCTTTTCCTCTTCATCCTCTGTGCCCTCTGTGTCCTCTGTGGTGAAATAAATTCCCATTTATGTACTAACTTATTTTTTAATGATTACTATATACATAAAATCTATGCCCACAAAAGTAAACCGCCGCAACCACACCGACAAAAATAACCGACGAACAGTCCGAAATTCCCGTTAAACGCCTTTACCGATAAAAACCGTCCGAACGCCGATTTTTGTAGGAAGATATAAAAGTTTTGCCTTTCCTTTGCCGCCAACTAAAAGAACAGAAATGAAGAAATCATTGTACAGCTTATTCGCAGTCCTCGCTATCCTCTGCGCCTGCCAGGACGAGAACTCGCAGCTTGGAAAGAGCCTCGTGGAAAGCTCCTTCTATAATGTATACGCAGACACCTGCTCGGTAGACATCAGCACCATCCTGCTGGACTCCATAGAGACCCGGGGCGACAGCATCTGCCAGCTGGGACATTACCGGAGCAGCTCTTGGGGAGAAGTATCCGCCACCTACTATGCCGAATACTCCACGTCCCACTTCACCCCCAACACAGACCACACTTATACCCTCGACTCCCTTGTGCTGCGAATGATACCTTCGGGCCATTTCTGGGGAGATACCCTGACGCAACAGCGCATCTCCATCTACCGGCTGAAAAACCCTATCGTGCTGGACAACGACGAGGACCTTTACAACAGCACCGTACTCCCGACGGAAGATGCCCCACTCTTCAGCTTTACCTTCACCCCCTGCCCGGGGCGGAAGAAGGAAGTAAGCGTCCGCCTGCCCGACTCATGGGGACAACAACTGCTGAACGACCTCGTGGCTCAGGACGAATACTTCGATACCCAGGACAAGTTCAAGAAGAAATTCCCCGGACTGGTCTTTGTTCCCGAAAACGACGGGCAGTGCATCACTGGATTCATGGTGAACGACTCTGCCATGAGCATCAACCTCCACTACCAGGAAGTCTCCAACCAACGTACCGGACAAGTGCTGACTTTCAGCGTAAACACCGACTATGCCTATACCGGCATCCGGCACGACCCCACCGGCACCCACCTCGCCTCCCTGAAAAGCGGAATAGAGAACCTCGTCCACTCCGGCGACATGGGTTGCCTGGCCTACATGCAGGGATTGACGGGCTACTACAACCAACTGGAATTCCCCTACCTCAACAGCCTCGGAAGTGCCGGACAGATAGTCTCCATAGAGAGCGCCACACTCTACCTCTACCCGTTGGCCCGGAGCTACAACGAAGTGAGCCAGCTTCCCGATGACATCCGCCTTTATATCACGGACGAGAACAATGTGCTGGAGGACTACGTATACGGCAGTGACGGCGTAACCGTGCAGACCGGCAACCTGACCATCGACGAGATGTACGGGAAAGAGACCTACTACTCCTTCGACCTCACCGAATTCATCCGCAACAACTACGGCACTTCGGGCATCAAGCGGCAGAAACTGCTGATGAGCCTGACAGACGAAGAAAGCACCACCACCTTCAACCAGGTCATCTTCACCAACGACCCCGAACAAGAAAGACAATGCAGATTAGACGTAAGATTCAAAATATACAACGAGCAATGAAACGCCATTACCGGATTCCCCTGCTGCTGTGCAGTCTGTGTACGGCAAGCCTCACCGCCGTGGCCCAGAACACCACCAACCTGCCTACCTCCATGTACGGAGTGGGCGAACTGAGTGCCGGCGACGGCGGACGTTATGCCGGCATGGGCAACGTCGGCATCGCCCTGAACCGCACCGGATTTCTGAACACGCTGAACCCCGCAGCCATCACCCGCATGGACACCGCCTGCTTCACGTTCGATGTGGGTGCATCTGCCTCATATGCCCGCTACTCCTTTCTGAGCGAACACAGCTCCAACTTCACCGGCAACCCCAACCGCATCAGCATGGGCTTCCGTGTCCTGCCGCGCTGGTATGCCCTTGTAGGTGCAGCACCATACAGCAGTGTGGGCTATGTCATCCAGACCGAAGAAGGGATAGAAGGAATGCCCGGCAGTTATACCTACTCGCTCTTTGAGGGTACGGGCGGACTATACCGGTGCTACGTCACCAATGCCTTTGCACTGAGCAGGCAACTGTCGGTCGGCATCAACCTGGGGATGATAGTGGGCACAGTGACACAGAGCGAAACGCAGGAAAGCGCCGTCGTAAAGTACGAATCCTCCAAACGGGCCTTTTATGCGGACTTCGGCATACATTACGAATGGGGTGCGACCGGACAACGGAAGTGGGCGGCAGGGCTGGTATTTGCTCCCTCCCTTCCCATCAGCCACGACAATACACTGACTTACAGCAACTCATCTACCAGCGAGAACCTCGACAAAGGATACCACAGCCGTACACAATATCTGCCCATGCACCTCGGCACCGGCCTCAGCATGACCACCGAACGCTGGGTGCTGACCGCCGACTACAACTACCTGGACTGGAGCCGCAACTCCTCCTCCTACACTTCCATGAAATACGAGAACCAGCACAAAGTGAACCTGGGAGGCAGCTACATTACCAAGCCACGCCTAGCACGTTCCACCGAGCTGATGGGCGGAATAGGTTTCGGCAACTCCTATATCAACCTGAAAGGCGGGAAGATGCAGTATCTGGAAGCCAGTGTAGGGGCGAGCTTCCCCATCCGGTACTCCTATCTCTCGCTGGGCGCCACGTGGCGGAAACAGCTGAACACGCGCAGCAATCTGATGCAGGAAAGCCGGTTCAGCCTGAATCTGAACTTGACGTTCGGGGAAAGGATTTCGAGGGCGAAACTGAAGTAGTAATACAGATGCAGCAAACTCCGTTTGAGAGAAGTCCTGAAAAGGGTCCGCTCCGTATCTGCTCCGTACTTTCTCCGTATAAGGGTACCTTTATGTGGAGCAGGTACGGAGCAGACACGGAGGAGA